>VOFK01002424.1_pt1 | contig 23093 bp, 35 predicted proteins | sample 5384121 | NCBI WGS metagenome assembly VOFK01 (sample SAMN12384730, study PRJNA508395) | human gut metagenome | isolation source: healthy gut J | host: Homo sapiens | reverse complement strand
CAATTGTGCTAAAGTTCGGTTATGTATTTGATATAGGAGGAGAGGAGAAACTGTATTCATTGGATATGCAACTTTCGCCGGATGAGATACTTTTCCAAAAAAGAGCTTAAGATACAAATATCAAAAGCTATATCATTATTGTCAGATAGAACTAGGCAGGTGTTTGTTTTAAGCAGGTTTAGAGGACTTAAAAATAATGAAATCGCTGATAGACTTAATATTACTACTAAAGCAGTAGAGAAAACATATTACAAAATCTTTGAAAATAATTTCATCTTACTTAGAGAACCAATCTCTTGATACTAAGTATTTTATAATAGTATCTCTGTTTTTCTTATCCTAAAAGAAAAAAAACTTATAAAAAAATAGGTAGGGTAAGAATGGATAGAATTGTTTTATCAGTAGAAAGACTAATGATATGAAAAAATATGGAAGAGATAAAATCAACAGCTTTTTGTATTTTCAAGGTAAAATTTCTCTTGAAGATGAAAAGGTCTTGTTTGATTTTATAAATGATAGTAATGAGAATATGAAACTGTTCCGTCAATGGGAAAGTGAATGGATAAGTGGATATATTAATGAATATGAGATGGCAGATAAATGGGCGCGAGACTACAAACGCGGATGAATACTTCTAGAATATCTTTATCTCATGACAGGAATAGAAAGTTGAATTCGGGATGGTTGTCGGTAGCAGCTTCTATCATGATTATAATATCATTGTCTGTTTACTTGTATGATAGATTTACCGGAAAAAAGCAATGACTTATATTTTGTAAGTGAAGATACCTTCAGGTCAAAAGTCGAAGTTGGTTCTACCGGACGGAACTTTATGGTGTGGTTGAATGGTGGGTCAACTTTGAAATACCCGAATAATTTCTCTGATAAAAAGCGTAATGTTGTGTTGGATGGCGAGGGGTATTTTGAGGTTACATCCAGAAATGGTGTACCATTTACAGTTTCAACGTCGGCATACGATATAATAGTAAAGGGAACTAAATTTAATGTATGTGCGTACGATATTGATGCAACTTCCTTGACAAGTCTTATTGAAGGTAAGATTGAAATAGATTATAAAGATGAGTTGTATGAAGTATCACCTGGAGAAGGTGTATGTATAAATAAGAATAAAGGAACTGTTGAAAGTTTTAGGTCGGATGTTGATGATTCAAATGCCTGGATTGATGGCAGGATAGAATATGAAAAAAATTACTTTAGCGGACTTTGCTGCGAAGCTTTCAAGAAAGTATGGTGTAGAGGTGTGTATTGAAAACAATGAAATAAAATGTCATACGTTCAGAATTTCTTTTGAAAAATAATGAAACACTAGTGCAAGTTCTGGATGGTTTGCAATTAATTATACCGTTTGAGTATACTATTGATAAAGATAGAATAATAATTAAATAGCTAGAGATATGTAACATATTTTTTCTAAATTCTAAAATTTAATCACTATGTTTAACCGAACATGTCTTTTAAGATTACTGTTAGGAGCATCCATAGGTTGTGCAACTCTTAGTATTGATGCGCAAACAGTAAGTAAGACCTTACAAATCAGTCTTTTAAGACTGTTTTTAAAGGAAATTGAAACTCAAACAGGAATGTCTGTCATTTACAAAACGGACGAAGTAAATGAAAGTAAGAAGGTGACAATTACCTTGACCAATGCTTCTGTTACAGATGCCTTGTCAAAAGTTCTGGATCCTAATCTCACCTGGGAGATTCGTGATAAGATGATTGTCATATCCAGAAAAATCAGTCTTCGTCTGCAAAGAAAGTTACTGTAAAAGGAAAAATCCTTGATTCTCAAAACATGCCTGTTATAGGAGCTTCTGTAATAGAAAAAGGAACTTCTAACGGAACAATAACAGATTTTGATGGAAATTTTACTTTTACTGCATCAGAAAACTCTGTATTGCAGGTTTCTTATGTGGGCTACAAGTCTCAACAGTTTGCTGCAGTTGGAGGTAAAGAGTTGTCAATTGTACTTAAAGAAGATACAGAGGTTCTTGATGAAGTGGTTGTAATAGGATATGGTACTACAACTAAAAGAAAATTGACTGGCTCTGTTTCAAGCCTAAATGCAGAAAAACTCGAATCAACACCTTTTCCCGAATGTTACACAAGCTCTTCAAGGTCAGGTTCCTGGTCTTATTGTAAATAGTTCTGGAGGAGCTTTGGGGGGAAATGCCATCAATATCCATTCGTGGTGGAGAGACGCCATTGTTTGTAATCGATGGTGTTATTTCTGATGCTTTCGTATTTTCAACCTTAAATCCTGAAGATATCGAATCTATGTCGTTCTTGAAGGATGCTTCTGCTACTGCCGTTTATGGTTCTAAGGCAGGTAACGGTATTGTGCTTGTACCAAGAAAGGTAAAAACCGGAACTCGAAAAGTGGGTATTCAGTGGATCTGCAATTGAGTCAAGCCTACTGTTTTGCCAGCTCCTCTTGATACTTATGAATTTGCAGAAATGGCTAATCAGGTATATCTCAATGAGGGAAGCGAACCATTCTGGACACCGGAACAGATGGCTTTGATTGGTAAAGATCCTGATTATCCCAACAACAATTGGCAGGATTTGGTACTGAAGAATTTGTCGCCGGAACAAAAACATACGTTATCTGTAGGCGGAGGAAGTGAGCATACCAATTATTATGTGTCTTTAGGATACATGGGACAGGAAGGTATATTAAAAAGTCTGACGCTTCTAATCTTGATAGAACTACTTTAAGAAGTAATGTAACTACAAAGTTTGAAAATATCGGTCTGGAAATAAATACAGCCCTTAATGGAAGTATTCAGAATACTAGAGAGCCTTATGATGGCAGTTGGTTCCAATTGTTATATAATACTAGACCATATGTACCTGGTTATAATCGGATGGAACACTTGCTGCCGGCAATGAAAATCCTTTGAGTTAGGTTTGACAAGGATTCCGGTTATATAAAGAAAAGAAAAAAAATATCTGAATGGCCAGATATCTGCAACCTGGAAACCTAAATGGGTAGATGGCTTTGTCTTTCTCAGGAATGGTAAACTATAATGATATAGATTATTTTGAAAAATCATGGAATGCTACGGCTAAGCAATACGAGCTTGACGGTTCTTTATATCAGTCAAGTGTAAAAACCCTCTATGGATGTAAAATCCGGTTATAGCAGGATCTTTTTGATATGGAGTTTAAAGCTGCCTATCTTAAGACTTTCGGAAAACATACGTTAGATGCAACTTTTGTATATACCCAGCGAAAAGGTTTTTCTGAATTTGTTAGTGCAGGTAGAAAAAATTATATATCTACATCAATGGATCAGCTGTTTGCCGGATCTGTAGATGGACTGACAAATGATGGGTCGGCTGCTGAATCTGCCAGTATGGGTTATGTAGGTCGTCTTAAATATGACTATCTTTCAAAATATATTATTGAATTCAGTGGACGTTATGATGGTAATGACAATTTTCATCCTGACAAAAGATGGGGATTTTTCCCCCTGCTGTATCAGCAGTTTGGATGATTTCGGATGAAAACTTTATGCAGAAGCTTAATGATAAGAATATTCTAAACAGTCTAAAACTTAGAGCATCTTATGGAGAGACAGGTATCTCGGACGGCGTTACCCGATTTGGGTATATGGCATTGTATAATCAGGGTGCAATGAAGGAATATTATAATGCAGGTAATATATTGAATGTCACTTTCTCTGAAGGAAATCTTGTTAATCCGTTGGCTTTTGACATGGTATACCAGAAAGTCATTTAATGTTGGCTTTGATTTTGCTTCCTTGAACAACAGACTTGAAGGTTCTTTAGACTATTTCTATTATAAAACGTCAGGATATCTGATGAGTCCTAATAATATTTATGCTACTACGTTAGGGAAAACCACTTCCTGAAATTACTTCTGGCTCAAAAGCATCGTCGTGCCGGTTTTGAACTGAACTTAAGATATAAGGAAAAAAACGTGGAAACTGGTACTATGAAATCGGTGGAAACATATCCTATTACAACCAGTTATGGGAACAGCTGGATTCTGAAGACCTGGCTACATTGAAGAATCCTTATACAAGGCAGACTCATGAAAAGGATTACTTTTATTCGATGTATTTAAGTGACGGATTGTTCCAGAATAAGGGAGCAGATATTGAATTCTCCTAGACCATTGCCTTCTACAGAAACTTCAATGGGTGACATAAAATATATTGATGCAAATGGGGACGGTAAAATAGACTCAAATGATATGCGTAGGGTAGGACAACCTTCTATGCCTCATTTGAATTATGGTTTTGATTTTTTAGAGTAGAATATAAAAGGATGGTCGCTTTCAGCTTTATTCCATGGAACAGGTGACAGATATATAGCAATGGGACAACAGATGCAACGTGGTGATTATGCAAGTGTTATTACAAAGTTCCAGGCTGATTATTGGACGCCTGAAAATACGGATGCAAGATTCCCCCGAGTAACAAAAGCTGGTTACCCGAATGGTGAAAACAATGCTCTTGTTACTGATTTCTTTAATATGAATGCCAAATATTTCCGATTGAAGAATTTATAGATAAGCTATAATTTAAAACGTGATTTGCTTAAGAACTGTAATTTTATTCAAGGTTGTAGGATTACATTGAGCGGAACTAATTTATTTACAGTATCAGACGTTCTGGATTTCACTGATCCTGAAGCGAAGATGATAGAGCCAGATAAGATTGAGAAAAAATCTTCGTTCTATATCTGGTGCTTCATATCCTGTCTTCAGGACATACTCTTTAGGACTAAATGTTGAATTTTAAAAAATTAAAGATATGAATAAGTTTAAGATATTAATATCGGGTTTTGCTATTGTTATGGCAATGTCTTCTTGTGATGATTTATTGAATACAAAACCCCTTGATAGTTATTCAGATGATTTGATTTGGAGTGATTATAAACTTGTTGAGGGTGTTATAAACAATGCATATAAAGATATAGTTAAAGAATATATTTACACTCCTTTGGAGTTGGATGCTTATTATGGTGCTGCTAATGATGATTATTCTGATAATATTATAATCTCAACTAATAATGTGGGTGACTATAATAAAGGATCAGATGACTCCGGATAAGGATTATCGTTTGGTCTACTGCCTTTCCTCTTATCAGGCAGGCTAATCTGATTATAGAGAATGTCGGTAAATCTGACTTTCCTGATAATATAAAAAGAAAGAAATGATAGCAGAAGGAAAAAAATGCTTAGGGCTATGATATATTTCAATAAAGCTCGGTTATTTGGAAAGTTTGTTTTAATTGATAAGGTTCTTACACCAGAAGACGAACTGCAATTAGGGAGAAGTAAGACCATAAAGGAAACTTATGATTTTATACTTAAAGACTTGAAGGATGCTGCTTCCGGCTTGCCTGAGAATGCAGAGAATGGATACTTTACCAAAGGTGCAGCGCTGGCACTAAAAGCTGAGGTCGCTCTTCATGGAGCTTCTTATATTGAAACAGGAAAAAGAAGACTATTACAAGGAAGTTAAAACCGGCAGCGAGGAGTTGTTCAAATTAGGTTATTCATTGGATAGTGACTATAAAAAGATGTTCAATGATTATGATTATGCTTCAAATTCTAAGGAAATTATCTTTGCTTTGTGGAGAAATAAATCAGTTACACAATATAAGGATACTCCAATGCAACAATTTTACAAAATGCAGAGACTAATGTGTTGCATGACTTTGCATGGCCTAAGCTTAAACAGAATTTTTTGGGTTGGGGAAACAGGTGGCCTTCACAGGATTTGGTTGATGAATATGAGGTAATAGACCGTGACGGTAAGGCCAAGAAGTGGAATGAGACTTCGTATTATGAGGATTATATTAATAATCCGGGCACATATTGGGTTTCAGATCATTTATATAAAACATCGTGACCAACGTTTTTATGCATCAATAGCTTATGATTCTACTTATATTTATGAAAATTTGGTTGTAACAAGAATTACAGGTAATATGCATAGAAAATCCTTAAATAAGGCTTCAAAAGCTTTCTACCAGAACCGGGTATTTTGTAAGAAAGACCTTATATGAGAAGGAGCCTATATTCGCTCAAAACTATACTGACTATCATCATGTTAATTTTGAGATTAGGAAGGTCTTATTTGAATTATGCAGAAGCGTGCCTAAGGTTGAATGAAAAAAGATAAGGCTATTGAGTATATTAATAAGACCCGTACTTTACACGGAGGTCTTCCAGCTCATACAGCTGCTGCTATGACTCTTGATGATGCCTGGAAGGCATATAAATCTGAAAGAAGAGTTGAACTCTTTTTTTTTTTGAAGGTGACAGATATTGGTCTTTGATTCGCTGGGGTAAAGCTGATGGTTTGGAAGTTATTCCTGAATTGAATCATGCATTCCAAACATTGGAAATTGCTGCTGATGGGCATTCGTATGAGATGATTGATGTACCAGATGTACATGGACTGAATTCTCGTGCTTTTTTCAGCTAAGAGATATTTGTTCCCTATTCTAAGAAAGAAATGGAACTAAACAAGAATCTTGCAAATGATCAAAATCCTGGTTGGAACTAATTAAAATTGTAGATTATGAAAAAAAATATAAATGTATTGCTTTCCTTATTTCTGATGACAATGATTTCTTCATGTCTGAAGGCGGGTTTAGAAGAGCTTCCTGCATATGAGGATGCTGATATTACTAATTTCAAGTTTGAATATCGTTGGTTTGATGATGCCAAGAACAGAATGTGTGTAGAACAAATGACTGTTAAGACCATAATAGATAAAGAGAATCTTATTGTAACTTGTGATATTACAGTTCCAAAGGCTGATGATGATTTTCCTAAAGAAATTAGGGACGGTGTCTCTTTATCAAATTTGGTAGGTTACTGTGATATATCTACTGCTGCAGTTATAGCGCCAGTTGGTGATTCTCCTAAACTAGGAGAGATACAGGATTTTAGTACACAGAATGAAATGAGTTATAAAGTTACAGCGGCAAATGGTGATAGTAAAACTTGGACTCTGAAAATAGATTCATTCAATAAATAATAATCTATACCCGTTGGCGGAATTAAATTGATAAAATAAATATGTATAAAAGGTTGTACATATCGCTGGTTATTAGTAAATTAGAAGTGACCAAACTATTAATTTACAATAAAGCTATGCACAACCTATATGCAATATTCGCAAAATTCCCTGAACATATGCAAAGCAAGTTGCAGGTAATTTAGTAAATGAATCAGGTAATATTCCCAGAAGAGGTGTTGTTCCACGATTCTCCGATCTTGAAGTAATTGCATTAAATATGACTTCAGAAGCAATGGGAATTGACAGTGAATCCTTGCTGTTTTCTAAATTGCAGGATTATAGAAAGGAAATTCCCAATCTCATCTCGCGCAGACAATACAATGACAGGCGTAAGATAACCTCATCTCTTTGTAATGCAATCAGGGAAAGGCTTGTTAAGGATATAGACGGTGGTGAAGACTATTTCTGTATTGATTCAAAACCTATAGAGGTCTGTCGTTTTGCACGTGCAAAACGCTGTAGTATGGGAAAGAATAATTTTGAGAAAGCGCCGTCAATCGGATACTGTGCCTCACAAGGAATATATTATTACGGATATAAGCTGCATGCAGTCTGTGGTTTAAGTGGAGTAATCCATTCTTTTGATCTTACCAAGGCAAGTGTACCTGACATTCATTATTTGAATGATGTCAAGGTGGAATATTGCAACAGTACTTTTATAGGTGACAAAGGGTATTTAAGTGCCAGTGTACAATTGGATTTGTTTGAAACAGCAAATATCAGGCTGGAAGTTCCATACAGAGCTAACCAGAAAGATTGGAAACCTGTATTCCCCCGGGTTTGCCAAAGCAAGAAAAAAGAATTGAAACCCTATTCTCACAGCTATGTGACCAGTTTATGATTATAAGAAATTACGCCAAAGATACAGATGGATTGTTTGCCCGAATTATAGGGAAGATTAGCGCACTTACAATCCTACAATACATCAACTATAAAAACAACAAACCCATTGGCAAAGTTAAATATGCGCTGATTTAATTCCGCCAACGGGTTAATCTATATATTATTTTATGTGTAATGTATGAGGGTGTGTCAAAATGATACATCCTCTTTTTGTTATCACAAAGCCTCGACTTTCCCAAGCCGAGGCTTTGATATATCCTAAAAAATAAGTATCTTTAGGAATGACATTTAAAGCCCTTATGTGGTGTCTGCTGTGGAAAGTTTGTTTTACCATAGGATTATGGTTAGGTTTTCTTAGCCATATCAGACGATATCAGTAATACAAAAGAGGCGTGTTACCGCCTCCCCAAAGTAGCATTACTGCGTACCGTCAGGATGTTTATTGCTGGTAGGTTGCTCCTCAGCAGAGCCTACTTCCTATTAACATCCTGATACAAAGATATAAAACTAAAGTTAATTATTAATGAATTATCCAACTTTGTTTGGATTTTAAATGGAAGTATTATGAGTGTAAAGAATAAATCTTTTTTAGTTTCTGATAATGATGTGTTTCTGGATGTTAACCTTACTGTCAGTGAGAGTAAACGTCTTATAGCAAAAAGGAATAATCAATATGCCTTTAGTAAAAGATAAATTACAAAAAGGTATGATTATAATAACAAAAGGTTCTACTAATTCATATATTGCAGAGGAGTTGATGAAGAAAACAATAGAACATGGCAGTTTCCTTCTTGGACATTTTATTCCTGCAGGAAAAGAAGCACTAAATATTAAGAAGAACCATATTAAAGAAATAGTATTTGAGAATGGAAAACTTATTGATATAAGTTATTCTGAAGCTCTAAGGTTATTGAAACCCGGAGATTTGGTGTTAAAGGGTGGTAATCTTTTAAATTATTCTAGAAAACAGGCTGCTGTCTGTATAGGTGCATATGATGGCGGTACAACTCATAAGTTTCTGCCATATGTAGGTGAGAATAAAGCCAAATTGGTAATTCCTATCGGTCTTGAGAAAGAAACCTCTCTAAACTTGAAGATTCTGAAAATGTTTTAAATGCTAATAATGAAAGATTAGGTTCTATACCTAAACTTTATTTATTTAAAACCGGAATGATTTTTACAGAGATAAGAGGCTATTCAACAGTATGCAAATGTAAAGGTCTTTTTTATACGGCCTTGGTGGATTGTCTGGAAGAGAAGGAGGTATATCATTTATTGTTGTAGGGACAAAGGAAGAAATAATAAAAGTGAAATCATTTATTCAAACTATTAAAGGTGAACCTCCTTTTTTTAGATTAAAAACTTCATGGAGTGATAAAATCTATGTGTCTAGTATTTCAGAAAGGGGGAAATGGGATGCCAATGTCATCTTTCAGAACTGACAGATAGCCATTAAAAAAAGTGTCATGATTTAATGATTCATGACACTCTTATTATGGTCAGCTTAGAAACTGATTGTGGTATCTTTTATTCCCTTTGATGATAGATTAATGACGGTTTTTTCGTTTTTGCCGTTTGACTGCACAGTGACAAGCAATGTACCGTTTTGTGCCTTTCGACGGTCTGTCTTGAAATTTCCTGTATAATACAAATTAGGCGAGTCTATACCAATAAGTTTTGCTCCACCACCGTTACGGAAACGATGATCTCATTTTCAGCCTCTGGGACAGTCCTGCCTTTATCGTCTGTTAGCCTTATCTCTATTATATTAATATCTTTTCCGTCTCTTGACATTTCTTTCCATACCGGATTGGCCTGAATCTTAGAAACAGATCCTGTTGTTTCAAGTTTGCATGTACCGACTTTCTTTCCGTTGCGGTAGCCTATAGCTTCAAGTTTGCCGGGTTTGTATGAGACCTCAAACTCTGCATAATAAGTGTCCTTTTCCTGTTTCCTTTTCTTCCTAAAGACTTGCCGTTTAGCGTAAGCATCCGATAAAGTACACTATAAAAAAAAGGCTGTATCTCCTTTCAAGTTAAGCAGCCATCTATGGTTGTATCTCCATCATTCTTTATTCCTTTCTTTCCATTTGTGTGGCAACATTTGTAGCAGTTCCTCATAATTTGCCTTCTGCATATATGGCATTCTTGCTATAACGTCATTCAGATACGTGCGCGGATTTACTTTATGCGCTTTGCACGTTGCCAGCAACGAACAGACGACACTCATGCTGACGGCCGCCTGATGGTCTCCACAGAACAGGTAGTTCTTTCTACCCAGTGTGATTGGTCGGATGGCATTTTCAGCCAGATTGTTATCAATATGGATACGTCCGTCCTGCAGATACCTCATCATGTTCTCCCAGCGGGTATAGGCGTAGGTTATCGCCTTCCCGGTCAGGCTGTTTGGGCTGTATTTTATCCCTTCTGTTTCCATCCATAGCTTCAAGGCATCCATAATGGGGCCGGCAAGTTCCTGACGTTTTCCCCATTCGTTCATTTTCTGTAAGCTGCATCTGGTCACAGTCATGTTCTACGCGATATAGAATCTGTATTTCTTTTAATTGGCATGTTCCGCCATCTGTCTGTTTTCAGCAAGTGCCTGCTCAAAATACCTGCGTATATGAGCCATGCAGTTAACAAGGCGCACGTTCGGGTTGGCCTTGAAAGCAGATTCGTAACCCTCAAAAGCCGTCACATTGGAAATAACCCTTGAAGTCTTTAGCCAGTTGCCCTATCACCGTACCTGACCGTGATCCTTTTGTCATAATGGAAAAGCACCAGTCGTTCGACTACTGCCCTGACCATCCACAAGTATTCCTTGTTGGTCTGATGTCCTGCCTTGTCCAGTACAGGTACGGTCGTTTCATCCCCCCCTGTATGTAGTCGGATTTCATGATTTCCTGCCTGAGTACCTCGTAAAGTGGCTTGAGAAGTTCAACCGCAGGCTTGAACCATCCGTCTATGGTACTTTCACTGGCCTTGAAGCCCAGGTGATGCAACTGTTTCACCTGGCGGTAGAAGGAAGATGATACTCATATTTCTGCAGGAGTATCTCCGCCAAAAGTGTAGGCCCCGCTATCCCTTTGTATATAGGCAACAGCGGCATGGCTGCTATCTCCACTCCTTTTCTGCCGAGGGGTGGAAGTGAAGTGTTGTCTTTAAGGGCATACTTGGGGGCGTACAATCTCCGCCTTTATATACAGTTGTCCGGGCTTATGTTCCACCACACGGGTCACTTCCTCACCAATCTTCCTGTACAGTTCCAGGTCAATGTCTTCCGGCTCGATGATTACCCTTTCAAGTACGGGAAGACCTTCCATTATCCTGCGGTTATTCCGTTCCCGTTTCTTGCTCTCCACCGTTTCTTTTGTGATGGTCTGCACCGCTGCTTCACGCGCTTTTTCCAGTTCAGCCGCATTATCAGGAAGAAAGTCACCGAACAGGTCAGGCTGGCTGGAATCAAGAGACGGGAGTTTCTCTGACTTGTGACCGAAAAGCTGGCGGTTCAGCCATGCGACTTGAGCCGTCAGCTCATTGAGACGATTCTGTAAGGATTCATTCTGCCGGGTAAGCCTGATGATGGTCTCAGCCTGGGATGCGTTCACCTGCTGCAGGGACTGCAGCATTGAGTTCATCTGTGAAAGCATCTCTTCCTGAGTCATAATCCGTTTCTTTTAATTACACTATAAATGTACAAAATATATCCCGGACAGACAAGGAATACGACATCTATTTTTATACGGTATATACATTTCGTTCCGCCCTCAGACGTCTCAAACGCTGCCCGGGAGATTCCCGGATTCCTTCCACCATAATGGCAAGATCGCGCCATTCCATCGGATAGCTGCGCGACTCCTCATCATATTCGGGGAACCTTGAAATGACCGGCTTCAAGGCGTTTGACATACATCACCAGTCCGCCATCCTCGGCATGGAGAAGCTTCATCAACTTACGGCTGCTGCCTATGAAGATGAATACATCACCGTTCCTGACACTGCAGCCCATACGCTCGTGTACCACACCGCAGAGGGAACTGATACCCTTGCGCATATCAGTCCTGCCGGGGCAGAGAAAATACCGCATCGTATCATTCAGACAGAACATGGCAACAGGTGTATTGGTTAATCAAACGGGAAGCGGCCTCTTCCATACCGGCACCCAAATGGGCGCGGACGCCATTAGGAAACAACAGGGTCATTCCGGAAACGGAAGAGGAGGAAGCAATACAGGGGGACTTGAGGCTGATGGGAGCTAAGACTGATTGGGGAGCAGATGTTTCGTGATCGGGAACACTGGAAGATTTACGTTTCCAATAATTGTACGTGGAGTAACTGACATGTTCACGTTGCAGAAATTTCACAAGACTCAGACCGCTTAAACGATGCAGTTCCTGTAAAGAGCTAAATTGTTCTTGTGTCATAATGAAAATATGTTAGAAGTTCATGCAATATTGCAAAGGCAAAGGTGCAATGAAAATATAACAAAGAAAACGGGTACTTTATCGGATGCTTACCGTTTAGCTTGAGTTCTATTTCATCACAGTTGTTGTATACTGTGGCAAAAGTTTTCTCGCCTTCTCTTTTCTTCCAGCTAAACAACCTTTCTTTGCTTAATACGACACGTTCGCCAGCCTGTCCGTATGTAGTGTATTCAATAGGTCCTGATGCTGAGACATCGCAAGAAAGTGATGAAAATCCTTGTTCTTCAGTCCAACAAGCTTCGTACAGAGCTCCTTCGTATTTCTTGTTTAATGTAAGATCCAGTAGTGATGAGTTCCATCCTCTTCTTCCAAGTTCTTTGGTTTCTCCTAGGTAATCTATACCTGTCCAGATGAATCCTCCTATTACGTAAGGGTTGTCTCTCATTGCTATATGGTAGCAGAGTTCTTTGTTGACTTCACTTCCAAAGCACAGTTTCTCAGGGTATTTTTCGTGCATGGGTCTGTACATGTCCTTGCTGCCAAAATCGCGTTCTATGTAATTGAATCCCATAATAGGCAATTGTTCTGTTACTCCATTCTTATCTGTAAGTTTACAATTGTTGTCGCCTACACATGATGGTCTGGTTGGGTCTAATTCCTTGCATAAAGCCAACATTGGTGCTATCGTTTCTCCTGCGTGTTTATAGTGCCTGTAATCTGGAATCTCATTTCCTACTCCCCAGATTATTACTGATGGATGATTTCTGTCTCTTTTTTATCATATCTGCCAAATCGGTACGCCACCATTCGTTGTAGAGATGGTTGTAACCGTTCATGGCTTTACCGGTAGGATTTTCTGTCCAGTTTACGTTCCATCCGGTAGTCCATTCGTCGAAAGCTTCTTCCATTACAGAAAAAATCCCATACTGTCGCATACTTCATAGAAGGCTGGTTCGAAAGGGTTATGTGATGTCCTTAAAGCATTACATCCCATTTCTTTTAATTTACTCAGACGATATATCCAGACTTTTCTGGGTACTGCAGCACCAAGACTGCCAGCCTCATGATGGAGACAAACACCTTTCAACTTTGTTTCAACACCATTGACAAAGAGTCCTGCTCCGGGTACGAAATCGATTTTTCGGATACCTATCTCCGTAACTGCATCGTCCAAAAGTTTGCCATTGTATTCTATCTCACTTTTTACAGTATAGAGATATGGTGTTTTGTCGCTCCACAGATTTGGATTATTGAAAGTAACGGTTTGTGTCGCTTTTATAGTTCGTTTCGTAGTTTTCGATGACATGATTGTTTTCTGTTCTTGCCACTTCTTTTTCCTTTATGGTCGTAAATTATAGTACGGATAATACAGTCATGTTTTCTTGGAGCATTCTTCCATTTGTTCTCTTCACGCAGCCATCTGTTTTTCTTAAATAGTTTTATTTCATTCTTATCGAAGAATGTTTGCCCATGATTTCATAATTCGCTTTTATTGTGGCTGTATGTTTTTCTGCTATAGGAGTGGTAATATAGATACCTCCATTATGGCGGAAATGAACATAGTTTGTTTTTATCAGATGAACGTTTCTGTATATTCCTGACCCGTGATACCATCTGTCTGCTCCGGGATTACTGTTATCAACCCTTACAGCTATTACGTTTTCTCCTCAAACTTGAGTTTATCAGTAAGGTCATATCTGAATGTTGAGTATCCGTATGGTCGTCTTCCAAGGTAGCAGCCATTAATCCACACTTCGGAATTCATAAATACACCGTCGAACTGAATTACAAACTGTTTGTTTCAATCTTCTTTGGCGACAGTGAAGGTTTTTCTGTACCATCCTAATCCCTCGGGGAAGAAACCGTTGTTTTTTCCGGCAGGGAAATCCGGTGTATAGTCTCCCTCAATGCTCCAGTCGTGTGGCAGATTAAGAGTTCTCCATTGTGAGTCATCATAGTTGATTTCTCTTCTTTCAGGGCTGTCTCCTAATAAGAATTTCCATCCCATGTTGAAATCTTCTGTAACTCTTATTTTAGTTTCTGTAGAGGGGCTGCTTTTAACAGTGCCCCCATGAGAATTAATGTCAAGGAAAGTAGTAGTTTCATATTCATTTTGTAAATTTATTATTATAATTTTTCTCCGGCTCCCTGAAGTGAAGCATCGTGATTCCACATTATGTACCAAGGATCTTTAGTCTTCAACTGCCACTCTTTCAGCTCTTTTTTCATTTGTTCGAGTATGTCTGTATAGTCTTTTTTTTCAAAGCCAGATTGTTGATTTCATCAGGGTCTTCTTTAAGATTATAAAGCTCGAATTCTGGTCTGTGAAGATAGGAGTCAGTAGTGCGTTTACCGAAGTGTGTCAAATTGTTTCTGTAAATGCTTTGCCATGTTGACGAAATCCATAAATCAGATGCAAACGGATATTCCAACGAATGAGCTATGTTCCATATTATTTTATAGTCACCTTTTCTCATTACCCTCATTGGATAATACATTGTGATTTCATGGAATGTATGTGAAGCGAAAATCCTGTTCCATCCTTCGTGAGATTCACTCTCTATAACCGGTAGGAAGGAGCGTCCCATGAATCCTTCATCTTTGGTGTTTATACCTGCCATGTCGAGTATGGTAGGGGTCATGTCGACCCATGAAATCATTGCACCATTTGTAATTCCTTTTTGACTTAATGAATGGTGAGCTAATGATACAAAAGGTAACTTTAGCCCTGGCTCATACACAGTAGTTTTTGCTCCAGGGAAAGCCATGCCATTATCTGAAATATATATAATTATAGTATTGTCAGCTTTTCCTGATTCTTTCAGATATGAGAGAAGTTTACCCATTCCCTGGTCAACTCTGGAAACTGATTGATAATATTGTGCAATTTCTTCTCTCGTTTCTTTGTTGTCAGGGAGGAATGAAGGAACAATGACACTGTCCGGCGAATATACTATATTGGAACATCCTTTGTATCCGTCTTTTCTGTTACCGAATGGATTGGGCGAACTCCAGTCGTCTACTTTTTCTGTAAATCCGCTACGGTGTGGGTCGTCAGTACAGAAATAGAGGAAAAAAAACGGTTTTCAGAATTGAAGATCTCTTTACAGTTTTCAGCCATTTCTACAGTATTTCTTGGATTGCCTGTATATACTTTATCGAAATGATATACGGATTCAGGGGCTACATGATATTTGCCTATTCTACCTGTAAAAATACCCATTCTCTGAAAGGATTACAGGAAGGGAACGCACATCCTTAAAAGTACTGAAATGATGGTAGTCGTGTGTATGGCCGTATGCTCCGATGGCATGTCCGTATTTTACCTGTTAGCAGGACGGAACGGCTTGCTGCTGAACTTGCACTAGTGCAATATGCCTGAGTGAACCTTACTCCATTAGCGGCAAGCGAGTCCATATTAGGAGTTTTGATAATGTTGTTTCCGTAGCATCCCAATGCATCCATACCATGGTCGTCTGTCACAAACAGTATGATATTAGGGCGTTTTGAGGAGGTGTTTTCTTTTAATTTTTCCGGTGCTGTCACTGCATCCGTAAAGTGTGGTATGAATGTCAGTGCATAACCTAAGTTAATTATATTATTGTTCATGACATATTTTTTAGTATATATCCTTGTTTTTTGTTAAGTCCCGTGCCTTTAAACTCTTGAAGTTGTTTCATCAGCTCTCTTTGCATCTTTTGTGCTATTGCTTTCTTGTCTGCATCATTATAGCAGTTCTTAAGTTCAAACGGATCTTCTTTCATGTCGATTAGCCATGGCGATTCTTTTTTGTCTATTACCAGTTTGTATCTGCCGTCTGTTGCAGCAGCCCACCAGCCTTCGCATTGTGCAAAATGTACTATTCTGTTGCCATTTACAATTTTATCTTTGTTTGTGAAGTCGGCAGAAGTATCCTTACCATGGAATTTTACGTCAGTTTTTATACCCATAAGTGAAAGTATGGTAGGAGCAAAGTCTGTATTCACATATGCTTTGTTTATGACTTTTCCCGCCTTGATTTTTCCAGGGTATCTTATTACAAACGGTATGCGAGACGAGGCTTCGTATGGAACTCCTTTGTTCCTTCTTTTTATGTTCAAAAAGAACATATCTCCGTGGTCGGATGTAAATACCACTATTGTATTGTCCAGTAAGCCGTTGTCTTCAAGGAATTTAAGAATCCTGCCTACACTGTCGTCTATGTGTTTTTACCATACCAAAATACTGTTTCAGGGCCTTTGTATCGAATGTCTTTGCCTCGTTCTTGTCTTTTTCGCTGCCTTTTCCCCAGCTTGGTCTTTGTGATGCATATTCAGGTTTCATCGTAAACGGCATTTCCGGCTTCAGATTTTTGTACATATCGTGATATGGTGGGCGTGCATAGTCCGGTGTATGCGGATCCGGAATGGACAGCATGAGGCAGAATGGTTTGTTTTTGTCTCTTTCCAGTATATCGAGTGCCTTGTCGGTAAAGAAGTCTGTAAGATGGATTGTTTCATTCGCAGGAAGTTTTGCGGCAGCTTTATCCCCGATACCTGCCACTACTTTACCGTTTTTTTATATGAAAGTAAGGGAGCGTGTCCTCCTGTCATCATGTATGTATTGTCTTGGAATCCTCCATTATATTTTATGCCGAACGTGTATTTATTCTCATCTCCTGCAAGATGCCATTTGCCTACATACGATGTGACATAGCCATTTTCGCTTAATATGGATGCAAATGTAGGTATTTTATCACTTAGGAACATTCCGTTCTTGGGTGCTCCTGTGGCTTGGGGTAGAGGCCTGTGATCATTGAAGCTCTTGAAGGTGTCGACACCGGCGAACTACAGTAATATTTCATACATATAGCTCCTTCATTAGCTATTCTGTCTATGTTGGGGGTTGTTGAATTGCATCCTTTTCCCCAAACAAAAGCTTCTTGTTCAGGCATAAGGTTCTGATAACAGCTTAAGGTTCTGAAACTGTGCTCGTCTGTATGGATTATGACCAGGTTTGGTTTTTCGGCAGCTGATATTCCTGTAATGGTGCGCAGCCTGTTAACACCATTAATGTAAATTTATTCATCGCTTGTTATTGTAAAATTGTTATTTGATCAATACTTGGTGTAGCATCATTGCTTACACTTTTTAAGGTTATATTGTTTGCTCGGAATATATGGTTATAGGAACTGACATTTCACGCCAGTGGAAACCAACACTTCCTGTATCGGTAAATTTAATTCTTTCCAACAGCTTGTCGTTATGTATACAGCTCCATATATGAATATGTGCTGCTACTTTTCTGTGAGTATCTTATAGAAATTTTGGCATTGAATTTTCCACCATCATTTTCCTGATACCATGTGATAGAACCTTTACCTGCTTTCGGTATAACAAATCCGTCGCCGAAATACCCTTCGCCATCTTTTTAGTTTTGACACAGTTAGTGAGACTGGCTGTTTCAGCCTGTTCTCCATTGAACTCGCATGCCGGTTCTCCTGGCTTTCCCCAATATAAGCCTTCGTTTGGACCAAAACTTTCCTGCATGTAAATTTCATCTTTACCATTTATATATATAACAGCTTTAACTGTAGCCGCCTCTTTTAGCGAAAATGGGCATTGTATTTTTACAATTCTTGTCAGGTTTCCTACCATCTGTAGTATAATATATCTCAACATTATCTTGGGGACTCTTTCCTCTTAATGAGATGCTTTCATATAAAATTGAAACTTTGTCTGAAGCCCATAATTTCTTATCGCCTTATACATCCAAAGATATAATGTAACGGGCGAATTTTCATTATAACCTGTAGACTGGATGAAAATCCTGTTAAGTCCAAAAAACATCTTTTTGATTTTGCAATGAAGTTTGTTTCTGTATCAACAGGGTTACCGCTTTCAAATGATAGGATTCTTGCATCACCTTTTATATTGGCATGTATTCTGTTTTCTCCATACGGGTATAATATTCCGTTGTTGTCTTTTTTTGACTTATGGATATAATGCTGATATCTTGACAGTCTGCTTTCAGATTCTTGTTTTCGATGTCAATATCAATTTTAGCAGGTGTGCCCGCTGTGGCTTGCGATGTCCTGGCTATTTCTTTTCCCTTTCTGTATGCTATTGCTTCAATCTTTCCTGGTGTCCATGGGACTCTGAATTCACATTGCATTTCATTCCATTTTTCCCCTTTTTTTATTTTCCCAAGAGAATTCCCATTGAGTAAAAGTTCAACTTCATCGCCTGTTGTATACACCCATACAGGTATTTCTGTTCCTTCTTTCATTTTAGGATGTGTCCAATGTGGCAGAATATGAACCATATCCTTTTGTTGTCCATTCACTTTGGTAGAGAAAGTACAAGTCTTTTGGAAAACCTGCCAAATCAAGTGCACCAGATTGGAAAGCTCTGAACGGCCATCCTCCATGTACATATCCTGCTTCGCCAAGGTAATCAAAAACCAGTCCATCTTGAAAACTTCCGGAGAACCAGTCTTTGTCTCTTAACGATTCTATGATATGTCTGGCTGTAACTCGCACGGTGGCATTATCATACGAAGAGTTGAATATCTGTTTTGCACTCTTTCTTCTGTCTGGTGATGTCCAGTCATATGAGAAAATCTCTTTATCCGTAAGGTTGGGTATGAACATCGGATCTTGTTTCTTATTGGGGTACTTGTCTCTATACCACGTCTGTGTTCTATAATATCCTCTAACTTGCCATGTATGAGGGTTTTCTGTTCCTATGAATGCTCTATTTCCCGGCTTATATGTTTCAAGAAAAGTTTTCTTTTCGCTCCATCCGTTCACGCCATATACATCCATATCTTCCAGAGTTTGAGTCTCCTGAAGTGACTAATCTCGTATGATCTTCCTCATGGCATATTTTTACCATCTTTTTTTTTGGCAACATCGCCTTTGGTTTCATTCCCTATACTATATAGGAACACTGAGGGATGATTCCTGTCCCTTCTAATGAAATCTCTTAAGTCTCTCTCATACCAATTGTCGAAAGCCTGGAATCCATAGTCAAAGTCTGCTTTTTGTGCCATCCGTCGAATATTTCGTCCATGACGAACATTCCAAGCTCATCGCAAACTTTATAGAAAATAGGCAGATGAGGGTTGTGAGCCGTTCTGATGGCATTACATCCCATATCTTTAAGAAGTTTAACTTTCCATCTGATGAGTTGTTCTGTTGTAATGGCTCCAGTAGGACCTCCTTCCATATGTTCGCATACGCCTCTAAGTTTATACTGTTTTCCGTTCAGTATAAATCCTTTATTGGGACTCCATTCTATATATCTGAATCCGAAATCGATACTTTTCGTTTCGATTATATTGTTATTTCTGTCGGTAAGTGTTATTCTTGATGTATATAGGTTAGGATTTTCAGGAGACCACAACTCGGTCTTTTTGATTTTTAGGTTGAGATTGATTTCTGCATTGTTGTTGTTAGTGGAAAACTCTAATGTTTCCGATTGTGCTTTTGCATTTACCTGCTTTGTCAAAAATTTCAGTTTGGCTAAATAGTTGGCAGATTTTTCGGCTGAAATAACTTTTGCGTTTACACAGACTTTGTCTTTCGAGGGGTAGTGATAAAAATTCCATCTTTTTTTCAAAGAAAGCATTTTGTGGCTTCTTAATGATACATTTCCATATTTCCGCAGCCATGATACCAGCGGGCGCTGGGTTCCATACTATTGTCTACTCTTACTGAGATGATATTTCTGCCTTCCACAAGGTATTTCTTTATATCGAATGAGAACGGAATGTATCCGTATGGTCTTTCTCCTGCAAAGTTACCGTTTATCCATACCTGATTGTTCATGTATGAAGCCTCGAAGTCTATGAAAATAAAATCATCTGACAGGTCTTTTTCAGTCAGATATATCTCTTTGCGATACCATCCTATACCGCCTCCAAGGTAGCCACCCTTGTCTTTCTGTGAGGCATTTGCTGAATATCCGTTCTCAAAAGCCCAGTCGTGAGGTATGCGGATGTCTTTCCATTCTGAGTCATCAAAATCTACATATTTTGCTTCTGGTATGTCACCGTAAAAAGAATTTCCAGTTATTGTTCAAGTTTTTTATATTTGCTGAGATATTCGCTATGTTTAATAACAGTAAAAGTGTTAAGATAAATGTATTTCTCATATAGGGTATAGGATTAGATTGTTTATTGAGTTTTACAATATTTATAGCATAGGGAACATCTGTCTGCTTAGTTTTTTACCTATGATAGTAACAGATGTTTCCTATATTTAATGCTATAGAAGTAGTAAAAGGTTCCAGTATCTTTTTATGTTATAAAAGTTCTTTTGGAGTAGCTTCTTCTATCCACTTGTTCAGTCTTTCAAGCATATCTTTTGTCCTTTCCGGATATACGTTGATAAGATTTGTGGTTTCGCTTTCATCATTGCTGATATTATAGAGCTGCACCTTTCCGCTTCTGTATTTAATCAGTTTCCATTCGCCGTTTATTATAGCAGCATTCTGGTCTTCGTAGCTTCGGAACATAAACAAGTCTCTGTCTTTTAGTTTCTTACCCTTTAGAACTGGGACGAGGCTCTTTCCTACTACCTGTTTGTCCTTACATGGTTTGCCTGAGGCAAGTTCTACAAGAGTAGGGTAGACATCGATTGTTTCTACCGGCTGAGTTATAGTCTTGCCCATCATTTTCTTATGAGTAGGGTCGTATATGATGAATGGTACGCGTGAACCGCCTTCAGCCAGTGCATCTCCTCCTATCTTGCCACCTCTTCCAAATGTCCGTTCTTGAAAGCCCCTCCCTGGTCGGAAGAGAAGATTATAACTGTATTGTCAGCAATTCCTTTTTTTCTCTAGCGAACTTCTGATTTCTCCTACAGTCTCGTCAAGCGCCTCAATCATCGCTGCATACTGTGCGTATTTTCCGGTAAGCCCTTTCTTTTTCATATTTTGCCACTAAGTCTTTTTCTTCCTATTTGAGGGCCATGTACTCCATAATACCACACGTTGAGCAGGAAAGGTGTCTTTTTGTCGTATTTATTAATGAAATCTACCGCTCCGTCTCCAATGAGATTTGTCAGATAAGTATTCTTTCTGGCTTTTGGGAAAGGATTGTTAGTCTTGAAGAACGGTTGGTAGTAGTTGTTCGGATGTCCGTGTTCGCATGTACCGTACATAGCGTCGAACCTTGTTTTGTAGGGAAATATGGTTCTGTGCCAAGATGCCATTTACCTACAAACATGTTATAGTAACCGAATTCTTTAAGTCGTTCAGGCATAAGTGATTTCTTCCAAGGGGAGATACGCTCTCGACTTCATTTTGCCGGGGTCTTTGTCGAATGTTTCAAATTCAAGGCTTGTATCTTTGCCGTATATATGTCTTACGAATCCGCATCTTAACGATTCTTTGCCTGTCAGAAGCGATGCTCTGCTCGGGCTTGAAGTAGCACTGGCTACATAGGCTCTTTGAAAAATACAGTCCGTCAGACTTTAGTTTGTTGATGTTTGGAGTATCGAATACAGGGTTGTTATATCCCAAATCAGCCCATCCAAGATCATCTACAAACAGCATTACTATGTTGGGCTGCTCCTGTGAGAATGCCGTTACCTGACTTCCTAGCAATAGGGCAGAGACAGTTATTAGATTCTTCATAATTATTCGAATTTCAGATTTTTATTTCCTTTAATTTTCAAAGTTTCTCTTGATTTCTTGTCGGCTTCCAGTACTTTAGCCGGTTTCAGTCCTGTGTGTATATTATCCTCGATTGTGACATTTTTTGCAATTCTCCAACTGGAAAAACCGGTGCGTCAGGGAACGGGGCTTTTCCTCATTGTTAAGGTTTATTCTGTTGCCTTTGATAATAAGGTTTTCTGCTCTGTCCGCCCATACCACTCTCGGATTAAATCCGTCAATCTCATTGTTTATGATATTGATGTTCTTGTCGTAGCACTCAGTCTGGTCGAAGTTCTTGCCAAGTCGTGGAGTGATGTATATTGCGGCATGAGGTTTTCCGCAGTCGGCATAGTTCTTGAACTTGTTATTTCTGATTGTCACGTCGTTTACAGCACCGAGATTCAAACCAGAAGAATGTTTCGCCTCTGAAGAGTATTGCCGACATCATTGATGACAGATTATTGTTTTCAATAACAGTTTTTCAAAGGGGTTTTCAGAATGAGATTTCTTGCCCTATGGTTTCTTATAGTACATCCTCTCACTGTAAATGTCGGATTCCATGTTTTGTTTTCCACTACATCTCCTGTTTTTCAAATCAGACAGGAATAGCATTGGCGAAAGTCAGATCCATGTATGTTTCGTTAATGATGTTGATTTTTGTGACTGTATTTGTTTCAGCTCTGGCCGGTGACGGATACTTTATGAACCAAACCTCGTCGCCGGGGGCAGCAAATTTGAATCCCAACTGTTCGAAGTGTTTCAGAGCTACTCGTATCGTTTTTGGAGTCGATAATCTTGTTTACTTCCACATATGTGCCATGTACGTTAGTTCCGTCATCAAGCATATTCTCAAATGTGCACCCTTCAATCAGAATATCTCCCACTTACAGTTGGCAAAATGTGTGGCGTCTGCAGTAGATGAGATTACTCTGTCTGAATTAGGGGAAAGAACAACTTTACAACCTCTTATTTTTATGTTTTCAGAACGTTCGAAAAGATATGCCATACCTAGGGGCATGATGTACCGTTACGTTGTTGAGAGTGATGTTCTGACACTCCTTAAAATCGAATGCAGGAGCATATCTGTCCTTTTTACTCTGTC
>VOFK01000502.1_pt1 | contig 23107 bp, 25 predicted proteins | sample 5384121 | NCBI WGS metagenome assembly VOFK01 (sample SAMN12384730, study PRJNA508395) | human gut metagenome | isolation source: healthy gut J | host: Homo sapiens | reverse complement strand
TCCATATCGGCGCTTCATGCAGCGCGCGATGATGGCGTTTATCCGGCGGCCGTTACAGCTCAATGATATTAAAGGGGTTGGCCACTATAATCTGAACTGGTTCATATTCTCCATCATCAGCGTCAGCAGCTCTGCGCTGCCCTCGACCTTGACGGCCTGTGCAACCGTTTTCCTGATTGTTGGTCAGGATCGCAAACAGCGCATTCTTCGGGCAGGTAATAGACACGTCCGCATCATCAGACAATGTATCCGCATAGACCAGCAGCACACCATTCTTCACGCGGAGCATGTGCTGTTCGCCCACGTCAGGCAGGATCACGTTCATGGTGAAGTCGCGGTCAGCCAGCGCCTGCTTGTCCATGACAATGGCCATATAGTCAAACAGCATGGGCGCGGAGAGGGCCTTGACCATGTCGCCGGTAGATTTGGTGGAAGCGGTGAAATTGGCGTTTCCATGGCGCAGCTCCTGCGCGGCGGTCAGATATTCGTTGCGCCACGGACCGGACTCCGCCTGATACCCCAGCTGCTCCAGTGCATCGGCGCACAGAAGCCGCGCATCGGTGTTCGTCGGGTCGGCAAAGACGATGGTGTTTGTGACCTCGGCGACCCACTGATATTCACCCTTGTCAAAGTCCGCCTTTGCCATTTGCAGGACCTTGTCAACATCCCCCAGGTACTCCACCCATTTTTTTGCGCTGTCGCTTGGCATGAGGGGGTTCAGGTTGACAGGGTTGCTGTCATACCAGCCCATGAACTTCTGGTAGACCGCCTTGGCGTTGTGGGCGACCGTCCCGTAGTACTGGCGGGTGTACCAGATTTTATTGAGCGCCTCTGGCAGCTCGATCATGTTGGAGATCTCGTCGCTGGTGTAGCCCTGATTGATATAGGTCAGAGTCTGGTCGTTGATGAACTTATACACGGCAGCCGTGTTGACCATGTAGTCGTTCACCACGTTGTTTCCCCAGTGCGGCCAGTTGTGGGACTGGAAGGTGACCTCCGCGTCCTTGCCGTAAAGGGAAATGGCCTCGGTGATATAGCTTGCCCATGCCGCGCCGTCGCGCACTTCTGCGCCGCGCAGCGTGTAGAGATTGTGGAGTGTGCCGGTGCAGTTTTCCGCCATCCACAGCGCCTTGTACTGGGGCAGCCACGTGTTCATTTCGGCGGGTGCTTCCGTACCCGGCGTGAGCTGGAACTCCAGCTCCACACCGTCGATCGTCAGCTTTTCGCCGGACTGCGTGATTTTATAGCTGGGCGTCATGAACGAGACCGTTCCGGTGGACTGTCCCATGCCGATGCCCTGCGCCAGCTTGCCGGTCACGCCGGGGGTCAGAAGGATGCCATACTGATAATTGCTGCGGCGGCCCATACCCTTACCGGCGTAGACATTTTCCTTCACGGAGTGCTCCGTGAAGCCCACAGGCGTGATCACGGGGATCTTGCCGCTGGCGAGCTGATCTTCAATAGAAAGTGTCTCGTCTGCCTTATCCTCTTTCGCCATCACGCCGGCGATGCCGCCAAAATGGTCGGCGTGGGAATGAGAGATGATGACGGCCTTGACCGGGAATTTACCAAGATTCTTTTCGATCAGCTGCATGGCAGCCTGACTGCACTCCACGCTCATCAGCGTGTCAAAGACGATCCAGCCGGTATCGCCCTTGACAACGGTGAGGTTTGCCATGTCATAGCCGCGGACCTGATAGATGCCATCCGTCACTTCAAAAAGGCCATAAGCGTGATTGTTCTTCGTGTTCTCCCAGAGGCTGGGATTTACGCTGTCAGGCGCTTTTTCGTAATCATCCAGGAACGCATAGGCTTCCTGACTCCAGAGGATCTTCCCATCCTCGTCCTTCAGTTCCAGTGTTTCCGGCGCGTCGATCAGTCCGCGGGTGGCGAATTCATATTCCTGCTTATCATCGAAGTCAAGTTCATCGTAGACGGCGGCATTTGCCTTTGCCGTAAAGTCTGTGGCGGGCTTGACCTCGGCGGTCAGACCGAGCTCTGCTTTTTTCCGGCCGTCGCGGCGGGTGTCTGCTCTGCGTTCTGCCCATCGGCGGCCGGTGCAAAGGTCGTTTCCTCTGTGCTCGTTTCTGCGCTGCTGTTCTGTGTGCAGGCGGAAAGAAGCCCGCAGGAAAGCAGCGTAAGCAGCGATAGTAGAATTGCAAATATCTTTTTCATGTTGTCCTCCTATGATTCTCTTCTGTTTTTGGTCATCTCCTCGGAAGGGTTTGTGCGTATGGATTGACTATGAAGTCGTTTGTGATTTTCTCTTTATGGTAAACTATCGATTATTCCGCCCCTTTCTTTCCGCAAGCCTTGAAAGCTCTTTTTTGACCGCTTCGATTTGTGGGTCAAACAGCGCTCGCTCGGCAAAGATCATATAATTGTTGATGGCGAGGATCGACAGATGAACGAACGGCGCAACCTCTTTGTCGGTGCAGCCGAGGATCTCCGCAATCCTGCCCGTGTAATAAGGGTATCTTGCCGCAAGCCGCACAAGAGAAGGCTTTACCTTTTCTCCGTATTCGCGCGACACACATACGCTGACCAGAAAGCGCATGGTAGGCGACATTTTATCCGCCAGCTCACCGAGATGATCCATCATGCTTTTGATGTCACGAATATCTTCAAGCACGATGGCAAACGCGGCTTTTTCAATTCGACTGATTGCTTCCTCGGCGCAGGCAAGAACGATTTCCTCCTTGATGCGAATCAATAGTAGAAACCGAAAAAAGATGACAAAAGGCGCAAGAAGAGAGATAGTAAGGTGTGAACAAACTGATCGAACTCTATTGCGCGATTTGCCATCACAGTGAGGATAGCAGAATCGCGGAGAAAATGCAACACCGAAGCAACAATAAGTCCGCCCAATTTACAGACGTGGAGTTGATGACCGCATACTTATGGGGCGCGCAGCAGGGCTTATTGACGCGGAAGAGTATCTACAATTTCATCAGAACATACCATCTGGGCGAGTTCCAGAAGCTGCCCAGCTATCAGGCGTTCTGCCGCCGGCTGAATCGGCTGGCGGCAACCTTTGCCGCGCTGGCCGAGGTTCTGTTTGAGCAAAAACCTTTGCCAGCAGCGGCCCGACACACGGTTATGTGCTGGATTCCTGTCCGGTCATGGTATCCGTCGGCTCCCGGTCAAATACCGCGAAAAAACGGCACGGGAACTCTGTAATTTAACACGAAATCCCACGAAGAATCTGTGGTACCACGGCGGCAAAGCTGCACGTTTTTGCGCAGCTGCGGCGCATCAGCTTCCCATCTCCTGCGCCGTACAGATCAGCAAAGCCAGTCTCTGCGACCTGTGGGCTGCAAAGCAGATCGATCTGGACTGCGCACCGGTCACAGACGGCCAGCTCTATGCAGATCGTGCCTATATCGACGCAGAATGGAGATCCCATCTGCAAACCGAGCGGAACGTCGCGCTCATCACGCCGCGAAAGCGGAAAAAATACGATGTTCTTGTTTCCGAAGATGCCGTGTCCACCCGCATCAGTGCCCTGCGGCAAAGCGATTGAGGTCTTTTTCAACTGGCTGCAGGCCAAAATGCACATCCAGTCTGCTTCGCACGTCCGTTCCTGCGCCGGTCTGCTCTTCCACATCTTCTTCTCCCTCGCTTTCGCCGCCCTCCTCTTGCGGTTCAACTATTGATTCGCATCCTTGGTGGAGAAGTAATAGTAGATGCCGCCGTTTTGCAGCTTTGCCGCCTTGCAGAGATCTTTCGTGGTGGCAACGGTCAGCCCCTTTTCGACAAAGCAGTCAAGGCAGACGCCTACAAGCTCCTGTCTCTTTTCGGCTTTCTTTTCTTCCCGCAAAACACAATCCCCCCATTTCTGTGCATTATCCAGTGTTTCTTATAATAAGATATCAGACTTCGCAAAATAAATCAAGCGATTGCTTGAATAATAATTATAAATTCTTAGGATCACATTGCTTGATCAAACATCACAACAACCTCACTTGGCGGCTTTGCCTCCGGTAAGCTCTGTATGTGCCGAGTCGCCGTCTTTGCAAAGATATTGGACTTTATCGTGTCCCACTCCGCCAGCCAGACGATCTCCGCTGTGCCGGTTGCAAAGTCAAATCTGATCTCTCCCCATTCGCCGTCGTTGTCTGCCTGATACAGGTAGACAGCGGCGGCTTTTTTTGGTCCTTTTGCGGCACTCAGTCTGCTTCAGCGTCACGGTATGGACAAGCCCGCTTTCCAGCAGCTTCAGGCGCAGCTTGTCAAGCGTCTGCCGGTAGAATCGCTCCGCACCGCTGGCTGTTGTCCCCTCGAAATCTACCGCCAAATCCTCAAATGTGGGCTGCGCGGACAAAGGGGCTGACGCGCCCGCAGGTCATGCAGATGGCGTTCCGCTTTTCCAGATACCATTGCTCTTTGTAGGATAGCTGCTCAAAGGCCACCGCGACCGCCTTTGCCTGAATCCCGTTCCAGAGAATGTCGGCATAGTTCCAGCTATCGTCGCGCGTCACCAGCGGCAAGCACCTCGGCAAGTCGCCCTACGGCTATCGTTATATTCAAAAGTATCGTGACAGATTTTTACTTGCAATCCGTCTGGATTAAATGGAATTTGCCCCAACGTGAGATCAAAAAGCGCAGAGTCCTCTACGCATGAAACCTTCAGAACATCAATCGAAACAATGCCCTTGCCGCATTGATCGAGATATTGCAGCACATTTTCCAAAGGTTTGTACGGTTCGGTTTACCGGGAACATTGAGCTCAGAGAGATAGCGCGCATCGGGCAACAGGCAAATGCCGTGTTTTTTCATCCTTCGATATTCCTACTTGCAGGATTGATTCGCAATTTTAAGACGCAAATTTGAAGAAAGGCTCCGGCGTTTTTGGCGCCGGAGCCTTTTTGTATCAAGAAAACAACCAGCTCAGTGCCGGTGGTTATGATTGAGTCTTACTTTGCAAGTACAACGGAAATTTTGATCTCCTTTTCCGCCTCGCTCAGGTCGAACGCACCGCCGTCTGCGACGCTGACACGCAGTTCATACAGTGTGCCGTCGGCCAGGGTATCTACGGCAGCCCCGGCTTCATCCGTGATCGACCACAGCTCTTGCCGACCTCCGCCAGCTTTCCGTCCGCACCGTAGCATAGAGCTTCAAATCAGCGGCGCTTCCGGAAAGATTGTTCATCCGGAACGAGACCGTCGTGTTGGGATGAACATTTTCGACCGTCACAGTATTGCGCCAGCTGGCGACCGTACCTTCGCCGCCGGCCTGCTCAAACTGTTCCTGTGTCAGTACGTTCCGCGCGGCCTTATCGAGATCGACCTCACGGTAGGGCATTTCGGGAAGATAGACAAAGCGATCCTGCAAGCACAGCAGCTCCAGATAGCCCGTCGGGCAGTAGAGCGCGTTGCCGCTGTTTCCGGCATACATACCGATAGCCATGTTATTGTAGCCATATTTGTTGGAGACGTCCATGGTGAATACCGTCTCGCCGGTTGCAAAGTCCAGAATGATGTACTGCCACATGCCGGTGGTCAGATCCTGCACATAGCCGTAGATATAGCCCGTCGCGGTGGAGAGCTTCATAATCGACGTGTCGCTCAGGTCATTTCGAGACCAGATGCTCTTCATCTCATAGCCGCTATCGGTTTTCACGGTGTCGACGCGCTCGACGCCGGGCGCGATCATGCAGTTGCCCTTCATCAGCCAGTTCTGGTCATAGATGTTGGCGTAGCTCTGGATGGAGGAGTCGCTGTTGGGATCGGCAAGGCCTGCGCTGCCTGCGCCGAACCAGTTGCACACGATAGTGCTGACGGTGCCCTCGCTGTCGTCATAGACGATGGCAGAGTTTTCAACCGCCACCTGATAGCCCTCGGGCAGATCATCCAGAACCGGCATGCTTGCAACGATCTCACCGGTCTTCATATCGAGCGCCAGCAGCTTGACTGGATCTGCGTTGTCGGTGAACATCACAAGATCTGGCGTCAGCGACGGAGAGCAGCCGCCGCCCCAGGCAAGACCGCCGCCGGTGGTCTTGTCACCCTCGCCGCTGACCTTAGCGCCGACGCTCTCATACGGCGTACACCAGACAGCCTCGACACCGTTATTGGCACGCAGCAGATAGCAGTTCTGGTTTGTCAGGATGACCGCGCCGTCCTTGGAGGCGGCAATCCCGTTTTCCGCGCCCTCGCCGAGCGCCAGCCCGTAGACGAAGACGGCCTTCGAAAGGTCGGCCTGCTCTCCGTTTAGGATCGCCTCGATCGCCGAGTGGGCTATGTAGCCGAGCACGCCCTGCTGCTCACGCTCGGGATAGATGCGGAAGCCGCCGGTGGCAAACCAGAGGTTGCCGTCGTAGTCAAAGACCACGGAAAGAAGATTCTGCGTCAGCTCCTTGCCGAGCGCAGCTTCGGCTGCCGCCTTGATGTCAATGTCCAGTACCTTTTCAAATTCAGGCAGGACGTTTCCTGCTTCATCGGTTGCCCGCAGCATCAGCACATGGTTGTTGCTGGTGGGGCAGACGATACGGTTTTCAGAGTCAAGGAACGTGTAGGAGCTCTGGATGACGTAACCGCCGCCGTCATGCTGCTTCGGTGAGAAATAGCCAAGCGTCTTCGTCTCCTTCGCATTCAGATCGCGGATGGCGATGCCGCCGAGCAGTGGAACGACTGCGTGGCCGTAGCTGTCAAAGTAGATGGCAGGCGAAGCGTTCGCGTTGGTTTTTTCATAGGAAACATTGATTTCCGGATAGATGCCGAGCGGCAGAATTTCATCCGTTGAGTCGGTATTGTAGCCGTCGTGGTGAATGTTGGCGTCGCTCTTTGCCATATAGGGGTTTTCGTCGACACGCTTGGCGCGCAGCGTCTTGACCGGCAGTGCAGAGGACAATGCGTCGGACGCCGGGGCCTCCTCTGGGCCAGCGTCCTCCGGCATATCATCCTCCGGCGAGGCTTTCTCTGATGCGGCCGTTTCGGGCGTCTGCGTTTCAGAGACCGGGGAAGACTCGGCTGGCGTCTGTGTACAGGCTGCCATGCTCAGGCAGAGCGCAGCAGCCAGCAGCAGGAGCAGCGCGGAGCGTAATACTTTTTCCATTTTCATCAAAAATATCCGCCGTTTATTTATTTTTCATACAGTTTGTTGGGGTTTTTTATGCGAGCCAGGTGTAAAGTCCCAGTTGAAACGCTTTTTCCTCGGAAACCGGCTCCAGCAGGAAATAGTCTGCCCGCAGCCGGAAGGCGTGAAGGGAGAAATCCAAGTCGCTGCACCAGATCATCCGGCACACGGGACATAAGGAGCGAAGGTGCTCCGCTGCATTCAGCCCTGCCACCCCGGAGAGTGCAATGACGGCATTGGTTGGAGCATCTTTCTGCGCCGCTTCAAAAAAGCGTTCCTGGTCGTCATATTGCACGACCTGAGGAAACAGCCCCTTCGATTCACAGAACCGGGTGATTTGTTCGGCATAGCGCTGCCGCTCCGCTTCCTGTTCTGCCAGTACGGCAATACGATACACAGACCGCCCTCCTTCCTGAATCCAATTTGACGCCTTGCTTACGCTCAGTATAAAAAGGTTCTGCCGGTCTTTCAAGCGCCGTGGCACGAAAGGGACGATTATGGCACGAATTCCGGGGTTGTGGCTTCTCCAACCTTGACGCTCTGTGATATAATCACTTTGGATTTGAATATGTGCAGGAAGAGGAAGGAGAATTCGCTGCATGAGAATTGCGATTGTGGACGATCTTGCCGCGGAACGTGCACTGCTGAAAGACCGGCTGGAGCAGCAGCTTCAGCGGAGAAATGTGCAGGCGGATATTCTGGAATACGAAAGCGGCGAGACATTTCTGGAAGCGGCAAGGAAAGCGCCCTTTACTGCCGCATTTCTGGATATCTATATGAATGGCATGACGGGCATGGAGGCGGCAAAAGAGCTGCGCAAAACCGATACGGATTGTCTGCTGGTTTTTACCACGACCTCGACCGATCATGCGCTGGAGGGCTTTCAGGTACGGGCGCTGCACTATCTGGTCAAGCCCTTCACCGAGGAGGACATCGATGCGCTGACGGACGAGCTGCTTGCCCGCGTACCGCAGCCGGAGAAATTTATGACACTGCGGGTAGACGGGAGCGAGTTCCGGCTGCGGTATCGGGATATTGTCTATGCCGAGCATTTTGCCCACATGATCTACGTTCATACGACGGTTCAAAAGACGCTTGCCACACGCCAACCCTTCAAGTCGTTCATCTCCCCACTAAAGGATGACACACGCTTTTTTGTGTGCGGGCGCGGCGTGATCGTGAATCTGGAACATGCGAAGGATCTGGAAGGCTCCGCCTTCCGCATGGCGGACGGAAGCCGCGTGTTTGTCAGTCAGGACCTTCTGAAAAGCGCCCGGCAGGCATTTATGGAGTTCTTGCTTCAAAGGGGGCGGATGGCATAATGGAGCTGCTGCGTCCAATTCTGGAGCTCGGCGTGGTGATTCCCGGCATGCTGCTTGCCTACTTCCCGGCAAAATCCAGCTTAAAGCAGCCGCTGTCAAAGCTTGTTTTGTGGCTTGTTCCGCTGCTTGCGCTGCTTTGCGCTGCCGGAGGCGTGGTGTGCTATGCGCGCCGCATGCCGACTGCGCCGATGCTTGCAGGCCTAACCTTGCTTGCAGTCGTGATCTACATAAAAACGCTCCGGATCTCGCTTTGGAAATCCGGAACGATTGCGTTGTCCGTCTGTGCGGTATTTGCCTGTATCAACAGCCTTTCAAGAGCGATCAACGCCGCTATGCTGGCCGGTTTGCCGCAGGCGCAGGCTGCGCCGTGGTTCTGCCTGCGATCTGCGATTTGCTATCATGCGATCTGCTGGCTGTTTGCTGCCATCGCCTATTATCCTGCGACGCACAGCGTGCGGAGGATGGTCGAGGATGAAAACTTTGCGCAGACCTGGTATGTGTTCTGGGTGCTGCCGCTGGTGTTCATTGCGCTGAATCTGTTTATGATCCCCAAGTATGCGGACACGCTCTATACCGGGCGTGTTTTGCAGGGGTATTTTTGTGATCAGCATCACACTTTTTGTTTTTTGATGCTTTTTTTCAACGCAATCTTCCTTCTGATGGCGATCGGCATCAACCGGAATGTGAGATTGCAGCAGGAAAACCAGCTGCTTTCCATGCAGCAGCAGCGCTACGAAAGCCTGAAAGCTGCCATTGAGGAAGCACGGCAGGCGCGGCACGATCTGCGCCACCAGCTATGTCAGCTCGCTGCCCTTGCAGAAGAAGGGAATCTTGAAAAGGTCAAAGACTATCTCTCCGGTGCGGTTTCCAGAATTCCAAGTCTTGAAATGCATTTCTGTGAAAACCGGGCGGCAGACGGCGTGGTCGGGTATTACTGCGCACTTGCGAAGCGGGAGCAGATCCCATTTTCCGTGCAGATTGATCTGCCGGAATGTCTTCCTGTAGACGAAATCAATCTGTGTCTGGTCCTCTCGAATCTGCTGGAAAATGCGCTGGAAGCCAGCCTGCGTACTGCACCTGCCAGACGCAGAATCGAGCTGACCGCCTATCTGCATGGAAACAGTCTGGCACTGATTCAGGTTGAAAACACCTATGACGGAGTTATCCGGGAAAAAGACGGGGTATTTCTGTCCTCCAAGCGAAAAGGAGACGGTGTTGGTATCCAGTCCGTCCGCCATATCGCAGAAAAATCCGGTGGGGTGAGTACAGTCACCTATCAGGATGGTCTGTTTTGCGCAAAGGTCATGCTCCGCAGATAATTATGCCCTGTCTTTCCAAAACGGCACGACCACAGAGTTCAACAGTCTTGTCTCCAGCAAGCGCTGAACAAGCCGTATTTCTGTCTTTGCAAAGATATCTGACTTCATTGCGTCCCAACCCATCTGGTCGCCGCAGCCGTCAGCTGAAAATTCATAATCCGGTTACAGTTCCAGCAAGATTTCGTTACAACTTTCTGTCACACTGACAGCAGTTCGAAAGAACGGAACACCCCGTGGGGAAAGGAAGTTTGACTTATGAAAAAAGTACTGGCGATTCTGCTGGCCATATCGGTGCTGGCGCTGAGTGCCTGCGCGGCCAGACAGACAGCTCCGGATACGCAGGACACTCCTGCCGCAGAAACGACCGGGCAGCCGGACGCTTCTGAACAGGCGGGAGAAGAACAGGCTTCAGAAGAGCAGCAGCCCGCACAGGAGGCAAAGCACATCGAGCCGATGCCAGAAAGCCTTGATCTGAACGCACTGACCGATGCGACTGTCGCGGTGAGCTTCGGCGCAGACGACATTTCCGAAACCGACGGCAAAACGGAACTCACGCTGACGGTCTATGATTACGACATCTATGACATGGTCGATATCGCGCAGCTTGCCGTTGGCGATACGATCGTTGTGGACGGCAAGGACATGGTCGTCACGTCCAGAGAGGACGAGAACGGCTTTGTCACCATCAACGGAGGCCTGGAGCAGGGCGGCGTCGATTTGACGAGCGACGATTCGGGCGTCTACTACGCCGTTGGTCTGGATGACACAAAATCGTATCACGAGCTTGGTAAGATCACCGTGCCGGTTGCCGAGGGCTTTGTCCTGACGGACAATTCAGACCCCGAGCATCCGGATGAAACGTATGCCGCAGCGGACCTCGCAGAGCTGGCTGCGTCTGAACCCGGCTTTACCGCCAACAACACGCTGGCGACCATCGAACACGGCGAACTGACCGTCCTGGCCAGAAGCTATACGCCGTAATTCTGAAACGCAGAAAATGCCCGGAGGTCTTCTGCCTCCGGGCATTTTCCTGCTTTGCGGCAGGCGTCTCCAGCCGCCCGTGCCGGACAAGCGGCTTGACCGCGTCGGGGGGAGCGGAGTATAATGAAGAAAATCCCGGAAAGAAGAGGAAGACGAATGAAAGAAAACACCGAAAGCTCCTGAAAGAAGTCCTCAAGGATATCCGGCATGATATGACGGATGAGGAGGTTTTAAACCTGCTGGCAGACAGCAAGATATCCGAAAGCCCCACCGCGGAAAAAAATACACCCTCGGGCAGCGTGCAGCGGATGCGATCGCAAAATTTGCAGGCAGCTGGGCGTTCATCTTTTCGTTTACGGGTGTGCTGCTTTTGTGGATGGTCGTCAATACGATTCTTGCCGCGAAAGCCTTTGACCCGTATCCGTTTATCCTTTTGAATCTGGTTCTGTCCTGCGTCGCGGCGATCCAGGCGCCGCTCATTATGATGAGCCAGAACCGGCAGGAGGAAAAGGACCGCCGCCGCGCGGAGAATGATTACAAGGTCAATCTCAAAACCGAGATCATGATCGAGGATCTTTATGATAAGGTCAATGCCATTCTTGCAAAGCAGTCTGCGCTGGAGAAAAAACTGCAGGAGCAGGAAGAAACAAAATCGTAATCAGCCGAAACACGAAGTCCCGGTAAACCATCGTCCGATGGCTTGCCGGGACTTTTTCTGCGCAGAATTTACTTGTATTTTATGCGGTGTTGGAAGAAATACTCAAGTAGGAGATAAGCAAAAGCGATGCGTCACAGCCTGTTGAGTTTTTCCTCCAGTTCAGCCGCGATGCGCTGCCGTTCTTCCTCGCTTTCTGCGCGTGCATACCGTTCCAGCGCGGCGTCCCGCTTTTGCTCCGCGTCGCGCGTCCATGCCTCAAACTCGGCCTTGGTCATATCCTTCCGCATCGTGCGCGCGTAGTATTTCTTGTATGCCCGCTGCTGCACCTGCCAGACTTCATTGTTAGCAACTTTGTCCTTAAAGCTGCTGGCCGCGCCGATCTCCCGGCAGGTTTTAACTGGGTCTTCCGGCGCAGGACCGGCGCAATAGGCAAAGGTCGCGCCCGGCGCCTGCAAAAACCAGCGACCACAGTTGGCGCAGCGCTTCGGCACAAATCCCTTTTGCAGTCCCTTCATAAACTCCACATAGACAAAATCCAGCAGCCGGTCAAAGTACATTTTTTCGACCACCTCCGCCTCGCACCCAGTGCCACGGATGCAGAATTGCGCGTTTACCTTCGGCGCGTCCACCTTCGAATCTGCGCCAAGGCTGACGCCGCTGACGAATGGCTCCAAGCCTTTTTTCTCAATCTGCTGGGCCAGAGAAGTTTTCTCTGACCCTTTTTCTTTTCAAACGGCTTGCCCGCAAAAATGCCGTCCAGGAACCACGCATACCGCTCCTGAATCCATCGAATATCGTCAATCTGCTGCTGCATGAACGCGGGCAGATCGTTATCTTCCTGCATCACGAACTCCGCAAAGGCATCCTGTGCTTCTCCAACCACAAATGCCTTGACCGGCATATCGCCGAAGACGCGAAAGTCCTCCAGATACAGCCGGTAGAGCGGCAGAGAAGCAAGCCCCTTCTTCATGTCCATGTAAGCACGCAGCACATCACCACTTTTTTCTTGAACGGCTGTGTTCAGCTGATCCAGCAATTCCTGAAACGGCGCGACATCAAGGTTCAATATTTCCGTTAACACCGTTCCATACGGCTGCGGCTTCAGTCTATCCTCCACCCAATAAGCCGATGCGCCGAACTCGACCTTGGTGTTTGTCTGTGGCCGATGTAGATCAAATAAGTCTATACGCAAATGACTACCAGAACATCGGCTTGCTCAAGAAACTTGCGGACAAGCGGCACATCGCAATTCTCTTGATTCACCATCTGCGGAAGCTCCATGATGATGATCCGATGAATATGATCTCCGGCTCGACGGGCTTAAGCGGCGCGGCAGATTCAACCTTTGTTCTCCAGAAAAGTTCTCGCCTAGCCAACATTGCCTCGCTGCATTGCACCGGTCGGGACATCGCAGATCGCACATTAAAACTCGAATTTGGCGAGGAAGATCACGTCTGGAAACTGCTTGAGGACAGCAAAACTTGCAGCGGCGCTTCTAAGGTTTCAACGCTTCAACTCGTACATCTTTTCTCTGAATTGCTCCGTGCCGATCCTGAATATCTCGGCTCACCATCGGCACTGTCTGCAAAGATCGACCCTGACGGCAGCATTGGTATCACGCCGAAAAAGGTCACGAGGCTGGTGCGGGAAAGCGTTGCGGCTCTAAGAGAAAACGGGATTTTAGCAGAGACGTACCGCAGCAACGGCAAGCGGTGGATTTCGCTCAAACGTGCCGATCGTGCCGATTTTCCGCCCGTGAAAAAGATCGGCACGATCGACCCTGCGGGTGTGTCGAGCGCCTGCACCGCGCCGTGAGCCGCGTGTCGCCACTGTGTGCGGCTTTCCACCCAGCCTGCGAGTGTGTGCGGCAGCGGCGCAAAAGCCAACGTTGCGCCGACGTGCGCAAAAAACACAAAATCGCAATCCAGCAACGCGATTGCGATTTTGAGAGGAGGCGCAGCGGAATGGACGAGACCTGCCGCTTGCGGCGGGGCGAGGGATATGGAGCTTGTGCCGACGAAGGAGCCAGCATCGCATTTGGCTAGTCGCCGGTCCACCGGCTCCCTGCCAAATGCCTCAAATCGGGCAGAAGCCCGTACCCACTTTTACAAATGGAATATAGGTATGCAGGTGCGTATAGAATGTGAAAACCCAAATTTACCCAAATTTACCGCTCGATACGATAGTATTTAAATGCTCCATCTTCTCCGACAAGGTGAAAGCCGACCTTTTCCAGCACATGCTGGCTCCGGGTGTTTTTCATAATGGCGTCTGCGTTCACAGCGGTCATTCCCAACTCGTCAAAGGCGATTTTTACCGCCAGATGTTCTGCCTGCGTTCCATATCCTTTCCCTTTTACCATGTCATTTTGCATATGGATACTCAGCGTACATTCCTTTTTATCATAGTCGATCTGTTTCAGCTGCAATTCCCCGATTACCTGATCTCCAAGCATGATTGCAAACAGCCTACGCGAAGCGTCTGACCCCTTTGCATCAAAATATCGGTTTACCGCTGCTTCGTTATAAACATAGGGCCGGAATAAGCGCATGTCCATATAGATGGATGCGTCATTCGTCCAGTGCCTGTATAGTTCGTGACATAGCTCTCTTGTCATTGCTTTTAACTGAATCGTCTGCATTTTTGACCTCTCAAATTTCAATTTGTCAAACTGTATTTCATAAATTATACCATGTAAAAAATCGAACCTCAATGCCAAAACCGGAACAAAAAGAAAGAAAATTCACCTGTGCGCGTGGATCTCAATCCGGCATTGATCTTGTGCGCGGCGCTGTGCGCCTTGGCCGTGCTGTGGAGCAGATGACGGATGATGCGCCGCAGCACGACGGAACGACTATGCTGCCGCACATCGACAGCAAGCGCCGCAAGAAGCTCCGGCAAAAGAAAACCGCCCTCGGTCATGCCGAGGACGATCATGAAGATTGGGATATGAAACAGGAACTATGAAAGGAGTACCTATGGCGAGAAAGCGAAAAGACAATATTTCGGAGGTCACGTTCAGCTACATCGGTACGGATGCGCAGTTCGATGAATTTTTGAAAATGCTGGTGCATGACTACCTGTCGGTAGATCAGCCATATACAAAGTTGCAGGAGGATTTTGTTGATCATGTAGATTCCTGCTGCGCATGATGGATTGTTCTAGCTATTCGAAAAACAGTGTGCTATGGTGTGTGCTGCAATCGGCACACGCCATAGCGGAAAGGAGGAACCATGAAGGTCTGGCTGTATTACCGCCTGAGCCGGGACGAGGACGATGAACTGAACTCCCTGACAAATCAGCGGAAAATCATTTATGAATACGCCGTCACAAACGGACATGAGGTCGTCGGCGAGTCCTTTGACGACAATGTCAGCGGAATGCACTTCAACCGCGAAGGCATTGACAAAATCTACGAAGTTGTGGAAGCTGGGAAAATCGAGGCGATCATTGTCAAGGATCTTTCCCGGCTGGGCCGTCACCGAACGCAGACTGCCCTGTTCATCGACTACCTGCGGGAGCACGATGTTCGCGTCCTCTCGGCAACGGAAAATATCGATACGTTCAACGAAAACGACGATCTCATCATTGGCTTCAAGGGCTTGGTCAATGACAGCCTTGCATAAAGCATGACAAGAACAACCGCGGTACGGGTGTAATCAGAAATCTACAACATAGGAAAGCTCTGTGCTGCGTGTTGAACGCGGCACAGAGCTTTTTCCGTTTCTGGCGGTTTGGGGCGGCATATTTGATGCCCTGTACGCAGGACGCACCTTTGCACTTCACGGAATCGGATAATAACCAGCCGAACCGCAAAAGGTCACGCGAAGCCGCGCACCGGCTGCACGATACCGTGAATCGCGGAACGATGCAATCCATACGCGCAGACGGCAGACACTTCACGAATCAGGCAAGCATTGATTTTTCTCACCTGATTTCACGCCAGCTTTGCCTGAAAATCTCTGCAAATCCGGTTCGTTTGGAAAGTGTTCACAGTTTAATTTGCAAAACCGTCTTGGCAAAGACATCTGGGGTTAAATCAATCTTGATGACCGGAGGTAGCAAATACCTACCCCTATTTCTGACTGATAGGATGGATTTATGTGAGATTTAGGGTCGAAAATCAAGGATTATTTCTCCTGTAAGCGGTTTCAGAAAATACAGACATATGATTTTGCATCGTACCTAAAGCGCAGCTTAGACGGTGAGTAGGACGGCTTTTTCGCCTTTTCAATTTTGCATAAAAAAACTATTTCACAGCCCTTTGATGGGGTGCAACCGCTGGTTGCTAATTTTTCAACCTCGCTTGGTGGACTTTTCGAGCCTCTTTTGATAAACTGAACACAGAAAATCTGCAAAGGAGAACCCGTCCATGACACTTGGAGAGAATATTGTACGCCTGCGAACACAGAAAAACTGGTCGCAGGGCGACCTTGCCGACGCGCTGGAGATCTCACGCCAGAGCGTATCCAAATGGGAGACCGACGCATCTATTCCCGAACTCGACAAGCTCTTAAAACTCTCTGAGCTTTTTGGAGTGACACTTGACGAACTCGTGCGTGGTGAAGACGTGCCGAAGACAGAACCTGTGCCCGCGTCCTTTGCACCGCAGGCAACACCCGAGCGCGAAAAGCGCCGTACCATCGCTGGAACAGTTTTACTGTGTACTGGTGCAGTCATTCTGGTTTTCTGCCTGCTGCTCGCCGGTGATCTGCTGACAGGGCTGCTGTTCGCGTCACCGTTCCTCATCTGCGGCATCATCTGCTTTGCTGTGAAGCAGCGCACTGGTCTCTACTGTGGCTGGGCGGTCTATCTCTGCGTTGATCTCTATCTCCGTTTTGCAACCGGTCTTTCGTGGACAACCATCTTCATGACGCACCTCTGGACGTATGAGATGAACTATTTGTGTCTCGCTATCGCGTGGGTGCAGTTTTTCGCTATGCTTGTGATGATCGTCTGCACGATGCGCTCCTACCGTGCTCTCAAGCTGTCCGCAACGAAAAAAGAGGTTACGTGGCTTATCGTCGGCTGGGTTGCCGCGCTCGTCGTGCTACCGCTTTTGATGAGCTACGGCATCATGCCGCTCATGCCGCTCACCTACAGCAAGTTCTCCCCATATTTCTTCATCAACGTTCTGTATAGCTATGTGCGTTTGGCACTCATCAACGTTTTGCTCGTGCGCACACTTGCCATCTGGCGCGTGAAGCGGGAAGCGAAGAAAGCAAACCGCAATGCGACGGAGACTTAGGAAAATATTACACATGGTCTAAATATGTCGCTTTCTGATCACCATATTGAAAATACATGAGAACCAAGCCCCTTTACTGTCTGCATTATACCCGGCTTTCGTTCAAGATGCTTTGCAAAAATGGAAATTCAATTTCTGTTATCCAATGGGTTTGGGACTATCCCCAAAATATAAAAAACAGAGCGTTTCGGCAGTCAGCCGGAACGCTCTGTTTTTCCGGTGTGGGTACTCACCGGATTTGCTTGCTATTCTGCAAGAAAATCCCGGTTAACCTATGCTGGACTGCTGACCTGCCGGGAATGTGGGAATACGTTCATTCCTGTGATCCGCTGCTGGAACGGCAGCCGCCGTGTGGAATACATCTGCCGGGGCTACCAACGGAACGGAAAAGGCTATTGCAGCTCTCACCGCATTCACGAAGAAATTCTGGATAAAGCTGTCTGGGATGATACAGAAAAGCTGCGGGAACAGTATGCAGCGGAACTAAAAAAGGTCACACAGTTGCAAAAACAGTGGGCGCCCCGGAACCCAGTCCTCGACGCCCGCTGTTTGACTTTGCAGAAAGAAATTTTGAGATTGGAGCAGGAGGTTGATGCGCTGGTGATGGAAAAGCTGAATGGCGACGGAGGCTCATCTGCTCACGAAATCGGTACTTGAACACCGTAAATCAATCGCCTCAAAAACAAAATCGTGGCCCAGCGTCAGCGGCCACGATTTTGAACGAAGAAAGACCTTTGCTGTCGAGGCGGGCGCGCCCTGCGCGGCTGCCTGACATCCAAAGGTCATTTCTGAGTGGTGCGCCCGACAGGACTTGAACCTGCACGCTTACGCACCGGAACCTAAATCCGGCGTGTCTGCCAATTCCACCACGGGCGCGGGCGGCAGCCGGGGGGCGGCTGCCGCTTTATTGTAGCATATCCGCGTTTCGCTTGTCAATCGCGCAGCTGGCGGCTGGCGGCGTAGGCGGCGCGCAGCGCCTGCTCATACTGGCTGTCGTTGACGAGCAGAGGACGCATTCGCCGCACTTGAGCAGCAGGTGCACCGGCACGCCGCCGGACTCGACCGCCTGCACAAGCGTGGGGACCGACGCCGTGCTGCGGCACAGCGCGGCGATCACGCTCAGATTCTCCCGCAGCGTGCAGCGCTTCGGCTGCAGCGTCTGCTGCGCCTGCTCCTGCAGGCGGTGCAGCGCCTCGGAGCCGGGTGCCATCGGCAAAATGGCCGCCGTCTCGCCGCAGACGCTCTGCAGGGAAAACGGCGCGATCTCCGCCTGGCGGCAAAGCGCCGCCAGCCCCTCCTCCGCGCCCGTCAGGCGCAGCAGGGCCAGCTGCCGCCGGCCGGCAAAGCAGATCTGCCGCGCGCCGGGCTCAAGCTGGGTGCGGACGAGCGTGCCGGGGATCTCCGGCTCGAGTGTGCTGCAGATGCGCAGCGGGATCTGCGCGCGCTGCACCGGCGCGACAGCGTCCTCGTGCAAGACCTGCATGCCGACGCGCGAGAGCGTCTGCAGCTCCTCATAGCGCAGCTGCTCCACCTGCGCCGGGCGCTGCACGAGCGCGGGATCGGCCGCCAGCACGCCCGGCACATCCGTCCAGTTCTCGTACAGATCCGCGTGCAGCGCCGCCGCGGCCAGCGCACCGGTCACATCGGAGCCGCCGCGCGGGAGCGTATGGATCTGGCCGTCCGGCAGCGCGCCGTAGAACCCCGGCGTGACGATCTTCCGCCCGTCGGCAAGCGAGCCGAGCGCGGCATAGGACGCGGCCGGCCGCACGCGTCCCGCAGCGTCAAACAGCAGCCAGTCTTTCGCGTCGACAAATTCAAAGCCGAGCAAATCCGCCATCAGCCGCGCGGCCAGGTACTCGCCCCGCGAGACGATCCAGTCCTGCGGCGTGTCGCGGCGCATGGCGGCGTAGATCGCGTCAAGCTCGGCCTCGATGGGCAGCGTCAGGCAGCAGCCGTCGCGGATCTCGCGGTAACGGTCAGCAATCCTGCGCCATAGATCCCAGCAGCTCACCTCATACTGCAGGTGCGCATGGCAGAGATACAGAAGATCCGTGATCTTATGGTCGGCCGCGTGCCGCTTGCCCGCGGCCGACACCACGACCACCCGCCGCGCCGGGTCGGCCAGCACGATCTCGCGCACGCGCGCGAAGCCCGCGCTGTCGCACAGCGACGAGCCGCCGAATTTGGTCACTTTCAGCATGAACTCCCCTCCTTCCGGGAATGATGACGTTCGGGGAGACCGGGCCGCGCTCGCAGCCGGCTCCCCTGTGCATCCTATGCCGCGGTGTCGAATTCTGTCCTGTCCGCAGGGGCGAAATTTTTCGGAAAACGGGAGCAAATTCTGCTTTACTTTTTCCATTTGGTATGCTATTCTAACGAGGTAGCGCCCTGCGCTTACGACCCGCTTCCCAGTTTCGGGACACTGCCTGCTCACACGCAGGTCTTCTGCCTGCCCGATACTTGGATCCCGGGAATATTTTGAAAGGTGGAAACACAACTATGATGCGCAAAGAAGAAAAGACTGCCATTATCGAGCAGTACGCGACCCACGCCGGCGATACCGGTTCTCCCGAGGTCCAGATCGCTGTCCTCACCGCCCGGATCAACACCCTGACCGAGCACCTGCGGGAACACAAGCAGGACAACCACTCCCGCCGCGGCCTTCTGATGATGGTCGGCAAGCGCAGAAGCCTTCTCGACTACCTCGCCAAGAAGGACATCAACCGCTATCGTGCAATCGTTGCAAAGCTCGGCCTGCGTAAGTAAGTCATAAGAAAGGGCGGTCGGGCGACCGCCCTTTTTTACATCAACCCATCCACATGCGTGGGTTCCATTTAGCAGTTGAAAGTAGCGTCTGCGGGCGGACGCCAGTTTCAAGTGCTAAACCTCCCACGCAGCAACACAAAGGAGGTTCTTTCATGATCACCCATAAGCAGTATCCGAATCATCACATTTTTGAGACCGAGATCGGCGGCCGTACCTTCACGGTCGAGACCGGCAAGGTCGCAGAGCTCTGCAACGCAGAGGCCATCTGCCGCTACGGCGATACCGTCGTGCTCGTGACCGCCGTCGCCTCTCCCCTGCCGAAGGCCGGCATCGACTACTTCCCGCTGACCATCGAGGTCGAAGAGCGGATGTACGCCGTCGGCCGCATCCCCGGCTCCTTCAACCGCCGCGAGGGCAAGCCCTCTGACCGCGGCGTGCTCATCTCCCGCCTGATCGACCGTCCGATGCGCCCGCTGTTCGACGAAGAGCTGCGCAACGACGTCGTCCTGACTAACACCATTCTCGCGCAGGACTATGATAACCCGGTTGAGATCGTCGCCTCCATCGGCTCGTCTCTCGTCATCGCCTATTCCGACATTCCCTGGAACGGCCCGACCGCGACCACCAATGTCTGCTATCTCGACGGCAAGTATATCGTCAACCCGTCGCAGGACGAGCGCAACGCCTGCCAGTGCTTCGTGACCATCGCCTCGACCCACGAGAAGGTCGTCATGATCGAGACGGAGGCCAACGAGGTCAAGGAAGACATCCTCATGGAGTGCATCAAGCTGGCCCACGAGACGAACGTGAAGGTCGTGGAGTTCATCAACACCATCGTTGACGCCATCGGCAAGCCGAAGTTCACGTTTGAGAAGGCCGCCGTCAACCACGAAATGCTCGACGATCTGTGCGAGTACGGTCTGGACAAGATCGCCTACGCACTCGACACCGACGACAAGAACGTCCGCGAAGCCCGCCTGACCGAGGCCGTCGTCGACTTCAAGGAGAAGTTCGGCGAGAAGTACGCCGACGACTGGGATGTGCAGATCGACGTCTGCCTGTACAAGATGCAGAAGAAGATCGTCAAGAAGTGGCTGCTCGAGGGCAAGCGCGTCGATGGCCGCACGCCGGACGAAATTCGCCCGCTGGCTGCCGAGGTCGGCGTTCTGCCGCGCGTCCACGGCTCGGGCCTGTTCACCCGCGGCCAGACTCAGGTCCTCTCCGTCTGCACGCTGAACACGCTCTCCGCCGCGCAGAAGCTCGACACCATCTATGACGAGACCGAGCGCCGCTATATCCACCACTATAATATGCCGCAGTGGTCCACCGGCGAAGCCCGTGCGAGCCGCTCCACCTCCCGCCGCGAGATCGGCCACGGCGCGCTGGCGGAAAAGGCCCTGCTGCCCGTGATCCCGTCCGTTGACGAGTTCCCGTATGCCATCCGCGTCGTCTCCGAGGTCGTCTCCTCCAACGGCTCCACGTCTCAGGCCTCCATCTGCGGCTCCACGCTGGCTCTGATGGACGCAGGCGTGCCCATCAAGCGTCCCGTCGCCGGTATTTCCTGCGGCCTTATCTCCGACAAGGAGACGGGCACGTGGAGAACCTTCACCGACATCCAGGGCGTTGAGGACTTCCACGGCGAGATGGACTTCAAGGTCGCCGGTACGACCGAGGGCGTTACCGCCATCCAGATGGACCTCAAGAACGACGGTCTGACCATGGAGATCATCGCCGACGCGCTCGAGCGCTGCCGCAAGGCCCGCCTTGAGATCCTGAACGAGATCATGATCCCCTGCATCGCCAAGCCGCGCGACCATGTCTCCGAGTTTGCACCCAAGATGCTCACCATGAAGATCGACGTGGACAAGATCCGCGAGGTCATCGGCAAGGGCGGCTCCATGATCCAGAAGATCGTGGCCGAGTCCGGCGCGCAGGTCGACATTGACGACGACGGCACCATCCACATCGCTTCTCCCGACGCCGCCTCCTGTGACGCCGCCAAGAAGATGATCGACGATATCTGCTTCGTGCCCGAGGTCGGCAAGCTGTACTACGGCAAGGTCGTCCGCATCCTGCCCATCGGCGCGTTCGTCGAGCTGGCTCCCGGCAAGGACGGCATGATCCACATCTCCAAGCTGGAGAATCGCCGCGTCGAGAAGGTCGAGGACGTGCTGAACATCGGCGACATGACCTGGGTCAAGGTCACCGAGATCGACGAGAAGGGCCGCGTCAACCTCTCCCGCAAGGACGCTCTCAAGGAACTCGCCGCTGCTGCGGATAAGAAATAAGCATGATAAAAACCCCCGCTGGGCCCGAACAGGGCCAGCGGGGGTTTCTCGTTCTTCTGAGAGGCAGAAAGGCTCCCCTGGAAGGGGGAGCCTTGGGGTCACGTTGCTGCCAGTACGAAGGTGATGAGCGTTGCGCAGATGGCGCAGGCGATCATTTCGTAGCGGAACTCCTGTCCGTCGTGGATGCGCTGGATGGCGCGGAAGGCGAAGATCGTGCCGATGAAGGCCGCGGCCAGCGCGAGGATCACGAAAACCAGTCTCATCCGTCCAGTCTCCCGCCGCAGGCCGTGCAGAACCGCGCGCCCTCCGCCGTGACCGCCGCGCCGCAATGCGGGCAGGTATTCGCATTTGTCTCCGCCGCAGGCGCCTGCGGGGCTTCCGGAGCCTCAGGCGCAGGTTCCGTCGTTTCCGGCGCTTCTTCCGGGGCAGGCTCCGTGACGACCGGCGCGGCCGGCTGCGCGGGCTGCGTCTCGGGCGTATGGGCCGGGGCCGGGATCACGGGCGGCACCGGAGCGGACGGCTGCTGCGGCGCAGCTGCGCGCCGGTTCTGGATCTCCACATAGAACGCCGCGCTCAGAATGCCGAAAAACAGCGGAGCCAGCAGGCTGTAGGCCAGATTGAACACGAAGCGCACGATCTTGAACAGCACGCCGAGGTACGGGATCGCACCGAGCAGCGACAGCACCGCAATCCCCACGATCCATGCACCGATCGCCAGCATGTCCGCGCCGAACATTTTGCCCTTGTAGCACATGGTCTCGGCCTTCGAGACCTTGATGGCCTCGGTGGGCTTCACATCGTCGCGCGTCATGAGGATATAGGGCGTGAACCGGTATTCATACGCCCGGATGACGCCGAAGACGATGCCGACGACCGGGATCAGCGACCACAGGAAGATCCACAGATACATCCACGCCATGCCGCCGAGCACGTGCCAGACGCGCTCCTTGCGGAACGCGGAAAACAGATAGGCCGTCTTCGGCTCCAGCCCGGTGCGGTAGGTGTTGAGGTAGATCATCGCCATCGAAGCGTCCAGCAGCAGCGCCGCGCAGAACGGGACCGCCGGGACCCCGATAAAGCCGACCTGCGCCGCCAGCAGCAGGACCCCCGCCAGCAGCGACAGCCCCCAGAGCCGGAACGGCCGCTTCATCAGAACGGAAAATGACTTTTGATACAGATCCTTGACCATAGAAAATTTCCTCCCTTTCGGTTTCTTCCATTTGTATTTCCATTATAAGAGGGCCGGGGCTTCGCTGTCAAGGCACAAAGCCCCGGCGTCTGTCTGTTCAGACGCCGGGGCGCGCATTTTGTTCCATTTACAGCTTCAGAAGCGCTTCGCCGGCCTTGTAGATATCGCCCGCGCCGACGGTCAGGATGATGTCGCCCGGCCGGGCGTTCGCCTGCAGGTAGGCCGTGACGCTCTGCAGACTCGGGCAGTAGACCGAGCC
>VOFK01004371.1_pt1 | contig 23116 bp, 24 predicted proteins | sample 5384121 | NCBI WGS metagenome assembly VOFK01 (sample SAMN12384730, study PRJNA508395) | human gut metagenome | isolation source: healthy gut J | host: Homo sapiens | reverse complement strand
TTCACCTGCAGATTCTGAAGCAGGAGCCGTGTCGTTCAGCTCGATAAAGCCAAAGTTACGTACACTTTTCATAGACCATCTGAGGGATAAGTCACCAATGGATTTTTGAACGAGTACTGATCACCAGTATATTCAATATATCTTTACGTTCTAAACCATGTAATTTTTAACCAAATTGGCCATACCTGATATACATAATATAAAAGCTATAGCTAAGTTCCTAAACAATCACTACATTAAACAGACAAGTTACACAACAACAAATCCAAGTATTTTTAACATGTCATTGTACAGTTCCATGTAACATGGGCTATCTTTTTCCTTGCTTTTCAATGTATAAAACCACATAGGCACTCTTTACTTTTGACTGAGCTTTGTGTCCTCCCTACTTCATCACGTAAAAGAGGCAATCACTTTAGCCGAGAATGAATCATCTTGTTTTGAACGTAAACGCATCGTGTGATGTTAGAGATTTGAATTGGAACACTACTTACAAGCGATTCAATTGTCCAACCTGTTGTTTTACTTGCTCCAACAACACCTTTGATTTTTGATAAATCTGGATTCTCTTTTTGAATGCGTCCGCCGCAGTTCGCCCGCAACCATCCACGAATTACACTTTGATTTTACTCTCAAAGAATCTGCGACATTTTGTAAGTCATAATAAATTCACTCTTTTTTTCCAACACCAAATCCTTCAGCCCTAATGTTATATAGCCATATAGCATTGCATTGTGAATCTCATTTCAATAGTGCTTCCAGTTTTTCACTGTACAAACATCCGTTTGCTTGGTAACAACTTTCAACAGCGAGCTCATTTTAATACGTCTGGACTCCTCCACCGCAAAAGCTTGCTCCATGTCTTGCTCCATAAACGCCACCGCTTGTTCCAATGTCAAAGAAGTAAATACCTTTCTTCCATCAAATGCGCTGTTTTCTTAAGCTATCTCGATGATCTGAGGTTTCCTCCATCAATTACAATATCATTTGCTTTACACAATTCTACCAATTGAAGTAATACAGAATTTGTAATTTTTCCAGCAGGTAACATTACCTTAAATCACATTTTTTCATCTTTAGAAGCAACATCCTCCAAAGATGCGTACGTCTTAATGTTTTCTAATTCAGCCTTTTACGAGAGCTTCCTCATTGACATCAAATCCTTCAACATTATCTAACACCGTGTTCTTTCATATTCAATGCAAGATTTAAGCCCATTTTTACCAAGACCTACCATTTTTAATTTCATGACGTACCCTCCTTTCTTTTTGATCCCTATGTTTTTGACAGGTACATCATAATAAAAAAATGTAAGCGCTGTATATAAATGGACGCAAATCAATCCGAATCATATTTCCAATATTTTCTTTTCCACATTTATGAACGTTTCCACAAAGTACTTTAACATTAACTCAAATTTCATCTCACATTGTATAATATACTATATTAAAATAGCCCCTTAAAAGGCATGAATCAAATAGTACGTTAATTTTCCATTTCTAAAACACCTGTTATATTTGTAACCAAACACTTAAATTTTTTAGCAAGTAATTTATTTGTAAAAGACTTTTTTACTTAAAATAAAACAGATACCAGTTCGCTATGAATTGGTATCTTTTTACTCTATCTAGATAAGTTTGTATTCTTAGAATTCATGATTTTAAATACATCTTCTTGTGTTACCACATTAAAATCATGTTGAATCATAAGTTTTAATACACTAGCACTGATTGGCGAAATCCACTGTTTTTGAGGATCAAATCCATTGATTAGTCCATGCACAAATGCAAAGCACCATAGGCATCTCCAGCTCCTACTGCTTCTAAACTATGTACTCTATGAATTGGACTTTGGTAGAACTTTCCATCTACATAATAGATGCCCATCCAATCTCCTTCTTCTACAGTATGCATATTTCTTAATACACTAGTCACACTCTTCACATTTGGGAATTGACGAGTAATTTCTAACATACCTTCTTTATACGTATCAATCTGATCAATACCTGTAGATAAGTCACCATCAAAGGCATGAATTCTAGTGTTGCTTCAAAATCTTCATCATTGGCAATACATACATCTACATACTGCATTAAATCGCGCATGACAACTTGAGCTTGTTCTTTAGACCACATTTTTCCACGATAGTTTAAATCACAAATCACTTGAATATCATTTTCCTTACAATATTTCAAAGCACTTCTTACTGTATCCTCAACATATTTAGATACAGCTGGAGTTACGCCTGAAAAATAGAAAACATCTCCTGGCTCTAAGATATTTTCCCAATGATATTCACTTGGCTGAGATAGTGAAAAAGCACTAAATGCACGGTCATATACAACGTTTGTATTACGAATATCACTTCCTTTTTCAAAGAAGTAAATTCCTAAACGATCGCCTCCACGAAGCATATACTCTGTATTTACACCATAATGACGAACTTCACTCAACGCAGACATTCCCACTGGATTGTTTGGTACTTTAGATACAAAAGCACATTTATCTTCATACATCGCTAAACTTACGGCTACATTGGCCTCTGCACCACCATAACTAGCCTCAAAACCATCGCTTTGCATAATACGCAAGTTTTCAGGTGTTTTTAAACGAAGCATGATTTCTCCAAAAGTTACTACCTTCATAATATATATCCTCCCTAAACATTTCTATTATAGCATTTTCTTTTAAATTATGTGGAATTATGGAATACGTAGCACTCTGCTTGCGAAAGTGCTAATAAGGTGTATAATGTAATCAATTTCTTAAGGAGGAACACTCATGAACAAACAAAAGAAACCTTTATACAGATATTACACAATTATATTGATTGTTATTATGGCTTTAAACTTTATCATATTCCCTATGTTTCAAGAATCAAAGCTTGAAACAACAAATTACTCGGATTTCTTAAATAAGATTGAAGAAAAGAAGATTGATACGGTTCAAATTGAAGATCACAATATTTATTACACATTAAAGAAAAATTCAACAGACAAAACCTATAAAACAGGTGTTATGAATGATTCAGATTTAGTCAATCGTTTGGATAAATCCGGTGCTAAATTTGGACAAGTCTATCAAGAACAAATGAATCCAATTTTATCGAGTTTAATTTCCTTTTTCTTACCATTAATCATTTTCTGGGCATTTGGATCATGGATGTTTAAGCGTATGCAAAAGAAAATGGGCGGAGATGATCAAATGTCATTTTCACAAGGCTCTGGTTTTGGTCTAGGCAATCTAGGAAAGAGCAATGCCAAAGTCTATGTTGGTGAACAAACGGGAAAAACATTCAAGGATGTAGCTGGACAAGAAGAAGCAAAGGAAAATCTACAAGAAATTGTGGACTTCTTAAACAATCCAGCTAAATATAAAGAGATTGGTGCCAAAATGCCAAAAGGAGCCTTATTAATAGGTCCTCCTGGAACAGGTAAAACATTACTTGCCAAAGCCGTTGCGGGTGAGGCTGGCGTTCCATTCTTCTCTATTTCAGGCAGTGAATTTGTTGAAATGTTTGTCGGTAGAGGAGCGGCAAAAGTGCGTGACCTATTCAAACAAGCTCGAGAAAAAGCTCCATGTATTGTATTTATCGATGAAATTGATACCATTGGTAAAAAACGTGATGGAGCAGGCATGAATGGTAATGATGAGCGTGAACAAACATTGAACCAGTTGCTTGCTGAAATGGATGGATTTGATGGATCCAAAGGCGTCGTATTGCTTGCCGCCACAAACCGTCCTGATTCACTAGATCCTGCTTTAACGCGTCCTGGTCGATTTGACAGAAGAATTCCTGTTGAACTTCCTGATCTTGCCGGTCGTGAAGCCATTCTTAAATTACATGCCAAAGATATCAAATGCTCTAACAACATTGACTTTAACGTAATCGCTAGAGCTAGTGCAGGTGCCAGTGGTGCCGAACTTGCCAACATCATTAATGAAGGAGCTTTATTAGCGGTTCGTGACCATCGTAAAACGGTGGTTCAAAAAGACTTGGAAGAAGCCATTGAAATCGTTATTGCCGGTGAACAAAAGAAAGGGGCTGTAATTTCAAATCGAGAAAGAATGATTGTTTCTTATCATGAAATTGGTCATGCTCTAGTGGCTGCCAAATGTAAAAATACGGCTCCCGTTCATAAAATCACAATTATTCCTCGTACAAAAGGGGCTTTGGGATACACTATGCAAGTAGAAGAGAACGAACAAAACTTATTATCAAAAAGAAGAAGCTTTCCAAAAAAATCATGGTGTATACAGGTGGTCGTTGTGCTGAAGAATTAATTTTTAATTCAATCACAAGTGGTGCGAGCAACGATATTGAACAAGCCACGAAACTAGCCAGAGCCATGATTACACGATTAGGAATGTCAGACGAATTTGGTATGACAGCTTTAGAAACAGTAAACAACCAATATTTGGGTGGCGATACATCTTTAGCTTGTTCAAATGAAACAGCGACTAAGATTGATGAGGCAACCATCTCATTAATTAAAAAAGCACATGATGAGGCTTATCAAATTCTAGAAGACAACAAAATGAAGTTACATGAACTTGCCAAATTCTTATATGAAAGAGAAACAATTACGGGTGAAGAATTCATGTATATCTTAAATAAGCCAGCTGAAATTTCTACAAAGGAAACATATTAAGAAAAGGATGAAGATCATTTAAAATCTTCATCCTTTTTACATTGTTTTAAAGCATTGATTAGCTTTGTTTCATCCAAAGGCTTAGCCAAATGCATATTCATACCTGCTAATTTACTATTCATTATGTCTTCTACAAATGCATTCGCACTCATCGCAATGATAGGAATTGTCTTTGCATCCAATCGTTTTAAAGCACGAATCTTTCTTGTCGCATCTAAACCATTTAATTTTGGCATCATGATATCCATAAGAATAAAATCAAATTCATTGACTTCACTCTTTTCAAATAAATCGATTACTTCTTGACCATCTTTTGCACATACAACCTGAATACCATTACGTTCTAACATATATTCAACGATTTCCATATTCAAGTCGTTATCTTCTGCCACAAGCACACATAAACCTTCTAACGATATTTGTTGATTCCTATTATTTTTGTTTTCAATTGATTTTCCTAACTTAAAAGGAATCTGAATTGAAACAGTAGTTCCAATACCCTTTTCACTTTCCAATTGAATATTTCCATGCATATACTCCACAAGTTTTTTGGCAATAGGCAATCCAAGACCTGTACCTTGATATGTGGATCTACTAGAACTATCTTCTTGCGCAAATAAATCAAAGGCATGTTGAATAAAATCTTGACTCATTCCGATTCCATTATCTTTACATCTAAATTCTAAAAGCGATGTCGAATCATCTAAACATTTCTCATTCATCCATACATGAATTTCTCCATTTTCTGGTGTAAATTTAACGGCATTTTGTACAACAATCATCAGTATTCGTGATAGATAGATTGGATACCCTCTAAAATTTGAATGACTCAATTGACCTTCATACCAATCCAAAACATATTGTATATTCTTTTCTTGTGCCAATTGTTGTGCATCAATATTCATGTTTCCTAATAATTTAGTAATATCAAAATCAACTTCTTCCTCTGTGAAATGATTACTTTCTAAATCATTCATATCCAAAACATCATTGACTAAAGAAATCAAATAATTTAACGACTGATGAACCTTATTTCGAGTAGTTTTTTGTAACTCTAAATCCTTTGGATTTTGATCTGCAATATGAAGCATACCCGCAATACCATTTAATGGCGTACGCATATCATGAGACATACTCTGTAAGAATCGAGTTTTTATTTTTGCCTCACGCTTTGCCTGTTCTGCTTCAAAGAATAAATTTAATTCTTTACGCTTTGTTTCACTAATTATACGAATTGTCGCAATGGCTTGAATCGCTTTTCCGTTCGCATTTCTTTTGGAAACAATAATACGCAATTTATGCCAGTTGCCATCCGCCATTCGATATTCCGCTAAAACATCTTCTTCTTTTTCAAGTCGTGAAGTTAATGTTTCTATATTCGCAAATTGATGAATGATATTTCGATATTCCGGTGCAACATCCTGTTCACATACATCAAACATTTTTTCAGATGCACACCCCGTTTTAGGAATAATGTCACTTCCTGAAATTCTTTCATATGTATCTGCTTCAAAATCAACTTTATAAATTGAACTATAACTTTTCGCAATTGTAGAAATCGTTTCATTACTCCTCTTTATTTCCTCTAAAGCATTCTGTAACCTTTTCTGCGTTGCTTTTTCTTTTTTGATAATATCATCAATATAACGGAACCCAAGTAATACGTGACACGACTCTTCATCTTCACTCACCTTAACAACTTTCGTTTCAAAATATTGATGATTCTGCGCATTTGGATAACAACGATAATTCTGCGTAAGACTCACTTGTGTTTTCAACAAAGATTTTAAATTATCACGAGAAAACCACCATAAAAACTCAGGCTGCTCCTCCTTAGGAATATAACGCATCGCATATTGATAAGCATATTCATAAAAATCTTTATACCCTGAATAACTTCTTATTAATTCACTCGCATTGGTTTCATCCTGAATATGAACAGATTCAAATTTACCACTGTTAACTTCCAAATAATAGATAGCCGTAAAGTCAGAGCTTAGACTTTCTAGAATTTGTTTTTCTTCTTCCAATCGATCATTTCTTTCTTTTTCATGCTCAACAATGTCATTCACCAATTTAAAGCCCATCACAAAATCATCTGTATCCTCCGATATCTGCGCAAAACAAGCCTGGAAATAATCTATTTTTCCATTAAATTTTCTTTGAAAAACAACCGGATATACTTTTTCTGTCTTGATTCGTTCACGAACGACACGATAATTCACATTTCTTAAAAAATCTTCTCGATCTTCTTCACAAACATATTCTGAAGCATATTTCTCCATGCTCTTTTGATAATTATTTTCTTTGGCAAACTTTTCAATTGCTTCTTGAGCAATATGATCCCCTTTTTTTGTTTGTTGATACAATTCAACCGTTAAATCATGATTGATCACCCATACCGTGACATATTCATGACTCAAGCCAGAAATAAAACGCTGTTGAAGAAGGTTTTTTTCTTTATGTTTGTGAATATCGATAAGGAATCCACAAACACTTACTATCTTTCCTTTTTTTCATTTAAAACAGGCTTTCCAATTGCACGATACCAACGATATTGTTTGTCTTTATTCTGAAGACGATACTCTACCTCATATGTTGCGGTTGAATCCCTCGTATCATGAATGTTTTTTAACTCTTCTTTAACAACATCAATATCTTGAGGATGCATATGATTCCAAAGCATAGAACACGAAATATGCGTCTCACCTTTAAATCCATAAAGCATCTCGGATAGACTCTCACTACCTATAAACTCTACTGGCCTTTCATTATCATCAAACCGAATGCGATAACGAGCCTCACCAAGCTCTCCATATAGCGCATCTTCACTATCTTCGTTTGTATATACCCATATAGAAGTATTCTCATCATTATCTGAATACCGATCAATTTTCAGACGAATCAAGGTACCATCCTTTTTACGATACGTAACATTCACCTGATTACCAGAAGCTAAAATATTATAAACATAATCATAGTCTAAAAACTCGATCAATCACTTCTTGATAATCACAAGCTACATATTGATCTCGATATAATTGCATCGCATCTGAATAGGAACCTTTTGTGTCTTTGGCAAAAGCACGAAATGCTTCTGGAGCTAAAATATCACGAAAAGTATCTGTACTTCGATCTAAAATATAAACCGCGCATATTTAGGTGCTATTAATCGCAAAAAAATTTTCGGCATCTCTTTTTTTCTTGAAGAAGTTGATTCATAGTATGACCTCCTCATATTGACATTTTCATTATAAATGACTATTTAATTTTTTGCCTATTTTTAAAATCAAAAATCTAGCAAAAAAAGGAAGCGCAACGCTTCCTAATCGCACAAATCATATAAATCTAAAATCAATTGTTCTGTCTTTTTTTCCCAACCAAGACAAGGATCTGTGATCGACTTTCCATACACATTACCATCTGTTGGCTGATTTCCATCCTCTAAATAACTCTCAATCATCAAGCCCTTCACCAGCTTTTTGATATCTTCCGATTTACTTCTAGAATGCATAACATCCTTGGCAATACGAATCTGTTCTAAATATTGTTTATTTGAATTCGAGTGATTACAATCTACAATACAAGCCGGATTCTTTAAATCTGACTTTTCATATAAATGAATCAACTCCATCAAATCTTCATAGTGATAATTCGCATGTGCATGATTGAACTTATCCACATATCCTCTTAATATTGCATGAGCTAGTGGATTTCCATCTGTCTGTACTTCCCAACCACGGTATACAAATCTTTGATCGGCTTGCGCTGCCACAATAGAATTCATCATGACTGTAAGATCTCCACCTGTCGGATTTTTCATTCCTGCAGGAATTCCTACACCACTAGCCACAATACGATGTTGTTGATTCTCCACACTTCTTGCACCGATGGCTACATATCCCAATAAATCCGATAAATATGCATGATTTTCTGGATACAGCATTTCTTCTGCACAAGTAAAACCTGTCTGTGTAACTACATCTGTATGTAGCTTACGAATCGCAATGATTCCCTTCAACATATCCTCTTTGGAATGAGGATCTGGTTGATGCAACATCCCCTTATATCCAACACCCTTTGTACGTGGTTTATTTGTGTAGACACGTGGAATCATAAAAATCTTATCTTTTACTTTTTCTTGTAATACAGCCAAACGATTCATATAGTCTAAAACCGCATCTTCGCGATCCGCACTACAAGGACCGATAATCAAAATTAAACGATCATCTTTTCCAGTAAAAATATCTTCAATTTCCTGATCTCTTTGTTTCTTAATTTTTTGCACCTTATAAGGCAAAGGAAATTCCTTTTTCAAATCTTCTGAGTTGGTAACTCCTGTATCTTCTTCATATCCATATTCAACATCCCTCTTTAATCACCCTTTGACAATATCATATTCTTGCATATTTTTCAAAATCAGATACGATTTAATCGATATTCCAAGATGTAATCATCCATGATGAAATCATTTCCTATATCTGTCTGTACAGAATCAATCCATTGAAAACCAAACTTCTCATATACAGCTAGACTATGTTTATTATATTTGTTGCAAGTCAAATAAATAGATGGGTAACAATACTTTTCTGCCTGTTTCTTTACATACTCAAACATTTCAGTCGCATAGTGCTTTCCTCTAGCTGAATCCTTTAAATACAGTTTAGACAAGAATAAACGATCCGGCTGATTCTGCAACCCAATATATCCAACTAGCTCATCACCTTCATATACCTTATGATAATGATACTGCTGATGTTTTACTTGGTCTTGCATGGCATCAAAGCTCTGAAACTTATCTACCATATAATCAATTTGTGCTTCTGAAATGATTCCAGGAAAAAATTCATGCCAAATCTTTTCGGCAAGAATAGCTACTTCTTTTAAATCATCCTCATTCTTACACTCTACAATATTAATACTTTTCATAATGCACCTTCGAACTATCAAATTTATCTTTTACAACCTCTTCTTGATCTATATATCCAAATGAAATCATCCACATTGGAACAATACCTTTTGGCAATTTAAAATACTGATTTAAAGCCAAATAGCGCTCTTCATTCGGATACACACCCAGCCAGCATGAACCAATACCCAAACTTTTCGCTTCAACCAACATATTCTCTGTAGCCGCTGCCAAGTCTTGTTGACAATAATCCAAACTATCATTCTTATTTTTATCCGCACAAACAACCATTCCCATAGCTGCATTTTTTAGAAAGGATGCATAAGGTGTCATTTGACTTAAATCCTTTAATGTATCTTTATTCTCAACGACAATAAACTGCCAAGGCTGACTATTTCTAGCACTAGGAGCACTAAATGCTGCCTTTAAAATTAAATCGATCTCTTCTTTTTTTAAAGATTCCTGTTTATATTTTCTTATACTCGTACGATTAAAAATTGCATCCATACTCTTTACTCCTTTTTTCTGTATTATATCACCATTTTGAAAATTCGCTTTCATTATATAATGACTATTCTTTTCTTTGTGTTACAATACAAGCAGGAGGATTTAACCATGTTAAAATTTGAACCATTCTATCAAGAATACGAAAGAACATTAGATGCCTTCTCATTGGCATTCTCAACAATCTATTTTGAACAAATGACAATTGCACCAAAAAAAGGAATTCCTTATTCAAATGAAATGTTGTCTAGACTATCTAAACAAGCATTCATCATTGAAAATGATCCAGAAACCATTCAAAAGATCAAGGAGTACGCAAAAACATTGCCAGAAGGAAGTTTGGAAAAGAAAGAAGTCGACTATCGTCTTGAAGCCTTAGCACAATCTGAAAACATTCCGAGTGATGTATATGCGAACTATGTCAAAGTCAAAGCCGATAGTGAACTTGCTTGGCATGAAGCTAAAGAAACAGATAATTATGAGCATTTCAAACCTCATTTACAAGCCATCATGAAAGAGACTTTACACCTTTTAGAATATGATCCTAAGTTTAATGGAAACAATGCGTATGATGTATTGTTAGACCGTTATGAAAAAGGAATGACACAAGAAAAATATGATGCATTCTTTAATAATGTGAAAGAGAAATTAGTTCCATTAATTCATGAAATTCAAAACAAACCACAAATCAATGATGACTTACTTCATGAAACTTATGCAGTGGATCGCCAAGAAAAATTTATGGATGTTATTTGTGACTTCATGAAAGTAGATTTTGGTAAAGTATACCTTTCAACGACAGAACACCCATTCACAGATTTCTTCTCAAGCAACGATAGTCGTATCACAACACACTATTATCCAGATCAATTCTTAAGTGCTATCCTTTCAACTGTACACGAATATGGACACGCTCTTTATGGACTACAAATGGATCCTGCTTTTGAAGGAACAATGCTAACACAAGCTGTTGGTTCAGCTGCACACGAATCGCAATCTCGTTTCTTAGAAAACCACGTTGGTAGAAGTCATGCATTCTGGCAAGCAAACTATAATCAATTAGTAAATTTATTCCCAGAATTTAAAGATGTGTCTGTTGACGAGTTAGTCAGCATGATCAATAAAACACAGAATGCGCTTTGATTCGTACAGAAGCGGATGAATTGACATACCCATTACACATTATGGTTCGTTATGAAATTGAAAAAGAAATTGCGAAAGGCAACATAGACTATGATAAGCTTCCAGAACTATGGGCCGATAAATACGAAGAATATTTAGGTGTTCGTCCTGCAAACTATAAAGAAGGTATCTTACAAGATATGCACTGGTCTACGGGTTATTTAGGATACTTCCCAACATACGCATTGGGTAGTGCTTATGCTGCACAATTGTATGCAACAATGGAAAAACAATTTGATGTAGAAGAAGCCCTACTAACAAATCATTTTGAAAAGATTACAGACTGGTTAAAAGAAAATGTACACCATTATGCTGCAAGTAAATCTATGGCTGAAATCGTAGAAGAAGTAAGTGGTGAACCATTCAATCCAGACTATTACACAGATTATTTAATCAAAAAATACAAGAAATTATACAATCTAGACTAACATGAAGAAGTGAGTAACATCACTTCTTTTCTTATTGACAAGAACGGTTAGATTGGTTAGTATATGGGTAGAAAGGAGTTGCTTTATGATATTTCAAGAAACTGAAACAATTGAATTAAAACGCATAGTAGTGGATGATTTAAAGAAAGAAATTATTGCCTTTGCGAATTGTCATGGTGGAAAGATATATATAGGTGTTAATGACGATGGTACAGTTTGTGGCCTTGATAACCTTGATGAATCTGCTTTACAAATCAGCAATATGATTCGAGATTCTATTAAACCTGACATCACTTTATTTGTTCGTTACGAAACATTATGTATCAACAATAAAAAATGTACTTATGTTAGATATTCAAGAAGGTTGTGAAAAAACCATACTATATCACAAAAAAAGGATTACGCCCTGAAGGTGTCTATGTTCGGCAAGGATTTTCTAGTGTTCCTGCTTCAAGCTCCTTGATTCGTAAAATGATAAAAGAAACAGATGGTGATTCTTTTGAACAAATGCGTTCTTTAGAACAAGACTTAACTTTTCTTTCTGCTAAAACTGAATTTGACGAATCAGGCATTCCATTTAAGAAAAAGAACTTAGGCATTCAAAATCAAGATGGACTTTATACAAATTTAGGTCTACTTTTATCGGATCAATGTAAGCACACTATTAAGGTTGCAGTTTTTAATGGAGAAAAAAAAGTGAATTTCAAGATCGAAATGAATTTGCCGGTTCATTATTCAAACAAATGCACGAAGTATATTCTTATATTGATTTTAGAAATCAAAAACATTCCAACTTTTCAGGATTGAAAAGAATTGATAAAAAGAGATTATCCAGAAGTAGCTATAAGAGAAGCTTTGTTGAACCTAATTGTTCATCGTGAATATTCATATAGTGCAAGTTCCTTCATTCGTATGTATACAGACCATATTGAATTTACTTCCATTGGAGGCTTACTAAAAGGAATCACTTTAGAAGACATTCAGCTTGGTATTTCTGTTTGTCGAAATCCTAAACTTGCAAATATCTTTTATCGGTTAGAACTCATTGAAGCTTATGGTACGGGCATTCAAAAGATTATTGATTCGTATTCAGAATCTGAATTCAAGCCTCAATTTGTGACAACAGAAAACGCCTTTAAAATTATTCTTCCAAATCTAAATTATCAAAAAAAGAGTATTAAAATTATGGAAGATATAGTTGTATATGATTGTCCTGAAAACAAAATATTAGAGTTTGCGAAAACACATACCCAATTCACTCGCAAAGATGTTCAAGATACATTTAATTTTTCTCAAACAACTTGTGGACGCATTTTAAGCAGAATGAAAGAAGAAGGTCAAATCTCTCAACATGGTAAAGGTAAAAATACATTCTACATTCTAAATGAAAAGAAGTGATTCTTCACTTCTCTTTATTTATAGTCAAATAAACCATCATTCTTTTTTCTTCCATAGCCTTGATGATATGATACACAAATTCATTATAAGGCGTTGGAATATTTAATTCTTTTCCCATCTTTATTATCGCCCCCGAAAACATATCAATTTCGGTATGCCTTTTGGCATCCAAATCCTGTAGTGTAGAATACCTGGCTGTTTTAGGCACTGCACTACCACGTGTAGCACTTGGATCAGCCTTTGACATATCTATGCCTTTCGCATTGGCTATGGCTTCTAATTCTTCTTTTAATCCAGACTGTATAGCTTTCACATGATCACTATCCGAGTAACATCCAACTCCAGCGCCAAGAATAGCTTGGGGTAGGTTTTTCGTTACATTTAAACGAAACTTACTCCATATTTCTTCCTGAATATATGAAGTCATTCGATAATGTAAATCACTTTGACTCAACAATTCCTCGATTTCCTTATTTTTTTCAAGCACAATTCCAATCGTTGTTTCTGGATCAAATACATATCCTAAGCCTTCTTTATGACTTGCAACTTTAATCAATGAATACACCATATGCTGCATACCAATCTGATTTCCAATAATTTGTTCACTATCCACACCATTCATTAAAGACATGACTAAAGTATGTTCATCTACAATTTGTTGAATATCTTCTAAAGCATCTGGCAACGCATTGTATTTTAAACATACAATAAGAAGATCTACTCCATGTGCTTCTTCAGGCGTTAATACTTCAGGATGATAACTGATATTGTTGATTAAACAACCATTCTTTTTTAATCTCTCATTTCGCTCATTTTTTGCGATGACACTTAATTGTATATCGCACTTTGATAAACCATAAATACAATAGGAGCCAACAGCTCCCGCACCGAATATCGCAACTGTTTTAATTGTCATGTACTTCACTCTTTTCTTTTAAATGAACATGGTACTTTTCTTTTACATAAATCCCCAACAAGATTCCAACTACATATAGAGAAATATCCCCTAAATCAAATACGCCTCTGTGAAAGATCAACTGCATAAATTCACACAGAAAACCGATGAATACAGAAACAATGAAGTTTTCCTTTGTTTGATGAAATAAATAGTCCATTCACCCATGGCATAAACATAAAGTATCCAATATTAAATGCGAATACGATCCACTCTGTCCAAGAACCATAATAGATTTCTCTAAGACACGCAAATGGATTCAACTGAATAATAGTGATACCTTGATCATAACGTATCAATAGGGCAATTATTAAAAATAAATAATATACAAAGAAAAAAACATGACTCGATGTTTTACATTCCAATTTTTTGTAAAAAACATCAACGCATCATATATAACAACCAGTTCAATACACCATACGACAAATTGAATTGGATACCATCCCATGCCAAAAATTTCCATTAAAACAGCTGTGACGTAGTAATGAATGAACAAGGATAAAACTAAACTTAAAATCAAGTATCTCCAATTTTTCATTTTAAAGTCCCCTTATTTTCCTCTTATTATGACACACTAAACTTTAAAAAATTCATTAAAAATCTAAAATTGAAGCATCCCAACCCATATCACGATAGCCTTGTTTGCAACGTTCCATATACGAATCGCTTGGTTTACATATTGGAAAACGATCATACATTTGGTAGATAAAGCCCGTGATTGTTTCATTGTTTTCTAATAATACCTTCCCTCAAAACAATCATATAAGTATGGATAGTCTTCATATTCATCTAAACTCTTCTTATCATTTTCACTCACATCCCATACGGCAACTCGTACAAAATCTCCTTTTTTTCTTATCTACCGTTAGATAAGCTCGTCCAGGATTTCCACGATATGTAAGTGTATAGTTTTCAAGTCTTGCCAAAGATACAAACTTCGCATCTTTACATCGTTGCTTCATTTCTTCTTTATTTAAATTACTTCCATATGCGATATAATACATATTCCCCCCTAAAGAAAATAGGATGACGAATCATCCTATAGTTTACTTTCAATATTTTGCATCAACATTGCCTCAGGCATATATCCTGAGAATGCTGCAGTTTGTTGTCCTTTTTTGAATAGAATCATTGTTGGAACAGACATAATACCAAATCTTTGAGCTAAATCTGGACTTTCATCCACATCCACCTTTACAATTTTCACTTTTCCATCTAATTTATTTGCGACTGATTCAAGTACAGGTGTCAACATTTTACATGGTCCACACCAAGTTGCGAAGAAGTCGACTAAAACTGCATCTTCATTCATTAATGCGTTAAATTCTTCTGTATTTACAATTTTCATACAAGGTTCCTCCTTATCTGATTCCATTCTATAACAAGCCTTTACGTCCATTTCTTTTGCCCGTTGATACTAACTGGCGGCTGAGTAACGGGCTGCCGTTCGCTGTCCCCGTGAGCATGATGATGGAGAAGCCGCACCGTTTCAGCCGGGCGATGCCAAAACTTCCGGCTGGGCGAGGTCGCGGCACCCGATCATGCCGATTGCTCTGCGGCCTATGTGGCGAGAAAGATGTTGATTTTCCTCTGGCGTGATTGCGTATGGTCAGCCTTTGCTTCCGTGAGGGGATGCGTTCATCTTCAAAGAGAAATGGTAGCTGCCCAAGAACCTTTTTTCCATATGAAGGTGGGAGGAAATGCCGTGGGCCACGATGTGGCTCCCACCTCCGCGTGTTCTTCTTCATGGTGCAGGCCTCCTCCGCTTTTGCGCACAACGGCCCGCGCCACCACGCTGTGGGGAAGTGTTCCAGGCATGCACCGTTTTCAGGACCATATTCCCCGCAGTCTCAAGGGATGATCTGCGTTACCTGAGGGCAGGCCGGAGGTCCGTGCCCATCTTGTCAAACGATGGTGTCCGTTTTGGCGAACAGCTCCATGAATTTCCCGCCCTGATGTGATCTTGCGTGCTGCGGCCTCTTTTCATGGCGGAGATGACGGAGATGGGGTGGCGGCGCAGGAATAATCCACCATCAGCACGGAGAGAGCCTGGGAGATATTCCTGGTGAACAAAACAGCGCCCCTGCCGTGAAAGCAGGGTACGATAGAATCCGCCAGCTTTTCCGCCCGGCTTTGATGCGCGCTTGCTCCTCCTCCGAATGGTCGATCAGGGCGATGAGGTTGTTAATGCGGGACTGGTCTCCTTGGTGGTCCACCCGGATGAGGACGAGGGGAACCCGTTTCCAGCAAACCTTGGCAAAAGACCATCGTGGACTCTTTCCCCAAGTTTGGAAGCCGCTTTCCGATTCCCCCGTCATGGCGGCTGTTGACTTCCGCTTCTCGGACAGCACGGTACCGTCCCACGGGAATCGACGTTCCCGCGTCCACGTGATTTTCCCCCCCGGCGGAACATGGCATGGGAACCTGGCTTCTTTTCCACCCCAGCGGCCGCCTATATTTTATGCTCTCGAAAGTACTTTTCCAGCAGCGGTGTTGAAATGGAAAGAAGGAACATGATGGAATTGGCCGTTCCGTAAGCCTTCGTGCTATGGAAACCCCGGATGAGACCCGAAACCAGAACGGCTGAGGCGTCACTTTTGAGCCGGCCATTCCGCGCCGTAACTGCGGGCAGAATACTTTGCCATTCTGAGCGGGGGCGCGCGGCAAAACAGGAGAAAGCAGGTGCTTTTCGCTACGCGCGAGAGCAGCGCGACCGCCAGTTTCCTGGCAGCTTCGCGCGCCTCTCTCGGTTCGTGGCTGCCGGGAGTGCTTTCCGGCCCGAGCCTCCAGCGTGCGGTAAAATGGCCTACGCTGGTTCCTTCATGCAGGAGATGAAACACACCTGCCGTAGCGCTGGCATCGACCGTGCGTACACGCCTCTGCTTTCACAGGCGCGTTTCCGCATTCGACGCCGTAAGCGCTGATCATGATTGAATGCGCAGCGACGCTGCCGTACACGGAGGCCTGCCGAGGCGTAAGGATGACGACCTGGTACGCATGGATAAGAGTGCAGGGGGAAAGCGCCTCTCGTGCGCCTCCCGTTGAAGTGCGCCATCGTCCGCTGGCGCAGAGAGAGAAACGGGCACCACTGCTGCTTGGTGATGGATTTCAATGAGATTGCTACTGTTCCGGCCTGCTGTCGCGGCGGCCCTCAAGGCGGCATGTAGTGTCGAGCCTTCTTTCGCGATGTTTGCTCAGTTGTTTCCATGGCTCTCTGCTGGATGAGGCGGCGCCCAGAAAGAGCCCACGGGCGGCCAATTTTCCTCGGCAACTTGGAGACTTTACCATTTCGCTCCCGATGGCGGCGGCGTGGCGATCATGTCCTCCTCCTGGACGAAGCTCAGAGGCGCTTTTGTTGTTCATGCAACTCATGGTAATGTTTTTGATTGGGTTTCATCCGGCCTTTGGCGGCATGCAGCCGCTCTTTTCCTGGGAAGCGATTGAGTTATCGATCCAGCCTGCACTAGCGTGCGTATTTGGTCAAAGCATCGAATGAATTAGCTGAAACTACTTTAGCGAGACAGCAGAACATATCGCGATCAGCCTTGTACGTTGAAAAGCTGACCAGAGAAATATAATGAACCAGCTCTTTACGCTGTTGTACATGCCGCTGAGAGCGTAGAACCCGCGGGCATTGGGAAGAAAAAGTGTTGCGACTGAATAGTTTAATCTAACTTTTGCCGCATGCGAACTTGACCCATACAGGACGTCACGGTTTCTTCCGCCCGCTGTGCGGTGCAGGAAACGCTGGCCGGCTGCGCATCAGCGTCCCAGGTCCTGCATCTGCTCTGCGAGAGCATGCGGGCTCTGTATGCATGCGGCAGCCAGCGCTGCCTTAAGCGCGAAGGCTGGAAGCGCGGAGCTCTTTCCCTGTAAAGAAGCGCTTCTCCACCTGGATCAATCGCCATAAGTATTGCCACCCCTGGCATCCAACGATAAAGGAATAACCGTTTTCTATGAAGAAGCATAACATAATATGGCTAGCGTTGACGAGCCTCATGGCGCTTCCCTGCTTAATCGCTCAAGACAGCACCTGCTGTTGGTGATATTTTGCAGGGCATCAGCCATATTTCACTCCGGAAGAAGGCGATCCTGCCTACAAGCGTGAAGGCCAATGAGAAATACGGCGCAATGGGGTGTGGATATGGCCTGGACTTTGGAATACGGAAAAGGTTTCCGTGTTAAGCGCCATAACAACCTGGCTCTTCTTCATGCCCAGCTTAATCGGCGCGCTTATTGAAGACAAGGCCAACAGGGGGAACCTGGTTGCGTGTGGAATTTTCCGGTTCATGGGGGGCTGGATCGTGAATCCGCTCAGAGCGATACGTTTTCACTGAAGCCTATGCCACGGCTTCCGGCTTGCATGCTGACGCGATGGGGCCTCATGAAGGAATATTCCCTGAAGTGGCGCTGATGCAATACTTTGCAGGGAAGCGCGCTTGCCTCATCGCAGGTATGGTGAATCTCACCAACTACTTTGATGCTGTCAGCATTGCCAATGACTCCTTCTCCTCTTTCACCAATGACGGGTTTGTGAACTCCACTATCCTGCCTTTGGTGGACAGCAATATTGGCGGTATTCTGCAAGTTGAACTCAACCGCAATAATTACATGATGGTTGCCGTTTCCCGCACGGGATGCGATTCCGGATACAATCCTTTTAATTCCGATTATTGCGATGGTTATGCCGTGGTTGGCGAATACGGCCATATCTTTGCCGACGGCGCTGCGACTCTCCGCATCAATCCGTTCTATACCAGCACGGATGTGGACATGGACGACGGGACCGGGGAACGCCGCCGCCAAAATGCCGGGCTTGTCGCGAGCATCGAATATACTCCCTGCGATCCTCTGACCATTTACTCTCGCGCCGGATTTGCCGCCAAACAATACTTGAGCAACTCCGCTGAATTCTCCGTGGGCGCCAACATTAAGCTCTTCCCTTCCCGTGAAGATGACTTCCTGGGCATTTCCTACGGTGTGTTCAAGGGGCAGACCCCTGTGACGGAGAGCGCGCTGAGCATAACCGCGAACAGGTGCTGGAAGTCATGTACAGCTTCCAGGTGAATGATTATTTCAAAGTTGTTCCTCACTTCCAGTACATCGCGAATCCGGCTTACAGCACTTCCAGCGAAAACATTCTCTGGGGCGTTCAGGCAGTCTTTTCTTTCTGATCAGCTGATCCTGGACATGGCCGCCTTTTCTCTTAAATCAGGCATGGCCGGAGTTTCATGAAAGTATAATAACATAAAATCTTCCTTGTCTGTCTCCATGCAGTGAGCGGAATCCTGCGTGAGAAAGATATAGAAGGGGTCTGCATGACCTGGCGGCAACGCCGCATTCTCGATCAGGTAGAGGATGCGGCGTTGCTTATTTGATTACGGAGCCATTTACCCTCCTTTATTGATGCCTGCTGGCGGAGCTTGGACCGGCAATGTATGCCGGGTCATGGAATGGCCTTCAGCCTTTCCTTATCTACCGTCAAATACTGACTGTTGAAGGTAGGAGGCTTCCCCAAGGCTATTCCGTAGAATTTTTATCCCAGGGAAAAATAAAAGCCGCCTGAAAATGGGCTTTCCCACCCCTGTCTCCGTTCCCGGAAAAAACGGAAAAGAAGGCTTTTTGCCACGCCGGAAGATGGATGGGAGCCGCAACGTTTCCGGGGGCCGAAGCGTTTAAAACCATATTGACTTAAACGGGAATTATCTTAAACTGACAGAATGAGTAAGGTTCAATGGGAAATTTCAAATGATGAAGTGACCGACCGTGATACTGCTCTGCGCCGCTTGCAGGAAGGAACGACCGGCCACGTGGTGTGCGCCCGCGACGGCGCGTGCCTCCAGTCTTATAAGGAAGCGGATGGCGTGTACCATTGCGAAATTGTATTCAAGACGGATTCCTGCTGCCCGCCGGTATTCGCCGCCCCGGAAGGGGTGACGGGAAAGGAGCTGGAAATGCTTTACGATCGTTTTGCCAATGGGGACGATTTTTCCTTTGTGGAAAAGGAATGGGAACCTCTGATGGCCGTGGAATACCGCCATCGCCACAATGTGATGTGGTTCATCTTCCTGTTCATTGCGCTGGTAATTGCGGCCATGGCGGCATATCAGCACGGTTGGATTGAGTGACAGGGTAGAGGCTGGCTGCGGCAGGCGCCGTAGCAGAGAACCTGCAAACCGCAGAAAATGGTTTGCAGGTTCTGAATGGGATAACCGGGGCCGGGATTTAATCCTGTTTTTCGTGGTCGTGATGGTGGCCGCCGCAGCAATTTCCGCCGCCACCGCAACAGCCGTCGCTGTCGTTGCCGCAACATCCGCAGTTGCCGCAGCACTTGCCGCGCTTGCTGAAAATTTTGTATAATGCGTAGGCTAGGGCCAGGAAAAGAAGGGTGGCGATGATATATGTTCCCATATTGTTCAGTAGAGTTAAGGGGTTGGTTTAGAAGTTATTTGGAGGCTGTATAAGGTTTCTTTGCCACCAGGTAAACGAGCCCCAGCAGGAGCAATAGGGCAATGCCCTGCCCGATGCCGAAGGAAGCTTCCGCATAAAGCCATGCTCCCAGCTGGTAAATCAGGAAGGCCAGGCAGTACGCCAAGGCGCACATGTAGCCGATGGCGAAGAAGGTCCATTTGGCGCTGTTCATTTCCCTTCTGATAGCGCCCATGGCCGCGAAGCAGGGGGCGCAGAGAAGATTGAAAATCATGAAGGAGAAAGCGCTCAGGAAGGTGAAGGCTCCCGCTTGGACCAGGCGGTCCCCGGTTTCCCCTGATTTCCTCATCTTCATCTTCCTCTTCTTCCGCTTCAGCAGCGGATTCTCCGGAACCTTCCTCCAGGGATGCCTGGAGCTCCCGGCCGGCGGGGGCCATTTCCTGCGTTTCGGGGAGTCCTCCGTTTTTTCCGCTTCATCTTCCCGGAACTGCCGTCCGCATACAGGACGCCGAAGGTGCCTACCACGTTTTCCTTGGCAATCAATCCGGTAATGGTAGCCATGGTGGGTTTCCATTCACCCCAGCCCAGAGGCTGGAAGACAGGCGCGGCCACATTGCCGATGGAGGCCAGCATGCTGTCATTCTGCTCTACGGAATCCACCACCTTCCAGTTGTAGCTGGAGAGGAACCAGATCAGGGCGCTGGACACAAAGATGACGGTCCCGGCTTTTTGCACGAAAGCCTTGCAGCGGTCCCATGCATGAATGATGACGTTCTTCCAGGCCGGGATGTGGTAAATGGGAAGTTCCATGACGAAGGGAGTGGGATCCCCGGCGAACATGGCAGTCTTTTTCAGAATAAGGCCGGAAAGGATGATGGCGCCCACCCCGATGAAATAGGCCCCCGGAGCCACCCAGGAATTTTCCGGGAAGAAGGCTCCGGCAATCAGGGCAATGATGGGAGTTTTGGCCCCGCAGGGGATGAACGTGGTGGTCATGATAGTCATGCGCCTGTCCTTTTCGTTCTCAATGGTGCGGGTCGCCATGACTCCAGGAACGCCGCACCCCATGGAAACGAGCATGGGAATAAAGGATTTCCCGGAAAGGCCGAATTTGCGGAAAATGCGGTCCATGATGAACGCTACGCGGGCCATGTAGCCGCAATCCTCCAATATGCCCAGGCACAGGAACAGAACCGCCATTTGCGGGAGGAATCCCAGAACGGCTCCTACGCCGGCAATCACGCCGTCCTGGATCAGGCTTTCCAGCCATGGGGCGCAGCCGGCGTTTTCCAGCAGGTTTCCTACCCATTCCGGAACCCATTCCCCGAAGAAAGTATCATTGGCCCAGTCCGTGCCCCATGCGCCTATCGTCTGAATGGAGATGTAATATACAGCCCACATGACGACGGCAAAAATGGGGAGGCCCAGCCAGCGGTTGGTGATGATGCGATCAATCCTGTCGCTGCCCGTCAGGCTGCCGGGGCTGGCTTTAACGACGGCGTCTTTGATGATGCGGGAAATGGAATTATAGCGTTCATTGGTGATAATGGATTCACTGTCGTCATCCATTTCCCGTTCCATGGTTTCAATAATCCCGTTGATGCGGGATTGTTCCTCGGGATTGAGCGCGAGCTGGTCCGCGACTTTCTGGCTCTCTCTTTCGAAAACTTTAACGGCAAACCATTTTTTCTGCTGATCCAGGCATTTTCCGGTGATGATTTCCCCAATTTCTCCGATGGCTTTTTCCAGATGGTCCGGAAAGTGGACGGCCTGCGGGGTCCGGGCGTCGTCCGACGCAGTCGTCGTTACTACGGCGTCTATCAGTTCACGGATGCCGGTCCCCTTTGAGAGCGCTGATTTCCAGCACCTGGCAACCGCGGTTGCGTGAAAGTTTTTCCGTGTCGATCCTGTCGCCGCGCTTCCGGACAATGTCCATCATGTTCAGCGCTATAATGACGGGAACGCCCAGTTCGCAAAGCTGGGTGGTGAGGTAAAGATTGCGTTCCAGGTTGCTGCCGTCAACCAGGTTCAGGATGAGGGAGGGATGGTCCGTGACCAGGTAATTCCGGCTGACGACTTCCTCCAGGGTATAGGGGGAAAGGGAATAAATGCCCGGAAGGTCTTCAATGATGATATTTTTTATGGCCTTTCAGGGCGGCCTTCCTTTTTTTCCACGGTGACGCCGGGCCAGTTCCCGACGTATTGGTTGGCGCCTGTCAGGGCGTTAAAGAGCGTGGTTTTCCCGCAGTTGGGGTTGCCCGCCAGGGCGATGGTAATGTTGCTCATGAATGGTTTCCTTGTCTTGATATATGGGTGCCCGTCTTGCTGTAAAATCAGGAAACGTGCGGTAATAGAGGCGGAATCAATGGATATGGATGTTCTCCGCTTCCGATTTGCGAATGGAGAGTTCGTACCCGCGGACAGTAACTTCAATGGGATCTCCCAGAGGGGCGACTTTGCGGATGAATATCTGCGTTCCCTTGGTAACCCCCATGTCCATGATGCGTCTTCTGACCGGGCCTTCCCCCGCCAGTTTGCCGACGGTGACGGTTTCCCCGATGAGGCATCTCTCAATGTACGTGATGTTTGGTCATATAGAATAATGGTTGGTTGTTTGGATGGAATAACTCAGGCAACGAATATTTTGCTGGCAAGCGCCT
>VOFK01000452.1_pt1 | contig 23130 bp, 30 predicted proteins | sample 5384121 | NCBI WGS metagenome assembly VOFK01 (sample SAMN12384730, study PRJNA508395) | human gut metagenome | isolation source: healthy gut J | host: Homo sapiens | reverse complement strand
AGGCGTAGTATGCGGAAGTTCACAGGCGAGGAAGTGAATCAGGAGGAAGTTGTAACTTTATTAAAAGCAGCGTTGATGTCTCCATCGTCCAAGCGCAGTAATTGTTGGCAGTTTATAGCAGTGGACGATAAAGAAACATTGGAGAAACTTTCTCATTGCAAGGAGATGGGGGCTGCTTTCCTGGCAGAGGCTGCATTGGCTATCGTAGTAATGGCTGACCCTTTGGCTAGTGATGTCTGGATTGAGGATGCTGCAATAGCTTCTATTATGATTCAGTTGCAAAGCGGAAGACTTGGGGTTGGGAAGCTGCTGGGTGCAGGTCCGCGAGCGTTTCACTGCTACCGGGATGCCTTCCGGAGAATATGTACACGAGGTATTGGATATTCCTTTGCAGTTGCAGGTTGTTTTTATTATTGCTGTCGGACATAAAGGCATGGAGCGTAAACCTTTTAATGAAGAGCATTTGCAATGGGAAAAAGTTCATATCAACAAATACGGAGGTAAATAGAAGTGGCTGTAAATCATAAGGATACTTATAAGGCTTCTGCAATATTCCTGATAGTAATGGGAATACTTTATTTGGTTGATAAGTTGATAGGCTTTGCTTCATACGGATTGCCTTGGGTGATGCAGAAGGATAACTTATTGCTATATGCGGCAGTTATTTTTTTATGGTTTAAAACTGACAAGTCGGTAGGTATTGTTTTGGCAGGCATCTGGTTAATATTGAATATTGGTCTTGTGATAGCTTTGCTGGGACAAATGTCTGCCTATCTGTTGCCGGCAGCTTTGTTGATTATAGGAGTGATTTTATATTTGGTTTCTACCCGATGATAAAAAAGATAGTTTTGATAGGTGCCGGAAACGTGGCTACTCATTTGGGAAGTGCGTTGTGTGGGGCAGGCTGTGATGTGGTGCAAGTATACAGTCGGACAAAAGAGTCGGCTATGGAATTGGCTGATAAACTTTCGGCCGAATATACTGTTTCTGTTGATGGTATTCGGTGTGATGCCGATATGTATATTGTAGCGTTGAAGGACTCTGCTTTGCAGGAATTGTTGCCTATGTTGGTGAAAGGCAGGGAACAGGCTTTCTTTGTACATACGGCGGGCAGTATGCCTATGGACATTTGGAAGGGATATTTATCCCATTACGGAGTTTTTTATCCTATGCAAACGTTTAGTAAACAGCGTGCTGTAGATTTTGCCACAGTCCCCTTTTTTGTAGAAGCCGGTGGAGAGACAGAATTAAAGATGCTGAAGGAGCTGGCAGGAAAACTGAGCCCTAAGGTATACGAAGCAACCTCTGAACAGCGGAAGTATCTGCATATAGCAGCCGTTTTTGCTTGTAATTTTGCAAATCACATGTATGCACTGAGTGCCCGGATTCTGGAAAAACATCATATTCCTTTTGAAGTGATGTTGTCTCTGATAGATGAAACGGCTAAGAAAGTGCATGAACTGCCTCCGGCAAAAGCCCAGACAGGACCTGCCATTCGTTATGACGAGAATGTAATCAACCGGCATTTGGACTTGCTGGCTGATGTTCCTGATATGCAGGAATTATATGAAAAGATAAGTAAAAGCATTTATAAACAGAAATAGATATGATAAATTATGATTTAACCAAGATAAAGGCATTGGTGTTTGATGTGGATGGCGTATTGAGTGGTGAGACCATCTATCTTCATCCGAATGGCGAACCGATGCGCTCTGTGAATATTAAAGATGGCTATGCCCCTGCAACTGGCTGTCAAATGTGGTTTGCATGTAGCCATTATTACAGGTGGAAATACTGAAGCGGTACGTAAACGTTATGAAGGTCTCGGTGTGAAAGATGTATATCTGGGTGCTGCTGTGAAGACAAAAGAATATGCACATCTGAAAGAAAGATACAATTTGAAAGATGAAGAAATACTTTATATGGGCGATGATATTCCCGATTATGAAGTGATGCGTTTGTGTGGTTTGCCTTGTTGTCCGGCAGATGCGGCTCCTGAAATAAAAGAAATAGCTGCTTATATTTCTCATCGTAATGGTGGTTTTGGTTGTGGGCGTGATGTGGTGGAGCAAGTACTGAGAGCGCAAGGAAAATGGATGTCTCACGAAAAAGCCTTTGGATGGTAAGTATGCTATGTTGAAAAATCTGGAGAAATATAAAGTAATACTGGCTTCTAACTCACCCAGACGTAAGGAGCTTCTATCCGGTTTGGGAATTTGTTATGAAGTAAAAACCTTACCCGGCATAGAAGAATCATACCCCGATACTCTTTCTGGAGAAGAAATCCCCGTCTTTATAGCTTGTGAAAAGGCGGATGCTTATCGGCAAACCATGCATTCGGATGAGTTGATTATTACCGCAGATACAATTGTGTGGCTGGATGGTTTGGTTATGGGAAAGCCTGAAGATGAAGAGGATGCCAGGCGTATGCTTCGTTGCCTTTCAGGGAAAACTCATCAAGTGATAACCGGAGTGTGTCTTACCACAACCGAATTTCAGAAAAGCTTTGCTACTGTTACTGATGTTACTTTTGCCGAATTGACAGAAGAGGAAATAGATTATTATGTACAGAAGTATAAGCCGATGGATAAAGCCGGTTCTTATGGCATTCAGGAATGGATTGGTTTTGTGGGAGTGGAAGGCATTACAGGTAGTTATTTTAATGTGATGGGCTTGCCTATACAGCGCTTGTATAAGGAGCTAAAGAAACTATAAACTTGTAAAATTGAACCCAACACGTGCCATTTTTGTTATTATACTAAATAGTAAATAGAAAAATTATGGCTTACAAAATTGCTTTTTACGACACGAAACCCTACGACGAACGCTCGTTTACGGAGGCTAATGAGAAATTTGGCTTTGATATAAAATTCTATAAGGGCCATCTGAATATGAACAATGTGGTGTTGACCAAAGGAGTGGATGTAGTCTGCATCTTCGTAAACGACACGGCTGATGCCGAGGTTATCCGGGCAATGGCGGATAATGGCGTTAAACTGCTGGCTTTGAGATGTGCCGGATATAATAATGTAGATTTGACTGCTACGGTCGGCCGTATGAAAGTGGTGCGTGTTCCGGCTTATTCACCCTATGCCGTTGCCGAGTTTACGGTGGCATTGATGCTTTCGCTCAATCGCAAGATACCTCGTGCAACGATGCGCACCCGCGATGGCAACTTTTCATTGCATGGGTTGATGGGATTTGATATGCATGGCAAGACTGCCGGCATTATCGGCACCGGCAAGATTGCAAAGATATTGATTCAGATTCTCCGTGGGTTCGGGATGAATATATTGGCTTATGATCTTTACCCCGATTATAATTTTGCCCGTGAGCATCAGGTGGTATATTGTTCGTTGGAGGAGCTTTATCACAGTTCTGATATTATTTCCTTGCATTGTCCGCTCACGGAGCAGACCAAGTATCTGATTAATGATTATTCCATCAGCAAGATGAAAGATGGGGTGATGATTATCAATACAGGACGCGGCCGGTTGATTCATACCAATGCACTGATTGAAGGATTGAAAACAAAGAAAGTGGGATATGCCGGATTGGATGTATATGAGGAAGAAGGGCAGTACTTTTATGAAGACAAATCGGATAAAATCATTGATGATGATACGTTAGCCCGTTTGTTGTCTTTCAATAATGTGATTGTTACTTCGCATCAGGCTTTCTTTACTAAAGAAGCGATGGCAAATATTGCACATACTACCTTACAGAATGTCAAAGACTTTGCAGAAGGCAGACCGTTGGTAAATGAAGTGGTTGCTTCCTGATAGAAATGGGAGGGGGGGAGAAGTTAATCTCCCCTATAGTAATACAATAGTGCATGACGAGCTATAAAGTCAGCATTCTTTTCCACTAATTCTTTCTCTCCATATTCCGGTAACTGTGCATCAGGAATGTAATGGTGGCTGATTAGATATTCTAGCAAATCCGGTGGACATTTAGTGGGCACTGTCAGCAGATTAAAGGCTTCTTTGACAGCAACTTCCCGGTTGTATAGGTTGTTTAATGGGTCGGTGATGCATTCGCATATATCATTGGCTAATAGAATACCTTTTTCCGGATTGACCATCATGATGAAGTTCCGGTGTCCTTTCATTTGTGGGAGTGTATGATTGTCGTCATCCGGCCATTGCAATACTTGAGTCAGGAAATGATGCAGTTCTTTATAGCCGTTCAAGTATACTATCTGTGCTCCTTTTGTACCTTTGGTAAAAAGTTCGTAAGTGGTTTGGTTTCGTTGTTTTATCTCATCCGATAAGGTTGGAATATCAGGGTAAAGCCCCTCTATCTGCTGCCAGTTTTCGGTTTGATGACCGGTTAATAAATCAATCCATTCATATAAAAAGAGTGCCATCGGGCCACAGGGAATGATGTATTTATCGGAAGCTGTTACTTGTGCGATGTACTCCTGTACAGAGGGTTCGGTGAGATAATTGTGTCCGAACAGCCATAATAGCTTGTGCTCAGCTTCAGTTCTGTCTCTGAATTTCATAAAATACTCCGTCAATGCATCATTCGCAGGTGCTGTTTCGTATTCTTCATCCAATATCTCGAAGAACATCTTGGCGGTTTGCCGGATAGAAGTTGTCATCGGATGAATGTAAGAATGTGGGTAGGGAGCTTTCTGAAGCGTGTTCCAGATAATGAAACGTATATCCTCTTCATTGATTTCATCTTTGGTGTAATCGGGAGTCAGCGTATAGAAGGGGAGTGCGGTTCGTAAAGTTCGAATGTTTGTTGACGAAAGACCGCCAAAGTCCCAATTCCGAAATGACGTCTTCCAGATAGGCTGCGGTATACAGACAGATTTTCTTTTTAAATGCCTCGGGTATTTCATTTAAAGGACAAATATGGAAAAGGCGGTTTGCCAGTTGCACAAAATAGTTGTCAGAGGGCTGCTGTCGGGTATATGGATGGATAGACAGCCAGTCTTTTATGTACAAGTTTGCTTTTTGCATTCTATTATTTATTTGGTTTCATTGCAAAGATATCCGTTTTTGCTTTACTTTGCATCATACAAACTTTGAAATATTGAAAAAATGGAAATAGATTTAACCACTCCGGCTTTGCTGTTCTCTGCCATATCATTGATAATGTTGGCATATACCAATCGTTTTTTGTCGTATGCCCAACTTGTCCGCACGTTGAAAGACCAGTATCGTGAGAATCATTCGGCAGTCACGGCCGCTCAAATCATTAATTTGCGAAAACGTCTTTATCTGACCCGTGCTATGCAAGTAACCGGTATTGGCAGTTTGTTATTATGTGTGGTGAGTATGTTTTTAATGTATATACAGTTGTATATGGTGTCGGTTTATATTTTTGGTTTGGCACTTATATTACTCATTATATCGTTGGGCATTTCTGTCCGTGAGATTTATATCTCGGTCAAGGCATTGGAAATTCACTTGAGTGATATGGATTCCTGATTTATTTTTTTGCTCTGATATTGATGACCAGTGAGCAGGCAGTCAATGCAATGCCTGTTCCTACCACTCCACTCCATCCAAACCAATGCCAAAACGTTCCGGCAAGGAAAGTCCCCAATGAACCGCCTGCAAAATAGGTAGTCATAAAGATGGTATTGATTCTGTTGGAAGCCTTAGGATTGAGTGCGAAAATTGTAGTTTGATTACTGAGTTGGATACATTGCATACCTATATCTATCAGTAAGATGCCGGAGATAATGCCTGCATACGAATTTTGTCCGATATAGAGTGAAAGCCATGCAATAAACAAGAGGCTGCAACCGATATAGTTCAGTCGTTTTACCCCCAGGATATGCACATACCGGCCGATAAAAGAGGCCGTCAAAGCTCCCATAATGCCACATAAACCCAACAAGCCTATTACATTGTTGCCGGCAAAGAAAGGGGCTTGCTCCATCTTGAAAGCCAATGAACTCCATAAAGCCAAAAAAGAGCCGAATGCTATGCCGGCACGGAGGGACGAGATGCGCAGCTGCGGATAATCCGTCACCAAGGAGAGAAGTGATTTCATCAAGTCGCTGTATTTGCCTCTGAAGTTGGAAGGAATATCGGGCAATATTCGCATAATGATAATGACACAAACTACCATTAACACAGCTGCGACATAGAAAATGAATCTCCAACCCATATATTCACCGGCGATGCCGCTCACGACCCGCGAAGCTAGAATTCCGGTCAGCAGTCCGGAGATAATCATTCCCACATTTTTTCCTTTGGTTTCAGGAGTAGAGAATTGTGCGGCAATGGGAACAAAAATCTGAGGCATCACAGAGCATATACCGGTCAGTAGTGAAGCAAGCAAAATGATATAGATATTCGGGGCTGTGGCAATGGTGAGTAATGACACGACCAGTATCGAGAAATTGATGAGAATAATTGTTTTTCTTTTATATAAATCGCCTAATGGTATGATGAATAATAATCCGAGTGCATAACCTATTTGGGTAGTCATGGCAATCAGGTTGGCAGAGAATTCGGACACTTTCAAATCATGACTGATGAGATTCAGTAAAGGCTGGTTATAATATAAATTGGCAACGGAGATACCGGCAATGATGGCAAGTATCCATAATAGAGAAGAGGGGAGTCCTGTATTTTCTTTCAATTCTTGTTTCATGATGCAAAAGTAGTGATTTCATGAAAAACCTTTTATCTTTGCAGAAAAGAAAATCGATGAAAAAGTTGATAAATAGTGTATTCTTTATAGCGTTGTGCAGTTGTATGGCGATGGTTTCTTGTATTTCGGACGGTGATGATTCCGATACAGGAAGTATAGAGTTGGTTGCAGGAGACAAGTTGCCTGCGTTCAGCGTCACCATGAATGACGGAAGGGTAGTGACCCATGAAAGTTTGAGGGGGAAGGTTTCCTTCATCGTGTTCTTTTAACACCGGTTGCAAAAGATTGCCGCCGGGAACTTCCCGTGATACAACAAATCTATGAGCATCATCCACACATGCCTTTGATAGCCATCAGCCGGGCGGAAGATGCCGCGTCTGTTGCCGGTTATTGGCAGGAGCAGCATTTCACGTTTCCTTATGCCGCTCAGGAAGACCGGACGGTTTACCATCTCTTTGCCAAGTCGGGCATACCGCGTATCTATGTGGTTGATGCGGAATTGACCATCCGAAGTGTCTTTACCGACAATCCTTTGGCCGGTTATGATGAGTTGGAGGCAGCCATCAACGATGCGTCCTCACGTTAAGCCGATGGAAAGCGAATCATTATAGTTCCAATATCATCACTATTGGATTATCATCCTCGCTTATCTTGACGCCCGGAATTTCGCCTGCCGCTTCGTCTGCCAGAATAAAGAAAGCTATTTTGTTTCCATTGATATAGGCCGGCAATAGTTTGATGGTTGTGCCCGAAGGGAAACGATAGGGGATTCCCCTGTATGATGAAAACATATCGGGTCGGGTCAGGACAGTTCTTGAAACAATCTGGTTGGTCTCTTTGCTCCATATCTCGCCGAAAAACTTGTCTTTGTACGAGTACTGCACGAGGTAATATCCGGGAAAAGTCTTGATGGAGAAGCCTTTGGCGAAAGAATCATTTTTATTCCACTTCATAAACTGCTTTACGTCGTCCAGAGACGGTGCATACTTGCCTTTGCGCAGAATAAATTCCGGTTTCAGCCCGTCAGGAGTCAGCAGGAAAACACTGTCGCTATAAATATGATTGAACAGGCAAAGTTTGGGGCCACACCGCTGTACGCTTGTTGTCAGCATGATGCCTCCCCGTGTGACGTAATCGTCAGTTGGGTCAAAGGGCAGAATGGAAGACTTCACTCGCAGTGCCGTGTCCGATACGATGATTTCCGATTTCCCATTGCTGAAGCTACCGCTACAAAAGTAAGTGTCTCCTTCCGCATGCAGCAGGTAGTTCAACTCGGAATCGACCAAATTAATCTCACGGAACAGTTTTCCTTCCTTACTATATATAATGTATTTATGGCTTCCGTTATCAAAAATGCGAATGGTGGAGTCTTTCGGGTGATAGACCACGGAAGATAGGTAAACATATTCTCCGGGACCGTTCCCGACGTGTCGGAAACTGCTTAAAAAGCTGCCTTTGAAATCTACACGATGTATCCATTGTTCCTTCCCTTCCGAAAGGATGCACATATCGTCACCAAGATAGTTTATCGCGGGGTGTCCGTCCATAAGATGGGAGGAGGAGAGGGGGATATAAGTAACCTTCTTTGCCACACTGTTCCATGTGAACGTATCTGGAACTTCTTTGCTGATTGCTGAGGCAAAGTCCAGTATCGCTATGGTATCTTGTGGGATTGTCTCCTCAGCGGTATCAGCTTGCGGACGGGAATGGCAGGCTGTCATTCCAAAAGCGGTAATCCATAGTATAATGATGTGTGTTTTCATTTTTATTTGTTTAAGTAGGTACCTGCCAATGTAGATAATCGGTTGAATTGTACCAATTCGTTTACGTAGAATAGATATGGAAGTTAATCAAAAAAGAGATGTGTCAAAACTGAAACAATTTTTCATTTTGACACATCTCTTTCTTTTTATTAATCGGAACGTAATTTGTTATTCGGCTAGAATAGTAAGTTCAGCACCCGATGCATAATCTTGTCCATACTGTTCGCTCAATGCAGTAAACCGGATATAGCGTCCTTTCACCGGTTGGCTGAAGATGACTTTCTTTTCATCTCTGTTGCCGGCGAACTTTCCTTTCTGAACCGGTTCACCCCAATTCTTGCCATCCATGCTTACGTGGATAGTGTATTCTTTGACATTACCGTTATAGCTGTCCTGACGAGGCATGTAAGTAAATCCTTTGATTGTTTTTACTTCACCGGCATCAAGGTCTACCCAATGAGGATATTTGGCTACGGTTACAGAGTACATACTGTGCCAATATGTAGCAGGGTCACCGTCCACCAGATTCTTGGCATCTCCATCGCCCACTTCTTCACTGCTGGCGTAGATTACTTCAGTCTGGATGGTTTCCAGTTTCTTGAAGGTTGTGGTAGTCTTGATAGAAGGATTATTGGCAAACCAAGCTGTAACTGTACCTCCGTCACGCATTGAAATCGGTTCGGTATACTGCTTAGCCTTCTTTCCTTTGTTGATAGTATAAAGGATAGCAGCATCTTTGTCGATGGAAGAAAGCTCTACCATACCTGTGCGACCGCGAGTGATGGTCAAAGGAATATCACCGGCAGGAGCTACTTGTGCAGCAGCCGATAAATCCTGTGCAGCGGGGCGAATGATGAAACCGATATTATTTTGTCCGGCAAATACGCGGTCATGCATCAACGGGCCACCCTGTCCGCAACTGTTACCACCCAAACCGGTCACGGCGAGGTCGAGATGCAGATAAGTATCGCCGGCTTTCGGCAACTGATAAGGATGTCCTGCCAATATCATGTCGAGTGCTGAATACTGCAAAGCAGAAGTCGACAATCGGTTTGTGGCAATAAAGATGGCTCCCTTGCCGGCTTTGTCAGTCAATGCACACCAGCGTACATCTTCGTGATTGCCCATATCCTGAGGTTTCGGGAAGTTGACAAATTGGTCGGCAACAGTAGATTTGTGTATTTCGATAAACTGTCCTACTTTGCGGTCAGGATAGTTTCCAATCGGACCACGGCCATAGTATGTATAATTTTCATAGCGTTGAGGCACTTTCATTACATATCCCAAACGTGGGTAATACCAGACTGGGACGATTGGAAGTGATGCTTGCCTGCAATTCAATAGAACCGTCGCGGTAAACTGTCCATACCTGATTGGTAGTGAATTTGAAGTCGTCTTCACCAAACGGTTTTTCGGTCAATTCTTTGATACTGTTTTTGCCGCTTGAAGTTCCGCCAAGAATCTTGGCGCCATTAGGAGCCTGAGATTCCACAGTGTAGAACAATACAATAGCACCGTCTTTTCTATTGATAACCTTAGAAGCTGTGACTTGATGTTTCAAATTGTGCAAACCACATTCAAACCAGTTGGCATAGAACCAGTTGTCATTGTTGGTGAAAGCACGCATAGCATCAAGTTTCGGACCGTTTCCGTCAGCGATAATGGTTTCACCACCGTAGTTCAAACTGTAAATAGTTCCGGTTTCGTTGTCAAACTTAGCTTCAAAGTTTTTCACCCTTGATGGTAGAGAAACGCGGATCTGACTGTTTTGCCATTACAGGCTTTCCGTTTCCGTCCGTTACTTCATTGATAGGAGCTATACCTGTGGCAGTTTTAACGGGAAGCTGTTCTTCAGCCATAACATAACCCTTTTCAGCCCATGGCATATTGTTTCTCAATACAAACTGAACCTTCACAAAGTATTCAGCATTTGCTTTCAGATTATTATATCTGTAAGGTATTGTAACCTGAAGGCGGGTACGCGGAGCGATATTTTCAGTATTTAGAACACCGTTTTCTGCTTCTTTGCCGTTTTCATACAAAGCCCATCTGATTTCATATTCCGAGAGATCTTTAAAATAGTACTTATTGAAGATTTCGAAGCGGCCTTTGCTTTTCATCAATAGCTTTTACGCCGATATGCTGGTATACTTTCTTGGTCTCAAAATATTGTGGTTTCGGTTCCAGGTCGGCAAACACGATACCATTCATTACAAATTGTCCGTCGTTTGGAGTATCGCCGAAGTCACCACCGTATGCCAGATAACGTTTGCCATCTTTGGTGTAATTGTACATAGCCTGGTCTACCCAATCCCAGATAGCACCACCGCAGAAGAAGTTGGTAGATTCGATAGCATCCCAGTAATCAATCAAGTTACCGCAAGCATTACCCATAGAGTGTGCATATTCCGAGATGTGGAAAGGATATTTGATGTCATAATCCCCTTTCACAGCGCCACGTACCCATGAAATGGAAGGATACTGGTTAGAACCCATGTCTACAATGTCGTTGTTACGTTCATATTGAACAGGGCGAGATTTGTCGGCAACTTTCAATGCATCGTATGCTGCTACGAAGTTTTGACCGGGCCGGCTTCATTTCCTAATGACCAGATAACGATGGATGGATTGTTGATATTGGCATGAACCATTTCCATTACACGTGCCACATGAGCATTTTTCCATTCGATAGGATGAGACAAAGATGCCTTTCCGTAATAATATTCGTGTGATTCGATATTGGCTTCATCTTCCAGGTAAATACCGTATTTGTTACACAGATAATACCAATACGGATCATCCGGGTAGTGAGAATTACGTACATGGTTGATATTGGCACGTTTCATCATCATGATTTCGTTTTCCATCATTTTGCGGGTGATGGCATGTCCCACACCGATTGGTTTCATGACGGTTGACACCTTTCAGTTTTACCGTTTTACCGTTTACATAATAGTAACGTCCGGCCAATCCGAATTCATCTTCCGATGCGGGAGTATCTTTGATTTCCACTTTACGGAAACCGATATGAGTAGAAACAGTTTCGAGGGTACGTCCTTTTTTATCTTTCAGTTCTCCCACCAATGTATAGAGGTATGGTTTTTCAGCCGACCATTTATTGGGCTTCTGTACTTTCAGAGTAGTTTCGGCTGTTACTTCCTGACCGGCTTCCACCACAGCTACCGGAGTCGAGATGCCGGCATTGTTCACTTCGGTATTGTCATCGGAATACAGCTGGTTGGCATACAATGAATATACCATAGAATAGCCTTTGGCAGCTTTCTTTCCGAGGTTGCGGATATCTGCATTGATTTTTAGTTCACCGTCGGTATAAGTTGCGTCCAAGTCAGGAGTTACAACCAAGTCGCGTACATGCAACTGAGGTACAGCCTGCAAAGCAACTGTGCGATAAATACCCGGTAAACGGAACATATCCTGAGCTTCGAGGAAAGAACCGTCCGAACTGCGGTATACTTCAACGGCTACCACGTTAGTGCCTTTCACCAGATATTTGGTGATATTGAAACTGGCAGTGTTGCGTGAGTTCTTTGAGAAACCTACATATTGGCCGTTTATCCAAAGATAGAAGAATGAATCCACACCATCAAAGTTGATGAAGATTTCTTTTCCGTCCCAATCTTCGGGAATCGTAAATTCGCGGCGGTAAGAGCCTACTTCATTACGGGCCTTGAAAGTAGTCCAATTGCTGGGCGGTGTACGCATCACACCTCCGCGCCAGTCATCCACAGCTACTTTGTGTTGAAAAATAACCGGTTGGTTCACATAAATAGGAGTTCCGTACTTTTGTGTTCCGTCTTTTTGGATACCATAAATATTCCAGCTTGAAGGAACCGGAATATTATCCCATCCAGAGACATCAAATTCTGTTTTGTAAAAGTCTTTGGGCCGTTCTTCGGGATTTGGAACCCAATTGAATTTCCAGTCTCCATTCAGTGATTGCCAGTAAGCACTGTTTTCCGGCAATACTTTCCGGGCACTTGCCTTATCTTGGAAAAGAGAAGAAATAGGCATGAGGTTGTTCTTTGTTCAGCGCCAGATTTTCAGGGGATTCCCATTCATTCCCTTTTGGAGCTTGTTCCGAGGCATAATGAAAGCCTTTCAGAGGTTCTACTTTTGCATAGCTTTGTAATGTAAAAAGCAGCATAGTAATAGACTGAATGCTAATTTTTGCATATTAAGTTTTGTTCTTAAGGTTAGAAATTTGTTCAAAATTAGTATAATAATTCGGATAGTGCAGTGGAATTCTATGTTTTTTAAGATATATATGAAAATTATGGGAAAAAGATTGTAAACTGATGCAGCTTACTTAAGCTTCTATTCCTGTAACTGTTTTCAGGGCATAGCCGATTAAGAAACTCACAGCTGCCACACTGAAGCTGAGGACTGCCATTTCGGTGAATCGTTTTTTTAAAACTTTCTCCTCTTCATTTTGTGCCGGCCGCACTAGAGCGACCATATCGGGGTATCGAGCATATCCTTTGTATGAACTTATTTAATAAATTCATATTCACGGAGTTTTTGAACCCTGTAAAGATAATGATTGAAAATCATATATCGGTTTTTACAGTGCAGGCTTTTTTATAAAATATCCCTTTATTCCCTTTTATTTCCATCATTCCTTCGTCAGAATCAAAAAGAAAGGGCGGGAAGCTGAACAGAATATACATTTCTCCATCCTTTAGTTTATAAAGTTTCGGAGTGATTCTTTTTACTGACTCTGATGAACAACACTTGGTCTTCTTGTTCGGTGGGAATATAATAATCCGGCTCCTTCTCTGAGCACATTATTATAATTCTTTGTTCGTCTTTAGATTTTGCCATGATATAAATACCTTCTATATCATGCTTCTCCCATGCCTTGTACTCCTGCCCGAGAACAATACTTATATTGAGGCATAAAACCAATAGTAATAGAATCTTTTTCATGATTATATTGTTTTAAGGTTATCGCCATAGGATTATTGCAAATATAAAGAATTTATTTGGAAAATCATATTAATTGGCCCGGAAGATTTCCTGTTTTTTTATGGAGAGTGGAATGGGGGGATAATTGCTCCGATTGGTATATCGGTTTCCATATTATTAATCACTTATAAAAGATTACTTTATTAAGGGGGGTGTCTAAACATTTATGATGTGATAGACCATTTTGGTTTTGACATCCCCCTTTAATTAGCTTGGTGCTGGAACCGTTTAACTGCGCATCCAGTTAGAACCGCAATCACCTGAGCATCCGCAACTGTTTGCGCATACTTCCCAAATCGAGCCTTTCAGCTGTTCCATTGTCTTGCCATACTTTTGATTAATGGCTGACAGGTTAGTCAATTTGAAATTCATAATCAAAAAAAATTAAATGATTTGTCCTATTTCAGGGAAGGACAATTAACCTTATTCTTGTATCTGATTCCAAAAAGAAATCAGTGAGCGAATCAAATTATAGAAATCTTTTGTGCCACAGCTTTCGTATGCAGAATGCACAGCCCAAGTGGGAATCCCTTACTTCTACGCAGTTCATTTCTACTTGCGTTTGCATAAAGGCACTTATTGTTCCTCCTGTTCTTAAGTCAGAGTTTGCGGCTGCTTTTTGATAGGGAATATTGTTTTTATGGCATATCTCCTGAAAAACAGCCGAAGAAAAAGCTGTTGTAGCATAATGCATATTTGCATCGTATTTTATAACTACTCCTTTATTCATAATAGGAGTACATGTCGGGTCACTGCATTCCATATAGTTGGGATGCATTGCAAAAGAAGAATCTAATGATACAGCAAATGAACGGCTTATCAGTCTTATCAGATTTTCTTCATCTCCTCCTATGCTTTTGACTATTTTTGTTAGCGTATTTCTGAGGAAAGGTGTGTCGGCTCCTCCTTGTGTCGAATTGGTTTCTTCTTCGGCATCGAAAAAAGCTATCATCTTTGTTGTATCATTTGCAGGGGAATTTATTAATGCTTCTGAAGCAGCATATACCATTATCAAGTCATCTTGACGGGGAGTGACTATGAAATCAGCATTTATTCCTACTAGTTGTCCTTTGTCTACCGGATAAAGATATAATTCATAGTCAAGGATATTCTCTTTATCAATATTCAGTTTCTTGGCCATAAGTTCGAATAGCTCATTTTCATTTGTCTCTCTATTTGCCATTCCCATTATAGGCAACATTTCTTTTTGTTTGGATATGCCGCTTTCTGTTTTCCCTTTCGTCAGGTGAAAAGCTATATTAGGAATCAATAATATAGGGTCTTGTATGTCGATTAGGCGTATGGTCGGTTTAAAAGGAGACTTGCTTTTTAAGGCAACTCTTCCCGCTAATGACAGAGGACGGTCAAACCAAGTTGACAGGATAGGCCATGCATACCCTTGAGTATTTAATTGCATGTAGTGACCGGTGTGGTTATCATTTGAGCCACCGGTTTTATCTTAAATGTCGGTGAATCTGTATGAGCACATACTAATCGTATCCCATCCTCGAACAGAGATTGTTCTTTAAAATCGTGAGGGCTCATACAGAAGGCGATTAATGCTGAATTGTCTTGCTCTATAAAATATTTTCCACTTGGGCTCAATTCCCATTTATTGTCGAAAGACAAAGGAATGAAATTGTGTTTCAGTAGTTTTGATTTTATATTGTTTATAGCGTGATACTTGGTTGGACTTTTGGCTATAAAGTCAATGAAATCATTAGCCCGATCTGCTTGCTCTTTCATTTGTTTTTAGATTTAAAGTTGATTAAGTATATAGAGCTGTGTCAAAAAGGTGGATAATATTATTAAGCTTATTATTGATAGCCTTGAAGATAAATTGTCTGACTTTTGACACGCTCATTGTTTTATGACTGCATCCAGTTGGAACCGCAATCTCCTGAGCATCCGCAACTATTGGCATATATTTCCCAAGTTGCGTCCTTCATTTGTTCTATTGTCTTGCCATATTTTTGATTAATGGTTGACAAATTAGCTAATTTAAAGTTCATAATTTAAGTATTTAAATGATTTGTCCTATTTCAGGGAAGGACAATTAACCGTTCTGAAGTTCTTTCATAAATCCTGTTTCTTCCAAGAAGGATTGCGTTAATATCACTCCTTTGGCAGTCATCGCCAACTCTTCATTGCTAAGCTCGCTTAAAGCTCGGAACTTTTCAGGATTTTCTAACATTTGACCTATCATCCACGAACTGGCTAAGGCACGTATTTTTAGTAATTACACACGTGTATGGATCACGTTTTGTTACATCACCATAAGTTATATAATTTCCACCGTAACAAGTTGGGCATATAGGCTCAAGAATGCAATTTTTGCATCGTGTATCTGATAGATGACAAGGAGAAGACAGATCTATGTGCCCTAACTTTTCTCCTTTTTCTTTACTTACTTCATAGAATAAATGGCAGGGGAGACATTGACCGTCCGGTGTCCAGCATCGCATGATTGTACCTGCTCCACATAATTTATCGACCATGCTATTCACACCTGCTGCCACGGCTATAAATTTCATGTTTATCATTTCTACCGGTTGTATATCAGGATGATCCAAATAGTACAGGGCGATTTCCATTAATTGCTCTTGTAATATTTTCTTGTAATCTACATTTTGTCTAAATTCGTCTTTGTCCCACTCTACACCACTGGCAAAAGTACAATTATTGCGTTTGAAACCTAATTCATGTATATAGATAATTCCTTTTGCCAATGAAGATAAGGTGCCGGGAGAGGGAGTCATTTTTACACCTTGGTCAGGCCAATTGTCTTTAAAGAAGTTTATATCGATCTTATCGTAAGAATTAGAACGGTTCCGATTATGCATTTCACGTGTTCCGTCCAAGCTTAATCCGACAATGAATTTTTCTTTATTTTCGTTGAGCCAGTCTTTAATTTCTCCATGTATAAGGGTGCCGTTAGTGGTTGCATAACAAATGTATTTAGTAGGCCATGCTTGTTGCCATAGCCATTCGCATATCACTTTGATATGTTGAAATGCCATAAATGGTTCTCCGCCATGGAATAATATTTCAACATAGTTTATCTGTTCTTTTACAGCACGTTTGAAGGTAGACTTTATGGCTTCTTGAGCAATCTCTAGTGGTATAATAGCTTTGCCTTTGATGTGTTCATAGCAATAGACACAATTCAAATTGCAAGATTCCGTCATGTAAAGTGTGCAGGTGCATCTTTTTTCTTTTTCGTATCTGAAGACTTTCTTTTGCATGGTTCTTATAGGATGTTAGCTGTCATAGTTCGATATATAATATCTGTAATCTATGATGTTTTTTATAATATTGTTTTTTTCTTCAATATTGAAGTTGTGTAAACCTCATTTGCGGAAGGCGGTTACTTTGTTATATAATCGTATGTTATCCCATGACATTTGTTGCATTGCCAATATTCAAAACCGTCTTCCTTTTTGGTAACATCTGTGTCATAGCTTCCGCAATGAGCGCATTTATGACCTCCCGATGCCTCTGCCGCAGCTAAGAAACCAATTAGGATGAAACCTCCGATTGCTCCTATCCACCAGGAAGTGATTATAGCAAGAATGACTCCGCCTCCGATGCCGACAATCCATATCAACACTGGCCATTTTTTTTTAATGATAAGGCATAGTATGCCATATAAAAAAGCTAATAGGATGAAAGCAATAATGAGTCCGATAATAATTTCCATGATTTCTATATTTATGATTCCGGGGCAAAGGCATGTCTTTCTTGTGTGAAGTAGTTATTATTCCCGTAGCCAAGGATACTACATAAGTGTTGATTGTTTTTCACGGTTTTGGCATTCTCGCGAATAATATTCAAAAAAGTTAACGTGTAGGACTTGAGAAATTCGTAAAAGCAATTCGGTGTCTATACTTTGTCGTTTGAAAATTTTATATGTATTGGTTCGGTCGCAATAAAGTTTATTGGCGAACCAGGTAACGGAGCGTTCTTGGCGGTGAAGTTCCTCTTCGATAAGTTTTCCGATGTGTATCATAGTGCAATAAAAAAAGGCGGAACCATTCATAACCTATTTTCAGTCTGAGGAATCGCCAAGCACCTTGCACACAAATAAGCATGAATAGTTCACGCCCGATAGAGCGTAAACTTTCATCTGCTTATTCTCGTGTGCTTCAAATTGGCGGTTTTCAGACTGTGAGAATAAGAGCTAAAAGCTCAAATATCTTTTTTAATAAGTATAAGAATGGAAACGCTTTTCCAAATGTTTATTCTTTTATTATACATTATAAAAACTGTATTATAGATTAACTACTAATATCAGTTCTGTTAAGAGAAATCCCTGATGGGATTGAGAACATGCAAATCGGATAAGAACTATTACTCTTTTAATCTGATTGGCGTATCAACAAAATAAATATCATTATTTATACCATAAAGCACATTGTTAGGAATAACATAGCATATTTCATAAGTTTCATAATGAAACTCATCCGGGTAATTCATTTTAAAGCCCGGTCATACATCTATTTGATAATTTAGCTTTCTGTGGCTTTGTGTTCTGCCATTCCATGATTCTTTTTGCTCTAAGTTGCTGCAAATATAATTAATGTATTGGTATTAAACAAGAATTTGTTTGATGTACTAATAGATGATTTGCAATTGGGGGAGGAATCGGTTAATGGAGCTATGAAGTTCTTATAAGTACATGCTTTTATCTTCATGCGTTCGTTGTTTAAGTAGGTCATTTAAGTACGGAGCTACTTCGTCACGGTCGTGGTTAAGTCTAACCACGTGGGTGGTTAATGTTAACCACGTAGGTGACTAGGCTTAACCACCCACGTGGCAAAGCAATATTGAATGGTTTGTCTCTGACAAAGGATATAAGACGAAGAACCATAGGAAAGCATAAGCAGATAACGGGAAAGTGGAGTATTAAAACAAAAATCCCCATAACCATTACGGTTACAGGGATTTATATATTAGCAATGTATTATATTACTTGCTCAAAGCAGTAGCAACGTCAACGGCACAAGCCACTGTACATCCTACCATCGGGTTGTTACCGATGATACCCAGGAATCCCATCATTTCTACGTGAGCAGGAACTGATGAAGAACCGGCGAACTGAGCGTCTGAGTGCATACGACCCATAGTGTCTGTCATACCGTAAGAAGTGGCGATACAGCATCCTGTAACCTCTTTCTAATCTCTCATAAATTATTGTGTTACAGTTAGATATTCAAGTATTTAAAAAGAACTCTCCAGTTTATTAGTTACTGTTATATTATTAAGTAGTCGTGAATAAGTCACAAACCTTATGAATTTAGTAATGTAGTTACTTCATTTTTTTCAGTTTGGGTAAATGATTAATAATCATACTCCAAAGTATATCTACTGATAAACTGTCATATCCATGTATAATGTAATTTCTTGCATCTACTATTTTGCGAGAATTAGTAATAGCTATGTCTTTATCAGCTTTCAATATCCTGTTCATAGCTTCACCTATAATTTCGATGTTTCTTTCTACCGCACGTCTAAGGCAAAGATTACTGTAAAAATCATCATATAATTTTGGCTCACTGCCGAAGAAACTTTCTATTTCTTCAATAGCAGTCAGAATATCTTGTAGGTGTTTTTTTGTTAAATCATCCATAAATTAAAGTTTTAGTGGCATCCACATTCTTTTTTCAAATATGGATTTTTGATGGTTTGTTCTTCCAATAAGTCTATTTCTCTGCCCAATAATTCCTCCAGAGAGTATTTAAAATCAAAGTAGTTATCAAAAAGTAATCTTCTACTTCTTTTTTATTGAAATCCACTACTAGATCAACATCGCTTTTATCATTAAAGCGGTTGGTAAGGATAGAACCGAACACAAACAGTTTGTGAACCTTATGCTTTTTGCATAGGTCTATAATTTTATGAATATTGTTCTCTATCAGTTGCATATGTTCTGCTTTTTAATATAGCAAATGTAGTGATTCTATTTGTATTAACAATACTGTTTGAGGATAAGTTGAACTTGTTTCAATCACTTTTTTATCTATGTAATGATATTGTATATACTGATATAGTATAGTTTTCCGTTTGTTCAATATTCAAGCATAAGCTATATTTCTATTCTGATATTTTATAGCGGTGCTAAAATTCAGAGTAGGTATATAAAGCAATTTTTGTGCGGAATTACACCTGTTAATATTCTGTTTCTTTTGCTTTGTATCATCTTTGCTAATGGTTATCCTTATATATGTTAAACATTAAAATTTTATAGCTATGAAACATTTGATTCATGAGTTTTAGTTGCGCTCAAGTAAGATTGAATTTCTCGCCTTCCACACCATAATTATTTGCCCAACAAATCACAGTATGGTCAGAATTGAATGTATAGCATCTCTGTTCTTCTTCACTGTCAACTTCAAAACCAAGTTCCTATCAATGAACTTTCAAAATTCTCTTCATCATCATCACTACTGCAAGCTGTAAAGTTTACGCACATCATTATGGCAAATAAAGCCATTCCAATTAATCTAAATGTTTTCATTTTTAATCATTGCTTTACGCTCTGCATTGTGTTCTTCTAATACACTTAATAGGCTTCTTTCCTTTAAGCACGCTACTTTATCAAAGTAAGCATCATATAAAAAGTTGAGCTGTAATAACGAATCCTCTGTCTAATAATTCAGCTTCCTTTTCCCATACAGTTTAGCTTTGACTGCCTTTAGGTAATTGTTGAGGCTTACAGTTTCTTCATCTTTGCCTCTTACCTGTTGTTTGTTTCTTATCCATTTTAATGGAAAGGCATCTGCAGTGATGCTGAACTTCTTACAATTGTTTGAAATCAAATGGCGTTAATATTTCCTGTTTATTGGATACAGTTAATGGCATTGCTTAAATGAGAGCAGAAGAGGTAGTGCACTAAATTGATCTGCAATATGACCTCGTTTTTGCAATTTAAGAGAGAGGATAATCAACTGCACAAATAAATGTCTTTGAAACAGATAAATTCAATTCGGTTCGATACTAATCATAGCGGTTTATAAAAGTGAGGAAGAGCAAATTGAATGGGGAAGGTTATATAATGCTCAAAGCAATTGCATCGGCGCGGCTTTTTGAAACCACAGGTACATCTAATCAGCCGGATGTTGAAGCAAGTCAGGTTAGTAAATTTTTTGGTGATAGATACGTCACATGAGGCTAACACAGACATCGTCAACAACATTTACTTTTTGGGGACAAATCAAGAATAAGCATTTCACGAACTGCAGTTCACCTGGCAAAAATAAATCAATTCAGTCGACATGTATTGTCAAAGAGATGATTTATTACAGCATCTTTAAATCGTTCAGATACGCTTTGGGAGTTATTTGCGGTTTTTAATGATTCAGCAGGCTGCCGGGAATGCAAACAATTTAGTTTCTTTGGCACGCCGGGTGCCGTGACCGATACCTTTACGATCATTAATGCGGGAGTACCGATAACAGCAGGACCTACTACTTAGCAGCATTCAAAACATAAGGATCGGCTTCTGGTGCGTTGGCTTCTTTGAAACTTTGATGCCGTTTTTTAAGACTTCAAAGCAATGATCTGACAGTCTTGCCCATATTAAAACGTGGATCCGTCCATAAGTACCTGACTTTCTTCAATTTAATGATAATCAGAGGACACAAACTGGTACGTCCATGAAACAGTTTCAACATTGTTGAGTCATACCTGAGCAACTACCAAGATGGTTTCTGGTAACTTTCCTGGATAAATACCTTCTTTTTCCGTTAAAGGGGTTACAAACTTTTCCTGCTGAGGGGCTTACAATACAGAGATGTATTTTTGATTTCACAGTTTACTGCTTCAAGGAATAGGAGCTTCCGGTCGTAGGTGGGCCTTTCTTGTTTGCTTGGTGATCATGTCTTTAATAATGTCTTCATACGTGAAAAGATTACATACCACAAAGATTGATCCTTTTATTCTTTCTTCTTTGCATTTTGATATTAAGTTAAATGGAGATTTATTGGCTTGAGACAATATTTTAGCTAGTCTTTCCTTTCGATCGCATCTTTGGCCTATTATATAGAGCAGTAAGAAATTGGACAAAGAGGCTAACTCGACATGAGGCATCTGAACAAATTGTTAAAGTTTTTAAATAGTATTTCTGGAAATAGGCAGATGTAATTATTCACAAACAATACCTTTCTTAATGAATTTACCAACATTTCTTTGATATCATTTTTAAATGAAGAATTTAATGAAGGGGGCACTATTCAAATTGAAGTTCAAAATAATGCCTGGGCCCATGCTCTTTGATAAATCAGTAAAAACCATTAGAACTTGGAAAGACATTGGTGAAAATTTGTAGCATGATAACATTTGATGAACTGGAAGGCAGTTTGTGGATATGGAGAACTTATCTGCACAATTTCGCTTACAGTATGTGGATAATAATGAACATATTGGTGAGTTTATTAATGAAAGAATGTGACAGTATTTGGGGTTTGGAGCTCATTTTTATGTTAAAACCAAAGTTAGTTTCCTTTGGCTCAGATCTTTTGATTAATTTTGAGCTATGAAAAATGAAAAAAATAAATTCATGATGTTGATATCTGTTATCACTTAGTTCACTTGGGCACTAACAGTGATAAGTTGTTGACAAATTATGGAATTGATTTACTAATGTTTCTGTTAGTCAGTCTCATTTAATTGTAACAAAATACCTTTTTTAATGAGTTATGAAGGAAAGGGATATTATTGTGTGGCTGACATTGACAATGGGAAGGCGATTTCTGCAATTTCTAATATTATTCTACAGTTTTCGCTTTTCTCAAAATCAGGAACTTTATTCTCTGAAACCAGGATAGAGGTGGTGAGAATTGAATGGCTACTGAAGTTTTTTGCAAAAATACTTACGGATGCCTGATAAATCTTGATGAAAGTCCTCTTTGGGAAGGGTTTTTTCTGACTCTTTGGAAGTGGCAAGGTAAATAGATTAAAACATTGGACTGCGAAGTTTGACATTCAGTCAAAATTTGATTCAATTATGGGACTTCAAACTAAACAGTTTATGAGTTCTTAATAGTGACATTTTGGCTAACGTCTTATCAGCGGTTTGTTTTAATCATTTCGGATTATCAGGCTTGATGATTGATTTAGTGTTGTCAGCATTTAATCGAGTTATATTTATTTGAATTGATTGAGCCGACTCCTGTAATATAAAAATGACATTGAGATAAAATACCGAAAATATTTTATCAGGTTTAATAACCCAACACATGTTAAGCAAATTGGAAGAACTGAGGAAAGAATCCAGCTTTACATTTCGTTTGTTCTGGGCTGAAAGGACAGCAAAGGTGGGTTATCGCTTTAACTAAAATTAAAACAATATAAGATCTTTGAGATGAGGGAGACTATTATGAATAGCTGCATTAAACAAATTATTGGCGGGCAGATTCTCATGGAGCAGTAGGGACAATGATACAAAAGGCCAACAACTGGTTTTAAAGAGACTGGTTTGAGAGCTTATTGCTTACTTATCTGGTTTAATGTCAGGTGTGTTAGTTATCATACAGGATATATGAGATAAATTGTAAGCGGCTGCTGAATCGCTCGTGAAATATGGCAGGACGAATATTCCCGAACTCATGAAATATCAGTCCATGACAAAGGCACTCAATAGTCCCGATGCGAATGATCTTTTGATGCGTGCACTTTTATGATGAAAGGATATGAGGAGACCAAATCCATAGACGAGGGTTTGAGTGAATATTATCGGCGGATGTAGCAATGCAATAATGGC
>VOFK01001866.1_pt1 | contig 23137 bp, 39 predicted proteins | sample 5384121 | NCBI WGS metagenome assembly VOFK01 (sample SAMN12384730, study PRJNA508395) | human gut metagenome | isolation source: healthy gut J | host: Homo sapiens | reverse complement strand
AGTTACGTATTGCTTTCCGGAGAACGCTATTCACCCGTTTTTCGTTCATTTTCCTTGGTCATGGTGTAATGAATGTTTGGTTTATATATTATAAGAAAAAGGCTATCTTTCCTTTTATTCCGACCAAGGAACATAATCTTTACACAACATGTTGGGACTATGTAGCAAAGGGAATTGATAGCCTATCTTTTGATTTGCAGGCTTATCAACTCCCCAACATGTTAATATAAAAATTGTTCCTTGGTCGAAGAACATTGCAAAGATGCTTATTCTTCTCGAAATAGCCAAATTTTAGCTTCTCTTTATATTTTAAGAATAAATGCTATGGGTATTCAAAATAAAGACGGAGCGTTGTATTTCGCTACAGGAATAGATAACTCGGGGTTATATTCAGGACGTCAGGAGGCAATGGGGATCATCAAGGCGATGGCCGGTGAGATCACTTCTTTTGATGTTTTCGGAGGGATTGGTATTAGTGCGGGCATTGCATTTGCCCAGGCCGCCAAAGGTGCATACGACTTTGAAAAGCAGTTCCAGCAAAGTATGAAAGAAGTTGCTACCCTTTCAAGCGGAATAAAGGGGCAGTCTAACCGATTATATGAATCAAGTCGTAGAACTGACCCGCGAGTTCCAGTACTTGCGAATGATGCGGCTAAAGCATTGTATCAGATTGTATCCTGCCGGCCATGATGGTGCGGATGGTATGAAGAAGTTCTGGAAGTATCGGCTAAAGCTGCTATCGGTGGAGTTACCGGATACGGCTACGGCAGCAGAACGGTATCACTACCCTATTGAATGCCCTATAAGCTTGATGTTTCAGAAGCTGAGAAAATATCAGATCAACTATTTACTACCGTCCGGCTGGGTAAGACCTCATTTGGAGAGTTAGGCAAAAGTATTGCGCAAGTTGCGCCTGTTGCTGCCGCCTATGGTGTGAAGTAGATCAGGTCTTAGCCGCTGTTGCTACCCTAACCAAACAAGGTACGCCTACAGCGCAATGACTCAAATACGTGCTTCCATTATTGCAGTATCCAAGGTGCTTGGTGATGGCGCATTTGATAACAGGACCTATCAAGAGGCGCTAGCAGAAGTTGCTAGACAGGCAGGAGGCTCGGAAGCAGAACTTCGTAGATTAGTTCCAGAAATCGAGGCGGGTCAATGCAGTTCTTGGATTGACAGGAATTAACGTCAAAGAGGCTGCCGGACATTTGGAAGAAATGCAAAAATGCCACAGGCGCAGCAGAAGCAGCTTTTTAAAGAAATGGCTTCTTCTGCTGATAATCAAATGAAGCTACTGGGGAATAACATAACGGCCACCCTTCGCCCGTTAGGACAGGAAATCTTAAAAGAAATATCTGCCGCAGCACAATCTATGAACGAAGCCTTTAAAGATGGCAGTGTTCAAGAGGCATTGAAAGATATAGGTGCCTTAATAGTCGTCGTTACGACTGCCCTTGCAGGACAAAGGAAGTATTCTTGCTGTAAGTACTGCCAAACAAGTATATGCAACGGTAACAGCAATTGTAAATCGACAGCGTGCTATTGAGGCGGCCAACCTTGTATTAACCAAAAGGTATGTATGCCATTGAGGCTACCATGATTGCTAAAAAGTACATCTGCCCGTATTTTATTAACAGGAGCAATAAAAAGCTCAAACCATTGCACAGTTGAAAAATGTTGCAGCTATGCTAACTCAATCCTTATGTATTAGCAGCTGCTGCATTCTGCAGGACTTGGATATGCCATTTACAGATGCGCAACTGCGGAAAACGTCTCAGAGAAGGCTATGAGAAAACATAATGCTGCTATGGAAGCAAAAAGAAACATTTTGATGACTTGAAAAATAAAGCAGAAAAAGCCTTGTCAATGTTATTAAAGATGAAGCAGCTAGCCAATTTTGATAAATTAGATGCATATAAACAACTTCAAGCTATAATGCCCAATGTTTTGAAAAACATTGATTTAGAAAAGCTCAAAACAATGGAACTCAACGATATCCTAAAAATTATTCAACAAGGATAAAAATGAGCAATATATCATGGGGAGTAAAAGTTAGAGCTGTAATGAAACAAGAGGAACTTGATGCAGCTACAACTGAATGGCAAAAAAAGCAATAAATGAAGCTGAAGAAAACCAAAAAAGAATGGTATCGAAGATTCTGGATTAAGATATTAGAATTGGTCGATTAGCTAAAAAAGAATGAAGCAGCAGAGTCTGCCCGTCTTGCCAAAGAAGAAGTAGACAAAATAAATGAAATTCAAAGAAAAGCAAAAGAAGAACAAAAAAGAAAGAAGAAGAGAAAGCCAAAATTCAATAAGGCTTTTTGGACGAAGCAGAAAAGACGATGCTAAAAAGCACTAGATTCAATCGCTTCGGCACAAAAAAAAATTGATGGATGCTGGAAATTTCAAAGGGATTGATGCTACTAAGTCATTACTGCTTACAAAGAAAATATCAAAAAAAGAAGCAGAGAAAGAATTAAAAGTTTATGATTCATTTTTCCAAACAGGATGATAAGGCACAAAAAATTACGTGAAGAACAAGAAAAAATATAAACTCCTGTTAGAGAAACAAAAGTTTGAACAGGAACGAATAAAAGAAGATTCAGCAAATGAACTCGAACAACTTGAAATAAACAAACTCAAAGAGAGTAGTGAAAAAGTCCTCAGACAAAGGGGAGCTTAATCACAAACTAGAATTGCAGGCTATCGAGCGTGAAGCAGAAGACAAGAAACTAAAAGTGATTGAAGATGTTTCGTTCTGCTTTTGAAGCTAATCCGGAAAACAAGAAGAAGACTTTAATACAAGTGCTTTCATCAATTCTGAGTCAACATGAAGAAACTGTTTGCCATGTTCGACAACGTTGCAAAGGAAGCCGCTGCGACTGCTGATACAAAAGTACAATCGTGGAGATGATCTATATCTGATTTGTTGAATCAGTATCAGGACTATACAGATCAACGGCTTGCGATTGAACGAAAGTTCAACGAAGATATTGCTACTCTTCAAGAACAGCGCAAACAAAGCAGAAAAAACGGACGGAAATACAGAACAGGTAGAACAGATTGATCGTTCCATCACCCAAGCTACAAAAGATAAGGGTATGGAACTTTTATGAATATGGACTATAATAAGCTGAAAAAGAATCTCCGGAATACGTTTCGTGCCTTTGAGAATTTGAAAGAAACATCTTTCTGAAACTCTTAATTCTCTTCTTTCTCAACTAGAGAATGCAAAAAGGGACAGCAGCTAAGGTATTATCTCCGGACCAACTTCGTGAATATACCAGCACTATTCAATCAATCATGGATGAACTGGATTCACGTAATCCGTTTCAATCATTATCTGACAAGAAGAAGGAACTGGCAGAAGCGGAGGAAGAACTAGCTAAAAGCGCAAATTGAGTTAGAGAATGCCCGGACCCAGGCGGAAAGTGAAAGGCGGTGCTATGATTGAGAACGGTGTCAAGTCTTCTAAGTATAATCCCAAGACCGGAAAGATCGATTCAACTAAAAAGCTTATCAACCGAGGCGCAGGCGTTGGATAAGGTGAAGGAGAAAACGGATAACTACAATGAAGCAAAAGACAAAACGACGAAAGCCAGTGCAAAGGTACAAGCTGCTGAAAAGGAAAGTGGCAAGTTATCGGAGAACTCGGTGACGCTTTAAAAGATCTAGGTTCAGCTATCGGCGGACAAGCCGGTGAAATTTATAAGTATCATTGGCAATATCGGCACTCTTCGCCATGACAGCGATGAATGGCGTAGAAACGGCATCAACAACGGCATCAACTGCAATCAAAGCGGTTGAAAAAGCATCTGTCATTCTCGCCATCATCGGTGCAGCTATGCAGATAGCAATGAAAATCTTCGACCTGTTCGGCAAAGACGACACAACAGAAAAGTATGAGAAAAGCCAAAAAGAAGCTTATGAATCTTATATCAACATTCTTGATAGAGTGATAGAAAAAAGCAACTGGAATTGGCTGAAACTCTTACAGGAGATAATGCGAATGCTGCTTATGATAAGGCCCTTGAAATGATAAGGCTACAGAATGAGAATGCACGTGTTTTTAGGTAAACAATACTTGAACTCTGGTGCATCCGGCAAATCACATTCAAAGGGGATATACTGAAGTGGAAGATATATGTCCATGGAGGGGGAAGCAAGCGGCAGATACGCTAGGTATGAGCGTCGATGAATTTAAAGACAAAATGGGCGGACGCATGGCCGGTCTGTTTGATTTGACAGATGAACAACTTACAAAACTTCAAGAAAATGCTGGGATCTTCTGGTCTGACAATCTTGACTCTGACACTCAAAAATTCGCGGATCAGATAGTGGATGGTGTTACCCAGGTTGCAGAGGGTTGTCGAGCAGAAGATCACCGATGCTACTCTCATTGATATAGACGGACTTCGTTCAGACTTTCAGGATCTGCTTACAGAATATGGATGCCGATAGTGCTGATTTCGCAGATAACTTTGAAGAATACATGAGAAATGCTATTCTAAACTCAATGCTCAAAGAGGACTATATGAGCCGACTAACAGCTTGGAGAGAGAAGTTTTACAAAGCTTATGGATGATGGAGTAACCGAAGAAGAATATAATGCTTTAAAAAGCTGAAGGTCAGCAGATTTCCGATGACATGAAAGCCAAACGGGATGCGTTGGCTGAAATGTATGGCTGGAACAAAGATGACGATGAACGTGAAGCATCAAAGAAAAAAGGTTTTGCCTCCATGTCGCAGGACTCTGCAGATAAACTGGATGGTGCATTTGCTGTTATGACTTCTCACACATACTCAATAAACGAAGGAGTTAAGCAAATACAATTGAGTACAGATAAGATCATTGAGAAGCTTGTATACCTATCCAACATGGACAAGAATATAGGTGAAATGGTAAAACATAGCGATCTTGTCATTACTTACCTGTCAGACATAAGTAGTCATACGGCACGCCTTGAAGCTATTGAGAAGGCTATAGAATCTATCAGAATGGGGATTGACACATTGAACACTAAAGGCATAACATTGAAGCGATGACAGGACAATTTTACTTTTAGACGGAATAGACGCCTATACCAGTTTAAGGGATATGCGTTACAAAGGGAAGCTACAATAATCTTGTAGCCTTCCCTGCTATCAAAGAATTGGAAAAAAACGACTGGCCGGAAGAAGATGGACAAGAATTTGACCTTTCTAATATTGCCCTAAACACAAGTGATATAAGCATTGAATTTGCATATATGGGCAGTATGGGTATTGGCGGACTAATTGATAAGCTCTCGGACCTGAGCTATCATGAATTTCGTTTTTCCACTCATTGACAGAACATATACCCTACGTTTGTCTTCTCAAAACAGTTTTGTAATCAATACGGGCCTTGAAATTTCTAAGTTCACTCTTACAAATGACTTTCCCCGTGAAGCCAACTATGAGTATCAAGAACCTATTAACGATGATAGTGACCTCCCCATTTCCAAAGGGCTATGAGCTTGACGGTAAAGATCTGACCGACTATGGTGTAGTAGTATTGAAAGGCAGTACAGCAGAAATACTGAAAACTCCGGCAGTAAAAAAGAACCTACTGCAGAATTTCAAACGTCAAGATGGAGCAATCTATGACGGTGAAGTTGTGAAATTCCAAACCAAAAGAAGTATCTCTCAAATGCCTGATGCGGGCCGGGACGATTGAAGCGTTCTGGCGAAATCGCGATACCCTCATATCTATGATCTTACAAAACTGTCTGCTAAGGTCGATGATGAAGGATATGAGTATTCTGATGCTGAACGTATATTTTATTGTGATGAGTGGAGTGAAAGCTACCCCTTGCTATTATAAGAGTTGCCAGACAAACAATTTTCTTCTTAATAATGGGGTATGGTGGGATTTACCTGAAACTTGTATTTACTAGTTTCCGGATTGGAGAAACAGACTTCCTGCTTGCTTCCGAAGCAGAAGAATTTATCATAACAGAAGATGGAATATTTTATATTGACTTAAAAAATTATGCCAATTAAAAAGAAAAAAATCAGCGAATTAACGCTTGCTGATAGCATGGTAGGATTGTACACTATTGGCGTTAAAATGGTGAATGGCGTACAAACAAGTGTAAAAGTTAGTCTTGAATTCATAAAGAAAGCCTATGATGACGTAGTTGCAGCAACAAAGAAGGCCAATGACGCAGCAAAGGCGGCTGATGATTCCCGAACCCAAATAGAAGTGAATGAAGATACTCGACAACGCAATGAAGCTACTCGTATCAACGCTGAAAGAAATCGTTCAAGTGAAGAACAAGCCCGGTCAGCTGCAGAATCTGTACGTATCATAAATGAGAATACCCGTAAAGCAGAGGAAGCAGCTCGCGCGACCGCTGAAGGGCAACGTGTATCTGCAGAACTTAGCCGCATTGAAACAGAAAATAAACGAGTATCAGATGAACAAGCACGTATAAGTAATGAAGATGCACGTAACACCGCTGAAACAGGACGTTCTTCCTGCAGAATCGGAACGTGTGAAGGAAGAAGACAAACGAAAGTAGCTGAAACAACACGTTCTACAGCTGAAACAGATCGCATAACAGCCGAAGATGAACGAAAAAGAAGCCGAATCCACGAGAGAAGCAAATGAAAAAACTGCACGAATGACAGCCGAAGATAATCGCGTTACTGTCGAATCTGAACGCGTATCTGCTGAAACAGACCGTAAATCAGCGGAGACAGCCCGAGTATCAGAAGAAAACAAAAGAAAGTCCGCTGAAATTGACCGTAAATCAGCCAGAAACGTCCCGGGTATCAGAAGAAAAATAAAAAGAAAGCAGGATGAAGATAGCCGCAAGGCTGCGGAAGATACTCGTTCCTCAAATGAGACTGAGGCGTGTTTCTGCTGAAACAGAAACGTGTAGAAGCCGAAACCCAACGTAAGTCTGAGTATAGCGGTATTATACAAGAAATGACATCTGCTACAGAAGATGCTAACGCACAACAGAACTTGTAAAAAAAAGCTACGAATGATGCAAAAATGCTGCCAAAAACGCATCAGTTGAACAGACAGCTCTTGCAAAAAAGCTACTAATGACGCTAACGCAGCAATTATAAGTAATTAATGCTGCCAAAGAAGAAACAACAAGCTACAGAAGAGGCTAACGCTGCCAAAGTTGCATCGGAAGCCCAAACAGCTTTAGCGAAAAAGCTACTGATGATGCTAATACAGCCAAAAAACGCATCAGTAGCGCAAACAGCTCTTTGCTAAAAGCTGCCACAGATAGTGCAAAAATGCGGCAGCACAGGCCGCCAATAACGCAGTTTCTGGGTTGATGCTAAAGTAAAAAGCTGCAGTGGATGCGCACTTGTAGCTGGAGCACCGGAAGCCCTCGACACGCTTATTGAATTGGCTAATGCCCTTAATAATGATCCGAACTTCGCCGCTACCATGGCGGCAACAGAGTTGGGAAGAAAATCAACGTTTCCGATATTGTCAACAACCTAACAAGTGGTGGTACTGGCAAAGGTCCTTTTCTGCCGAACAAGGGGAAGGTTTTGAAAGCAGCTTTGGATACACATAACCATGCAGGGTATACGAACCTGTATTCTCAAAAATACAGCTTTCAATAAGAACTTTGGCACAACTTCCGGAACTGTTTGCCAAGGAAAAATGATAGTCGACTAACGTGACGCCCGTACACCCTAAAGCGCATACTCACAAGAAGTCTGAGATCAGGTGATTTTCCTACTTCAATGCCCGCTAGCGATGATTGCCCGTTTGGGCGAAGGAAGTGGAATAAGCGTCCTATACGGCAAGCGAAGTTGGTGCATCACCGTCGAACCATAATCATGGGTACCTATGAACCTGTATTTACTAAAAACGGTTTTAATAAGATTTCGGTACGGCTGCGGAACCGTGTGTGAAGGTAACGATGCCCGCTTAAGCAATGCAAGAACTCCATTAGCTCACTCACATAAGAAAGCGGATATTAGCGATTTCCCAACTTCAATGCCGGCAAGCGACGTGCCCGCTTGGGCGAGCCACGAAGAAACCTACTTATACGGCAAGCGAAGTCGGGCCTCTCCTTCTAATCATAACCACGATGCAGATTATCCAGCCACTCGGTAATTATGCTGACGCATCACATACTCATGCATGCAGCAGCTGATATTACGCCTGATTCAACGCATAGATTCGTATCTGACTCTGAAAAAGCACATGGAATAGCAAGGCTGCAGGGAATCACAATCATTCCGGAGTATATCAACCTGTTGGTAGCTATGCTCCTTCATCACATAGCCATGTTGCCACTGAAGTGACTCCGGATGCTACTCACCGCTTTGTTACTGATACGGAAAAAAAAGTACATGGAATGGTGGTAAAAGCTGAAGGGGAATCATAATCATGACTCAGCATCAGCCTAAAAGGAGTTATACTGCATCACATTCACATTCTGCTTCAACATAACAGAAGTGACAAATAAGAAGTTTATGACGGATGCGGAAAAGAACGCACTAAGTTCTCTTGGAACTACGTACGCTTTGAAAGATTTCTCTAATATTGGAGTTAAATCACTTGGACAAAACGGTTACGTAAATATGATGATGGTTCCTGCTTAATTCAAGCACTCAAGTACTTCCGGGATAGGTAAAACCGTGTATCTTAATACGACCTTTTATGATAGTAATTACACTATTCAACTAACTGGAACTCGGCTCGTGCATAGTAATTATATGTATTCTTTCGATGTATATAGCAAATATGCTTCTTACTTTGTTATGGATTCCGTTTACCATAATAATGATTCCGATGCTGGAGGGTTTAGTATAGCTTTCTATTGGTTTGCTATAGGCCGTTGGAAATAAGATTACTTCCAGCGACCAATAGCAAACCAATAGAAAGAGGCTGTATTAGAACCTGCATTGGCAGCTTGCTGATATTTATTATTATATCCAAAATAACTAGTTGAAACAGAGGTGTAATTGGATATCCATGATGAATCGTTACCTGTATTTCCATTATTACAAGTCAAGTGCAGAGAATAATTTGTGTCATAGAATGAAGAGGGGAAATATATTGTTCCAGAGTAAGTGCCACTCGTCTTTTTTCCCCATTGAATCATTAGGCGTCAGGAAACTTATAATAACCGTTTTGTCCAAGTGACTTAGTTCCAACATTTGAAAAGTCAGATTTTGCGTACGTAGTTCCAAGAGAACTAATTTTATATAAACAAATAACTAAATGAATGTATTATGAAATACTGAAACAAGGATTTTACGATGAACCAATTGAGGGTTCGGTAGAAATTGAGGACGACTATTACAATGATTTGTTAGAAGGTCAGTCTGAAGGGAAAAGAAATTTACGAAGGTGATAATGGTGTTCCCATTTTTGGTAGAGCATGAGTATTCTATTGATGAAATAAAAGAAATGAAGGTAAATCGTATCTTGCTGTATGACAAGTCACAGGCGGTTAATTCGTTTACTTTGAGTGGCAAAGAAATGTGGCTTGATAAGGATACTCAGTTGGTTTGAAGAACTCCATTTCAATAGAACAAGACATGGGAAGGACCGAAACAGTGTTGTGGTTCGATGGTGTGAAGTATACTATTCCTATTCTTAACGCATTAGCAATGCTTAAATTCTCTAGAATTATATGCCCTCGACTGCTATAATGTGACACAACTGCATCTTGCAGCTATAAAAAAGATGTATATCGTGTCGCAGATTGAAGAGTATGATTACACAGTAGGTTATCCGGAAAAACTATTATTTGAATAGCATTAAAAACACATACCTGATTATATTTTAGATTATAATTATAATTCTAATCAGATGATATGATAATTTTATATAGTGGTAATAAGGAAATAAAGCTCGATGTAAAGGACGAAAGTTACTCTTACGAAGCAATCATGGCGGAAGATACACTTAATTTGTATTTTTCCTATCCGGGATACTTAGAAATACCGGTCGGAACTTGGTGCGACTTTTTACGGAAAGCGTTATTCTCTCAAAAAAGATAGTAATTTCAAAAAGAAAGGTGAGCGTAACTTTGAATATACGCTTATACTTGAAACTGCTAAAGCGGATGCTATGATGTGGAAAAGTTCGTCACATTGCAATAACAGTATCAAATTCGCATATACAGCTAAAGCACATGAGCCACCTACGATTACTCGTCGAGAACCTAAATCGTCGTGATATGGGCTGGAAAGTCGGTGATTGCATCGAAGGAACGGATAAAGTTATCAACTATAATCACACATATATTCTTGATGCACTTAATCAACTTGCAGATACGTATGAAACGGAATGGCAGATTACTGGAAAGACGGTTCACCTTCGTAAAGTTGAATATAACAAGAATAATCCTTTGAAGCTGTCTTATGGTAAAGGCCATGGTTTCAAGGTTGGTGTTGGTCGGGAATCCGGAGATATACCGCCCGAAATTGTCCTAGTAGAAACTTCTGATCGAAATATCAACTACTCGACATACGGAGCTAAATATCTGTTACTGCCCAAATCTAAGACCCTTCATTATGAAGGTAGAAGGTATATAACTGATGCAGACGGAACCAGTGTCATGCGTGCTGACAAAAGCTTAGTTACAGGTAAAGAGGATAGTCTAGACTGCACTGCAATCTATCCTTCTCGTATTGGAACTTTGTTAGCTCTGTTATCGAGGTTAATAAGGAGACTAACTTCTATGATTTTGTAGATAGCGATATACCTAACGATCTTGATTTTAAGAAATGTCTGATAGCCGGAGAGACCATGACCGTCATCTTCCAAACAGGTACACTTACAGGCAAAGAGTTTGAAGTCAAGTATATCCATGAGCCCATTCTTAAAGCGAATGGAGAAATAGAAAAGCAGGTAGACGTTTTGAAATAGTTCCACAGGAGATCGATGGTATCACTATGCCGGAACCTGATGTCTGGCATCCTAAGACAGGCGATACCTACGCATATTCGGTATCCAGCTACCGAACTCATATATCTGTAATGATGAAGAGCAGACAGGTGCTAGCTGGGGAAGTGTTTAAGGAAGCTGCTAAATACCTCTTTGAGCATGAAGATAAATCATTCGTATTTACCGGAACATTGGACGGTATCTGGGCAAAGAAGCGTTGGCTAGAAATAGGCGGCAAGATTGTGCTGGGTGGTTATGTAGATTTCTCCGATACCCAGTTTCATCCAGAAGGTTCACTTATTCGCATGATAGGAATTAAACGTTATGTGAATAACCCTTATTCTCCGGAAATAGAATTATCAAATGATCCAGTTGGTACTTCCGTAACCAGCGAATTAGATAAGATCGAGACAAATGAAGTAGACGTGATATCAAGTATAAAGATTCTTTGCGATTTACCAAAGCGCCGTTTCGTGATGCAAAGGAAACTATGTCCATGCTTGAAAATGCTTTATTGAACTTCTCCGGCTCAATCAATCCCATCACTATACAGACGATGCAGTTACTCGTAGGTGATGAAAGTTTGCAGTTCCGCTTTGTCAGATCAAAAGCGGTCCCGGTACTAAGTATCTCATAACATTACTACAATATCAATACAAAAAGGTGCTACATTCCGCCTGCCGGCATCATCATCAACACATGACGCTAGGGATAAAAACTGTGTCGTCTGAACACAAAGCTAGCGAATACAAGTTTTTGGGATATGGCTGAATATAATTCTCCGGCGCTTATTGCCCCAGAGAAGAAATATTATCTGTATGCTGTATGCAGCAAGGAAAAATCAGACCGGCACATTCCTTCTCAGTGAAACAGCTATCAAAATGGAACAGATAGCAGGATATTATCACCTACTAACCGGCATCCTAAACAGTGAGTATGAAGGTGAGCGCAGCTTTCGTTGAGTTGTATGGATTCACAGAAGTTCTGCCGGGCCGCGTAACAACAGAACGAATCATCTCTCCGGATGGAAAAACTTACTTTGACCTAGTTAAAAAGTGAAATAGGTGGAAATATTCAAATTAAGGCAGGATCCTCCGGATTAGAAAAATTTGGAGGAATGGCTTGAAGTTAGTGATCTGATTGATTCTATTCAGAAGTCTGCAGCTGATGCAAACGATGCTGTGGGAGGGTCTGCACCTGACTATATCGACGGTGCATTTGCTGACGGCATTATCACTGAGGCGGAAGCTAAAGCTATCGAAAAGTATATCAACACTGTAAATAATGCGAAAGCAGCTGTAGAAGCAACATACAATAAACTGTATGTAAATCTTATCTCTCAGGAACGGCCAAAACCGGGTTGCTCAATGCAAAGGTTACGCTGATGGGAAGCATTGAGAACCTTATCAAGTCTATCAATACCGCCATTGCCGACGGGCGAGACAACCGTAGCAGAAAAAAAGACGTTGATGATAAAGTATGTCCTGTTTAATTCTGCGTATGCCGACTTCACCACTGCCGTAGAAACAGCCAATAAAGCGATTACACGATGCCTTGAAAGGTTATTCAGAAGAAGCATTAAGAGGCCGCTGTTGCTATGGAAGCAGCCAATGCGGCAGCCAAAGTGCCAGCAGAAGCAAACAATGCAGTATCCAATCTAAATAATTATGTGAGATGGTGCATTCTCTGACGGTTGTAATATCCGAGGCGGAAGCTAGTGCTATCGAAAAGTACATCAACACAGTTAACAATGCGAAAGCAGCCGTAGAAGCGACATACAACAAACTATATGCAAATACATACTTAACCGGAGTCGCAAAAACAAACCTGCTTAATGCAAAGATTACGCTGATGGGGGCCATAGAAAGATTGATAAATGCAATAAATACTGCCATTGCAGACCAACTTACTACTCCAGATGAAAAACAGGCTGTTGATACACAGTTTGCAGGCTTCAACAGTGCTTATGCTGACTTTAATACTGCTGTCGAAGAAGCTAATAAGTCCATACAGGACAAGTTAAAAGTCTTTTCGCCGATGATGCAATGAAAAAAAGCACTGGAAGCGTTAAAGGATGCGGCAGATGCCACAAAAGCCGCAGAAAAAGTAAACGATGATATTAGTGATTTACATAAATATGTAGACGGTGCGTTTGCCGACGGTATTATATCAGAAGCAGAAACTAAAGCTATTGAAAAATATATCAATACAGTCAAAAAATACGAAAGCCTCTGTAGAAGCTACATATAATAAGCTGTACGTGAATACATACTTAGTTGGCGTTGCTAAGACTAACCTACTCAATGCTAATATCTCTCTCCTTGGCGCTATCGACAATCTCCTCGCAGCAATCAAACGTTGCTATTGCTGACGGGCAGACCACTACTGCGGAGAAAAAAAAAACGTTGATGATAAATTCTGCTCTCTTTTTAACTCAACTTTTTAGCCAGTTTCAATACAGCCGTCGAAGCAGCTAATCAATCAATACAGGATGCGCTCAAACAGTTCGCCGACAATAAAAAGCAGAATTAGATATACTGAGCGATAGAATATCCGCACAAGTAACACGTGTAGATAGCATTACACAACGTATTGATACCCACGAAGCCGGATGGATTACCACGGACGGTAACAAGATATACGCTTCTAAAGAGCTGGAAAAATGGTAAGGTACGCTTATATCTTATATCAACCAGGCGGGCGAAGCAACAAATCCATTCATCTAAGATTCCAATCTGGAAGGTGCTGTTACTATTACTGCGCTTCATAGTGATCTGCAGACGGTGATTAATTCTAAAGTAGACAGAGACGGTTTAGGCGGATTGGCTTTTAAAGATGCCGTTGAAGCTGCGCAGCCTCGGTGTACTATTATCATAGGAGGTTATCTTAATACTGACTTGATTAAGTACGACAATTGATGCTGAGGTTGGATTTGTCGGTGGATTTACTATTGAAAAGGACGTCTTATTTGGACACGTTCCGATTATTTCGGTGGGACGTCACGTAGCTTAAAATTAGGGTCCGGAACATCTAAGGAGGGTGTTGTTAATGTGACCTTCAATCCTGCCACAGATGGGCGCTTTGGAGTAGCAGCAATCGGAGCAAATGCAGGTGGTAGTGCAGCGATATATGGTTCATCAAAGACAAATCCGACTTATCCATCAAACTACGTTTACGCAGGTTTTTTCGATGGTAATGTTACTGTATTAGGTGATGTTTCCGCCAGGGGCTTTTCCTCAAGACAATAGTTGGAAATTCTGTTTCAGTCGTATCTGATGCATGGCTTTATGGACTTAAAAATAATCAGTTAGAAGGTATTGCTTCTAAAAACATGAAGATTCACATTATAAAAGGAATGATTGTAGAGTGTTCAAATATTAATTTTGAAAGTATAATTATGAAAGTAAATTTAAACCGGAACTTACTTGATCACAAAGGTCAGGAAGCAGTTGAATTAGTCGATGGTAAGGAGAGGAAGAAATCTCTTCGTGATATGATCTCAGAAGCCTTGTATGCTACCGGCATGAATGCTCAACTAGGTATGGATATGGCTAAAAAATTACGTGCTTATAAAATGCTGCAGCAGATTATTAACAATCGAGGTGTGCTTGATATTGAAACAGACGATGCTACTCTCTAAAGGAGATTTGTGCAGGAGTTTTTCACCGCTGGCGTTTATGGACAGATTTATGACTTAATAGAAAAAGGAGGTAAAGAATGAATATTAAAGCAACTAACAGTAAAGCAGTATCAAAGGTTACTGCAGATATCAAGATCAAGTACAGGATGTCAACTCGCGGCACTGAGGCGGTAAAAGATGTTACAGCTGAAATTTCTAATGATGAAACAGTTGTCGGATTCTTTAATATATCGAAAAACAGGGGTGACTGGTTTTTCTCTACACGAGGATCACGGGCTGACTCGAGGAAGTGAAACAGGTATTCAGACTGCTATTGATGATTGTAGTGAGGTATTGAAATGAAGTATTAATATTTTAGATAAATGATTATGGATTATTTCAAAAACTTTACTTATTGGATTGATTACCGGTATAGCTGCTTATCTTAATCCTATCTCAGGGGAGATCAAAAAGCCTTATTGCTGTATTTGCCCTCAACTTCATTTGTGGGGCTTCTTACTGCCCTACTAATCAATCATGAAAGCTTTTCTTTTAAAAAGGCTTGGAGATGCATCGTAGAAAGCAACTATTTTCTTTACCTTAGTTAGTTGTATCTATTTTATTGGTGAACACAAAGGAAATCCGGAAGGTGCACTTCAATGTGTCTCATTTATTACGTATAGCGTTTTCTATTTCTACGGGGTAAATATTCTGAGGAATATCAAAGAAATTCTCCCTAGCTCTAGCAATGGTTACAAAGTAGTAGCTTTCTTGCACTATGTATTAAGTGTCGAGTTTATAAAGAATATCCCTTATCTAACGAACTACTTACAAAAGGAGGTGCAAAATGATTGAAGTTTTTGGAGTTTATTTTTCAAGATTCTTGGCATTGGTTAGGAACAGCCATTTTTGATAGCTATCATTTTCCGTGTCAATTTGGTAAAGATTGGCCCAATAACAAAGAATAAGGAGGAGAAGAAATGAAGGAAATTGATGCAATTATCATCCATTGTTCGGCCACGCGTGCCGGACAGGATTTACGAGCCAAAGATATTGACCGGATGCACCGGGCTCGGGGATTCAATCAAAATCGGTTATAACTTCATTATTGACCTTGACGGAATGGTTGAGAATGGGCGACCGTTAAGCATTGACGGAGCGCATTGTAATACCAAAGGATTTTCAAAGTCTTCGTATAATAAGCATAGTGTTGGCATCTGTTATATCGGAGGCTTGGACGCATCTGGAAAGCCTGCTGATACACGTACTCCGGCTCAAAAAGCTAGTTTGCGTGAGCTGGTAGCAAAGTTATGTAAGGAGTATGATATTGTCGAGGTTCTCGGACATCGTGATACATCTCCAGACCTAGACGACAGCAGCGAAGTGGAACCGGCAGAATACATCAAGGCTTGTCCCTGCTTTGATGTTCGTTCCGAATTTTCTAATTTCTTGCGTAATACAGTGAGCCGGCCATGAAAACGCTAATTTATATAACCATATTCCTGATGTCAGGAATATGGTTTACTTCCTGCAAAACGTCTCATAACATTGAGACGCAAAAGCAGATTGACTATTCAGGGGATTTCTTGTATTTGCGAAACTTAATTGAATCACTACGGCTGGATGTGAATAAGCAAACGAAAGTTACTACTGAAAAGTTGAGTGAGCTGAAAATTGAGAATAAAACAGTTTACTTGTCTCTTCCAGATTCAGCTGGAAAACAGTATCCAGTCAAAGAAAGTATTACCACCGCTTCTAAACAGGAGCAAGAACAGACTGAAGTTGATGAAACATTATCCATTACTTTGCAGCAGTTCTCGAATCGACTTGATACTATAAGTAACAAGGTGAATGCTTTACTAAATCAAAGAGAGAAGGCAGTCGAATTATCTTGGTGGGATTTGCATAAAGATAAAGTTTATCGCTATGTCATAGGCTTGATTCTTGCGGGATGGTTGGTGTATAAATTCAAAAAAATAAGTCTTTCTTTTTATTGAAAATACAATTTTTTGGCGAAATTATATGTGAGAAAATACAATATTTGGGAAAATAATATATATCTTTGCAGCAAAAAGAATATCTCTGTTGGCGCAGAGATAAACTTAAAAATTCGGTGATGTAAAAATATAAAATTTTTATTTTATGGCAAAATTAAAGAATGTGGCTGAAACAGCCAAAAAAGGAAGCGTATAATAAACGCTAAAGAATGTGAATACGAACTTCGTGAGTCGTTAAAAAGCTATTTGATGCTTTTTGGAATGCTGTACGTAATTATGAAAAAGAGGTAATACAAACCCCGTTTACAGCTCGTTGTCGAGGATTTGAAGCCTCCCTCTTAAACTCAAAAAATAATTCAAAGTGTTCAGTCTGTTTTTAAAGATGACTGGACATTTGGAAAAAATAAAAGGTTTATGCTTAGAGTTAATGGATATATTATGCTTTTTAAGAAATTAAATAGTAAAAATATGCCAATGAATGTTCCAACTCGTTTTTCATCATCTATTCAGAACCAAGAGCAAGGTTATTTGTTTGATATGTATGATAACGGGACAGAACCTATTTTATTTTTTGGATATAATAAAAGTCGTTTTGGGGAGATTATAAATCCCAAATTGGTTTATATCGATGAAAATAAAGATTGAGATGGACTATTTCTGAAAATGATATTTCTACAGTTAATAGAACAATGGATGTTCAGCCAGCTGCCGCTTCTCTCTCTGTACGCAAAAATATCAAAAAGAAAGAAGGAACAAATAATTAATAATATGATACATCACCGAATTTATTTTAGAAAACAACAATACTGATAGCAAAAATGGAAATCAACTATAAGCAGATAATATTTGCTCGTGAATATCGAGGTTACTCACAAACCGAGCTTGCTTCTAAGATTGTTGGATTGTCACAATCTAATTTATCTAAGTATGAGAAGGGTATTGGGCCTTTATCTACCGATGTGCTTAATCGCATAATAGATTTTTCTGGGATTTCCAACTGACTTTTATGAGAAGAAAATCTCAAATATTGCAGAAAATGCGCATTACCGAAGGAAGAAAGGAATGACTAAAAATGAACGTTCCCAAATAGACCTTTCAAACAAGTTATTAGGTTATATTGTAGACCAAATGGGGTCTGTGGAATTTCCAGATATGTCATTTCGAATGATTCACGTTGAAGATGGATATACACCCGAAACCGTGGCTCAGTACACCAGGAAGTATTTAGGCTTAAAAGATGAACCGGTTCGGAATATATTCTCTTTGCTGGAAAGAAATGGGATTATAATCATAGAATTGGATTATGATGTGGATCTATTTGATGGGGTTTCTTTTTTGACAGATGGTGGATATTATGTGATTATTATTAATAAGAATTTCAGTAATGACCAAAAAGATTCACTTTAGCACATGAACTGGGACATTTGATCATGCATACCTCAAATGAGTTTCTAATCTCTGAATATAGGGATAAAGAAGATGAAGCAAATAAATTTGCTTCAGAATTCCTATGCCTTCTGATGCTATATCAAATTCTTTACGTGGACTAAAACTGCAGTATTTGGTGGAATTAAAAGATATTGGTTAACCTCCATGGCATCTATTGTACGTAGGGCAAAAAGATTTTGAAATGTATTACTAACGAAAATATAAATATTTTAGTATTGAACTAAGTAGAAGAGGATATAGAAAAAGCGAACCTGTGAGTGTATATATTGATATGCCGAATATATGTACAATGAGGCTTATAAACTTCATAAGAATGAATTGGAATACTCAAATGAGGAAATGGCAACTGCATTTAGTTTTGCCTATTGATGTTCTTACTAGATTTTGCTGTCCTACAAAAACTAATTTGAAATTAAGATTGAGTATATAATCTGTATATCTTATAAATATAATCATCATATGGCTAAAACAATAAAAAAAAATTCACTTATGCGGTGAAAGATAAATATGATAATATGGTAACTGTGTATGCAAGAATTGAAAAAAGGAAGGTGGTTTTGTATTACTGGTATACAAGTCATTTGACAAAACCGCAAGATGCAGATGGAATAGGAATATATAATCCTTCTAATGTTGAGTCTAATCTTGATACTGCTGAAGCATTTTTTTGAAAGCATATATTAGTATGATGAAAGATTCTAAAAGTAATTGTACCAAACAATCATTATTGATTTGTTATTTTAGAGATAAGTTGTGTTCTATTAATGATAAATCCTTTTTATATTGTCCCGTCTCTCTGATTCGGGGCTCTTCTTTTGACTTATCTCATTTATAATTATTATATTTGTATACAGACGTGGATGTCTGTTGTATCATCTCTCTACGGAAAAGTTGCTAATTTTTCGAAAGCGGGAGACAATACGTTATTTATTCCATTAAGAATGAGCCTCGACTAAGTGTAGTCGGGGCTTTTTTATTTTGTGTTTATCTTCTTACATTTGCATGTATAAAATATGTATCCACAGTTTAATTTAACTTATTTATGTGTTTTTAAAAAGTACTATTCTCGAAGATATGAGTAAGTTTGTGCAACTTTAAAATTAAACATTATGGCAAAGAAGATTGGGTATATTGAAAAGGATGGAGTAATATTTGTTTCTGTTAAAGACGTTTTTGAGTATTTTCGTGAAATGGAGGTAATTACCACAGAACAGTTAGAATGGCAATACCGGTGGGATTTTGAGCAAAATATTATTAAACAGATGTATGGCTGCTACAGGAGTGGTAATCTGGCTAATTCAGATGTTCCTTGGATAATTGATGGTGAATTTTATTGTCACTGGTTACGATTTACGTATTCAGACTTTACAAGTGCAATAAAGGTGTTGAGAAATGAACAGAAATAAAGAAACTAGCAATGCTAATTGCATTTTCATGACTTTGCACGCAGTAAGCTGTTTGTGAAGCGTAAATTTGCATTAAAATGATGATTGAATAAAAAAATTGGAGTAGAGGTAGCTGAATAAGCTACCTCTCTATTGTATATTATCTTTTCCCAGTCGTCAAGGGATTATCATTTCCATTTTGGGATATCAGGTTCTATTTTGGTAATAGCCACGCCATATACAGAAAGGCTCTTACCCTTATGAGAGAATTCAATTTGCGCTGTTTCTTCTCCTTTTTTTGAATACGTAAATTCATAAAGTCGCTCATCTCCTCCCAGTTGGTAGGCCCTATAAGCAGATATTCAATTATGTGGCCTTTAACTGGTTTACCTATAATCTGATATTTTATTCTATCAACTAGCAGAAATAGCTTCTTCAAATGTCATACTTGTATTTTTAGAGCAAAGATATAAAAAATAGATGCCCTCTCCCTATCATATAAAAGCTATTTCAATCTGTGGAATTTCAGTATTACAAATTTCAATTCTATTAAGAAAGATATTTTCGTACTTCTTCGATTGCCTGTGATGCACTTCGGACTACCACATACTATTACGGCATGATTCCGCTTGTTTTTGAAACTCTTTCTGTTCTTCTGACTGTTTCCCTACCCTCGTTTTAAACTCTATGCAGAGAGAAGCAAAACCCTTTTTGGGAATAAGTACGATCACATCAGAAACACCAGGCTTTACGCCTTGACGTTTCAGGTTAGCAGCTTCACGTATATGACGGCTTCCACCGTTCGGAACGGCAAATATAAGTTTGTCAGGTATATTAGGGAAATATAGAGGAATAAGTTTAAAGAACTCTGTTTGTATGCGAGCTTCCTCGTTATTATGTACTTCTTTAGAGCGCGTAGGATTACGCTGATCTGCATAACAATTATAACACATAAAGTCGGTACCGGTTTTAATAACCGATACCGTTTCTTTTTCCGCATAAAATGCACTTTTCTTTAGTCATTATTCAAAATAAGCTAAATTGTATTGGTCTTCTACCTACTACTGCTATCGTTCTCTCATGAATTGGGCACTGCGAAGCATAGGGACATCTCCCCTGACATAGCAGAAAAGATGCGCTCCATGCCATTCATCCCCCAATCTGTTACATTATTAGCAGAGAGGAAAGTTATCAGTTTCATGCAGCAGAAGCCACGTTCTTTCTCTTGACCTCCTGCAACTTCGAATAATCCATTACTCTGTGGACGTTTCATTCAATTCTATCTTGTTATTCGTTATTCTTTGAAATCCAGTTGTCAGTATCACAGTGAAAGCAATATCTGCTTATAGGATGTTCCGCACCGTCTTTAGCTCCACAGGTTCCACAATAATACTCCTTGTCATATTCCGGGGAAAGACCTCTATTCCGTTCTTTGACGACCGCTTTTCTTTCTTCAAGCATCATCATTTTATCGGGATTACGACTCAAATAGAACTTTCTGACTTTACGTATTTGTTTCTCAAACAGTTCGTCAGATTCAGCTATTTGCCTTGCTGTATATTTGCTCATATTTTTCTTATTATAAATTGATTTCTTTGATAAAATTCTCTATATACTTACAAGGTTTAATCCCTTGTGGCATATCTTTCTTGTTACGTATATTGAAATATCGGTGAAGGCATTCAGTGTATGGAGATTCTTCCTTATGACATACCATAAGGCCATCTTTCTCTTCAAAGAGCGGACATGATATTGCGAATGCATGTACTGCATCTTTCTTAACCTCGTCTACCAATTCCAATATGGCTAATTTATCATGAGGACCGAAATTGTCTTCAATAAATTCATCTACTTCATTTCTGTTCATGTGATTTGATTTAGTAAAGAATTAAACTTGTGGCATATGGACGCCATATAATTCACATAACCTATTGAATTGTTTTTAAGGAAAGAAGATGTTTCAATAGCTCCTAATATTTCTTTTCTTGTATCTTTCCCCTCGATTAATACGATTGTTATGCTTCCACCTCTTTTGTCATCAGGACTTTGCAGGAAAAGCAAGACACATATATTTCCGTAATTGAAGAACTTGAATTGTCTCTTACCATCAAAAACCTTAAATGTGGTATCACAATCTAATCTGATTACTTCACGTTCTTCTTCATAACTAAATTCTCCGATAATAGCAGTAAAACTATGTCCAGGAATACCCGCCTCCTTGAGTTCCAAAATATGCTACTCTTTTTGCTCATATCTATCTTGTTTGAGCCTAATTAGGCTACATCATTAATACTAATTTCTCCTTTCAAAAACTCGCTCTACCTGTCTGTCGATTATCTCTTGAAATTCAATTTGGCAGATAAAGAACAATCCGGTATAATCTCTCTTCCACTGGGTCACCTCGCCATATTGGTAGTTCATCAAAAAGGAAAATACGACCGTCTTTATCCTTTAGGCATGTTGCTCCAACATCACGTTCAATCTGTGCTACCTCATCAGAACATCCGGGAAATCTTTTCGTATCTTGTTCAATATCCCATACCACCTTTGACACAACCGATACAGTTATTATTGTTATAACCCATCTTGTACATGGCGAGATTTCAATACCTGCTTTCCATAGTAATGCCCATTGCATCAGACTTGGTAATTTCCCGCTCAATAAGCGGAAACAGCGGCTTTGTGTCTGGGTACTGCTGCTTGAATCGGATGGCTCGGTTTATTTCCTTTGGGTCGAAGTCGAGAAGCCCCATACTTGACCGTCCCAACTTCAAGTTCCTTCTCTCTAATTTGTACCGGACTTCCTTCTTCAGTTTGAGCGTACAAAGCTGCGCCATGTGGTCGTTTATCCATCCTTTCCGCAATACATCAGCAACACAGGTGTATTTGTCGCTTCGGATAATGTGAATAGGCTGATCGTACCATCTTTCGCAATCAGATAGAAAACGAGCATTGTCCGGGTGACAGGAGCCAGTCTCTATGTAGTAGAGCTGAACATCTTCGTACAGGCTCAATGCTATTTTTTACAAGCGACTGCGGATGTTACTCCGCAAAAGAAAACCATGCTATTATCATTTTTGTATAAAAATATATGTATCTTTGCAATATTGTTAAACCCTTAAATTTTAAATGTATGGCAATAATTTATGTTTCTTTTGAATTAAAAGGAAAAACCCATTCTTTCTCAGGTGAATCATCTTATCCATCGAAAGAGCTGCATGAGGCAAAAAAATAAAGTAGATTACGAAATTGTAGAAGAATCTGCATTTCAGCTTATTAAAAAAACGTACATGGAAGAATTTTCACTTGATGGACCAATAAATCCAAAGACTGTTGCTTTCAGATATGAAGTTTAGTGTTTTAGGAGAAGAGGTTATTATATCATAACCTCTTTTTTGATTTTTAATATAATACACATCCTGTATTTTGCTCCTTTCTATCTTGTTATACGTTAAACTTCGGTATTGACATCCAGTGGGTAATACTTTCATCGGTGACATAACCATTTGTTAAAAACCATTTACTTTTGCAATATCCTTTTTTTCTTTCGAAGCCACCCTATTGCATAGTGCTTAACAGAATCTCTATCATAAAAAGAAAAACTTCTTGCTCTGGTTCTGGTAACTTATCTTTTACACTTATCCAAGGATATTGCTTTTTTCTGCCACTCAACGCCAGACGCAAATACTTTACGCATATATGTTTCAATCACATGCGGCTGATTGATGCGATTTGCTAATTGAGCTACCAATGATTTAAAAATTCATATCTATTTTTGCTTG
>VOFK01003881.1_pt1 | contig 23141 bp, 25 predicted proteins | sample 5384121 | NCBI WGS metagenome assembly VOFK01 (sample SAMN12384730, study PRJNA508395) | human gut metagenome | isolation source: healthy gut J | host: Homo sapiens | reverse complement strand
CTCTGTTCAGGTACGTATTGCTGGATACCTTCACAGGCTGCTTCTTGCGAATCAAAGACTTTGGCAGGTCCGGTGAATTTCCAGATACTTTCGTCCACACCTGCTGTTTTTACTACGCAACCATCTTGTGCGATGTTTCCTTTCAATACCGCCAGTCCGCCATCTTTGCTATAAGCGTGTTCGAAATCACGGATACACCCATTAGTGCGGTCTGTATCCAACTCTTTATAGTACATACCTTGCGAACCGAGTACAAGATTAAATTTATTTGCAGCTGCACTCGAATATTTCCTGATTGCTTTTTCGCTCACATTCGGGCTGGTGATTGAATATTCGTCGATAGCTTCCCCCAGCGTCATTCCATCTACCCGGCGAACGGAAGTATCCACCAAACCGGCTTTCGCCAGTTCATCCATAATAGCGATGATACCACCGGCACGGTTTACATCCTGAATATGATATTTCTGTGTATTCGGAGCTACTTTGCAGAGACAGGGAGTTTTGCGTGAAAGCATATCTATATCATCCATTTTAAAATCAACTTCCGCTTCGTGAGCTACCGCCAACAGGTGAAGAACCGTATTGGTAGAACCTCCCATTGCTATATCCAATGTCATAGCGTTCAGGAATGCCTGCCGGGTGGCAATGCTACGGGGAAGTATACTCTCGTCTCCTTCTTCATAGTATTTCATAGCGTTTTCTACAATCAGTTTGGCTGCATCTTTGAAAAGCTGTGTTCGGTTTTCGTGAGTAGCTACAATAGTTCCGTTGCCCGGCAACGCCAAACCGATTGCTTCATTGAGACAGTTCATAGAGTTAGCAGTAAACATGCCGGAACAACATCCGCAAGTAGGACAAGCATTTTGTTCGATATTCGCTACTTCCTGATCGCTTACGCTTTCATCGGCCGATTTAATCATCGCATCAATCAGATCGAGGTGCTGACCGTTCCATTCGCCAGCTTCCATTGGCCCGCCTGATACGAACACGGTAGGAATATTCAGACGCATAGCCGCCATTAACATACCCGGAGTGATTTTATCACAGTTGCTGATACATACCATTGCATCCGCCTTATGTGCATTGACCATATATTCCACGCTGTCCGCAATGATGTCACGTGAAGGAAGTGAATAAAGCATTCCGTCATGCCCCATAGCAATACCATCATCGATAGCTATTGTATTAAACTCCGCAGCGAAGCATCCCAGCTTTTCAATTTCCGCCTTCACCTGCTGACCGATTTCATGTAGATGTACATGCCCCGGAACAAACTGTGTGAATGAATTTACGATCGCTATAATGGGTTTTCCCATCTGATTCTTCTTCATACCGTTGGCTGCCCACAATGCACGGGCTCCCGCCATCCGACGACCTTGCGTACTAAACGAACTGCGTAATTGCTTTTTCATTTCAATCTATCTTTTAATTAAAGAGCCTCTCACATCAGTGAGAAAGGCTCTAAATTCTATCTTTTATGGTACGAATACATACACAAAACCTTTCTCACGCTCTTGATGGCACCACCACGACGCGAATAATATGCAGAACTGCTAGGTTAATAGATGTATGTAATATATTCATATCTTCTTTTCTTTGTTTTCGTGCTGCAAAGGTAAGGGCTTTTTTATTATCTCCAAACAAATCGAAGAAAAAAATCACTCAAAAACTAAAAATTGTAAGATAAGAGCGGCATTATTTCTCTATTTTATCACTTAACAGTTGAATTTGCAACTATTATCCAACCGTACACTTCTTCCCGTCTTTCTGACAAAAGCACTTAATAATCTGAAATTTACCTTCCCCATACCGGAGAGCAAGCAAATAATTCGTATCTTTGCCCACCTATCTTTTTAGGAATTTATTAATTTAGAAATAAAAATATCAAATGGAAACAGCAGAAAACAAGTACATTACCGTTGCATACAAACTATATACAATGGAAGATGGAGAAAAAGAATTGTTCGAAGAAGCAAAAGCTCGAACATCCTTTTCAATTCATTTCAGGCTTAGGTACAACTCTCGAAGACTTCGAAAACCAGATAACTTCTCTTGCCAAAGGTGATAAATTCGATTTTACCATTCCGGCAGATAAAGCATACGGACAATATGACGAACAACACGTTATCGACCTTCCGAAACATATCTTCGAAATTGACGGTAAATTCGATAGCGAACACATCAAAGAAGGTAACATCGTACCTTTGCAGACTGGCGATGGCCAGCGTGTGAACGCCAGCGTAGTGGAAATCAAACCGGACGTTGTAGTAGTTGACCTCAATCACCCGTTGGCCGGTGCCGACCTGATTTTTGAAGGTGAAATCATCGAAAGCCGTCCTGCTACTAACGAAGAAATTCAGGAACTGATTAAATTGATGAGTGGCGAAGGCTGCGGTTGCGGATGCGACAGTTGCGGTGGCGGCTGTGGTGACAATGAATGTGACGACTGTGGCTGCGAAGGCGGCCACTGCCATAAGTAAAGAATTCACCGCCATTACCCAATGGTAAATAAATAAGAAATGGAGAATGAACTCATACAGTTTCATTCTCCATTTTTCTTTTCTAATGATCTAATTTTCCATTCAACATCCCTTATGCGTCATGATATCCAACACCATTTTATCCGTCTCATTCATGGCTTGCGAACCGATTCTTGTTAGATTACGGATGCTCTGATCTACATCTTCGTCGATAATTCCTTCAACGGAAGTCACGCAACGGTCTTCCATTGCCATAATTGCTGATAATACGGCTGTTGAAACTCCTGTGGTTACTTTCAGAGCGCAGCTTGGCTTCGCCCCGTCACAAATCATTCCCGTCAGATTGGCAATCATATTTTGGACAGCGAAAGCTACTTGGTTGTAGTTTCCTCCCATCAGCCACGTAATCCCGCAACTGGAGCCGGTGGCAGCTACCACACAACCGCACAGGGCAGAAAGACGTCCCAAACTTTGTTTGATATAAATTACGGTGAGGTGACTTAACATTAAAGCACGAATAAGTTCTTCTTCTGTCTTACCGTTCTCCTCGGCAAAGACAACAACGGGAAGTGTGGCGGATATTCCCTGATTGCCACTGCCTGAGTTACTCATTACAGGGATCATTGCACCTGCCATACGTGCATCACAAGCAGCCGAAGTATAAGAAAGAATATGGGAGAAAACACTGTCACCCATGACTTTATGTTCATAAGTTCCACGCAGCATCTTTCCGAGGGAGTGTCCGTAGTTGCCTTTAAAAACGCTTGTTCGGCTGCCGCTTTATTGAGGCGGGCTGTATCGAGGATAAAGCGTATTTCATCCAAAGGAGCTGTCAGGGCAAAATCATAAACTTTGTAAAGATTCAGTTCGGGAGAGGTTTCTTCTTCCTCCTCGGCGGTAGCCTGCTGCTTGTCGAGCAGTACATTTTCGTTCATCGCTATATATATAAAGGTAGTATGTCCGCCGGAAATCACGGCTTTCGCAGTTTTGTCACCGGACTTACAAATTACTTCGATATACAGTTTTTCCGTAATATCTTCCTTTAAAGAAATACGAATTCTTTTTTCTGCAATAAATTGTTTACCCTGTTCCACCGCTTCCGGAGTACAGTCTCTCAACACCTCCAGTTGATAAGGCTGACCGACCGATCAATGCACCCAAAGCAACGGCAATAGGAAGTCCCACCATGCCTGTGCCAGGAATACCTACTCCCATTGCATTTTTTAAGATATTGGCACTCAATAACACTTCAATTTTTTCGGGCTTCACGCCCAATGTCTCTGCTGCTTTGGCTACACAAAGTGCCACAGCAATAGGTTCCGTACACCCAATAGCCGGAATTACTTCTTTTTTTTATCAGCTCTATAATTTGCTGTCTTTCAGATTCAATCATGCACTTCTTTAGTTTTGTTCCTACAAAAATAGGAAATTCTTTTTTATCATACATTCAATAATGAACAAATAAATTTCCATATTGTTATTACTCCTCGTGAGAACCAAACTTTAACTGAAAGAATAAGTAGAAAAATGAAAGCAAAACACGTGATTATCTATTTACTGCTGGTTATTGTTACATCTTCTTGCATTCGCGACGAAGCTCCCAATGCAGAAGCAGACATTCTAAGTTGCCGGTTACCGGGAATAACAATGACGACTAGTCCTATCATCAATAATAATTCCGTAACCCTATTTGTCACTCCAGGAACGAATATCTCCGCCCTTGCACCGGAATTTACACTTACTTCGGGAGCTACGATCACACCCGCCAGTGGTACAGAACGCAATTTCAATTCGCCGCAGGAATATCAAGTGACAGCCGCTGACGGAATTTGGAAAAAAAGACTTATGCCATATCGGTCATTGATACGGAACTTGCAACAATTTACAATTTCGAAGATACCATCAGCGGAAAGAAATACTACATATTTGTGGAAAGGGAAAATGATAAGGTCATCATGGAATGGGCCAGCGGTAATGCCGGTTACGCCATGACCGGAGTAGCTAAAACAGCCGATGATTATCCCACTTTCCAAATAACAGACGGAAAAAATGGAAAATGCCTTTCGCTCGTGACACGCAGTACCGGATTTTTTTGGCGGATTGGTCGGAATGCCTACTTGCCGCCGGCAACTTGTTTATCGGTTCATTCGATGTGAATAACGCTATGAGCAATCCTCTGAAAGCAACCAAATTCGGCCTTCCTTTCCGGCATGTACCCACTTATCTGGCAGGTTACTATAAATACAAGGCGGGAGACCAGTTCACCGAAGGCGGCAAACCTGTCGAAGGGAAACGTGATATATGCGATATATATGCTATCATGTACGAAACGAGCGTATCCGTCCCCCACTCTCGATGGGACGAATGCATTCACCAGTCTAACCTAGTTTCTATGGCACGTATCAAAGACGCCAAGGAAACAGACGAATGGACTTACTTTAAACTCCCGTTCACAACCCTTCCGGGAAAATTCATCGACAAGGAGAAATTGACAATGGGAAAATATAATATATCTATCGTATTTACATCCAGTCTGGAAGGAGACCACTTCAACGGAGCTATCGGAAGCACCTTATTAATTGATGAAGCTGAATTGATTTACCGCTCGAACTTGGACCATTAAACCATAACGACTTTATACCGACAATGAAGATGAAAATTTATCCATACCTATTTAGTTTGCTTGCCTGTATCGGAATAGCGCTACCCGGCTATTCACAGGTCGATAGAAACAAGCCCCTTATCCGTTCCGCCCTTCACGGACTGGAATACGAAATAAAAGCGGGATTCAGCATTGGCGGCACAGCCGTTCCCTCTTCCGGTGGAGATTCGCTCTATCGATGGTTACAATCCGACACTTGCTATCAGTATCGGAGGAGAAGTAACAAAATGGTTTGCCGTTCAGAACAAGTTAGGTGTTATTGTAGGACTACGGCTCGAAAATAAGGCAATGACTACCAACGCCACCGTAAAGAACTACGGTATGGAAATTCTGGGACAGGGAGGTGAAAGAATCAGCGGCGTATGGACAGGAGGCGTAAAAACAAAAAGTACACACTGCCGGACTCACCATTCCTCTAATGGCTACTTATAAACTGAACAATCGCTGGAACATAAAAGCCGGTCCTTATTTCTCATACATCCTTTCAAGAGAATTTTCGGGACATGTATACGATGGTTATTTACGTGAAGACAACCCGACGGGACCTAAAGTAGAGTTTACCGACAACAAGGTTGCCACTTACGACTTTTCGAACGATTTGAGACATTTCCAATGGGGATTACAGGCAGGTGCCGGATGGAGAGCTTTCAAACACCTCAATATATATGCTGATCTCACCTGGGGACTGAATAATATCTTTAAAAAAATGATTTTCATACCATCACTTTTGCAATGTATCCGATTTACCTCAATATCGGATTCGGATATGCGTTTTTTAATAAACAAGTAACAATTATTGCTGAATTACATTCCCAAAAGAATATATCGGAAGAAGAATGCCTGAAGTTACTACTGGATTTCCGACGAAAGCACCTATGCATCAACCGGACTAACTATTGCAGTATCACCGGAGTAAACAAAACACATGCCATACTCCAATTGAACTCTTTCATCGAAAAAGGAATGATCCATAGATATGGAAGCGGAAAAGCAGTAGTATATATTCAGGGATAAAATTAGTCGTTACCGGATTCTTCCACCTGCTTCACTCCGGAATAAGTAACCTTTACGGTCTGTTGCAATGTAGCTACTTTTACATTGATATTCATAGTGAGAGCTCCACTTTCCACTGTTCCTTCTACTGTGGTGGCACAAAGTGCCGAGAGCGGCAGCATCTCCCGAAAAAGTCAAATTCTGTTGACCTGTGAAAGTCGAGGCGTCAGTCTCTTTTTTCACCGTACATTTGTCTATTACAATATCGCCGAACTTCATGATCGTTCCGTTGAGAAACAATTCAAATTCTTTCAGTTCCATTTTTTACTTCCGTATCGCTGACCTGGGAAATGGTGATAAACTTGGCTATCCCATTGCCAATCACTGTTTCCTGATCGGAATTATCCGGCTTCATTGATATATCCAGATTACCCCAATAAGGGTGCCCACTACATCAGGAGCTGTAACGACTGCTTCTTCTTCAGGAGGATTATTACCACTTATATCATTATCATCATCGTCACTGCTACAAGCAGCAAAGAAAGCGACTGAAACAGATTAATGCCAACAAATACAATAGATTCTTTTTCATACGTCTTTGGTTTAGTTATTATAATAAATTCGTCCCTTATAAACTAAAAAGAAGAAAAAAGGTTCAATATGCTTCCTTTTTCGAAGATATTTCGAGTTCACAACTTTCTTATCGAAAACTTTGTTATATTTGCATATAGTAATTTTAAAAAGCCACAACTATGTTTAATTCATTTGGCAATATCTTTCGACTCACAAGCTTCGGTGAGTCTCATGGAAAAGGAGTTGGAGGAGTAATTGACGGATTTCCGGCAGGAATTATCATCGACGAAGAATTTGTACAACAAGAACTAAATCGTCGCCGCCCGGGACAATCCATTCTTACCACAGCACGCAAAGAAGCGGATAAAGTGGAGTTTCTTTCAGGTATCTTTGAGGGGAAATCCACCGGATGCCCTATCGGATTTATCGTATGGAATGAGAATCAGCATTCCAATGACTACAACAATCTGAAAAATGTATATCGTCCTTCACACGCTGATTACACGTACACAGTGAAGTACGGAATCCGTGACCACCGTGGCGGCGGACGTTCTTCCGCACGCGAAACGATTTCGCGCGTGGTAGCCGGCGCATTGGCTAAGTTAGCACTCCGTCAACTGGGTATCAATATCACTGCCTATACTTCGCAGGTAGGTCCTATCAAACTTGGAGGGTACTTACTCGGATTACGACCTCGATTTGATAGAAACAAACGACGTACGCTGTCCGGACCCTGAAAAGGCGAAAGAAATGGCAGACCTTATATACAAGGTAAAAGGCGAAGGCGATACCATCGGAGGTACACTGACCTGTGTCATTAAGGGATGCCCCATCGGATTGGGACAACCTGTTTTCGGTAAACTTCATGCTGCCCTGGGTAACGCCATGTTAAGCATCAACGCTGCCAAAGCATTCGAATACGGTGAAGGATTCAAGGGATTGAAAATGAAAGGTTCCGAACAGAACGATGTTTTTCTATAACAATAACGGACGGATCGAGACGCACACCAATCACTCCGGAGGTATTCAGGGAGGATTGAGTAATGGTCAGGATATCTATTTCCGTGTAGTGTTCAAACCGATTGCCACGTTGCTGATGGAACAGGAAACCGTCAACATTGATGGCGTCGACACCACTCTGAAAGCACGCGGACGTCATGACGCTTGTGTATTACCTCGTGCCGTACCTATCGTAGAAGCAATGGCTGCCATGACCATACTCGATTATTACTTACTGGATAAAACGACGCAACTCTAATGAACGAGATTCAGAAATACATAGCGGCACACGAACCAAAGATGATGGATGACTTGTTCAGCCTTATTCGCATTCCCAGTATCAGTGCTCTGCCAGAGCACCACGACGATATGCTGGCTTGTGCGGAACGCTGGGCACAACTGTTATTGGAAGCAGGTGTGGACGAAGCATTGGTAATGCCCTCACAGGGCAATCCGGTTGTTTTCGCTCAAAAGATCGTGAACCCGGATGCAAAGACTGTATTAATCTACGCTCATTACGATGTGATGCCGGCCGAACCATTGGAACTCTGGAAAAGCGAACCGTTTGAACCGGAAATACGTGACGGACATATCTGGGCACGTGGAGCGGATGATGACAAAGGACAATCGTTCATTCAGGTGAAAGCATTTGAATATCTCGTCAAAAACGGATTACTGAAGAATAATGTGAAGTTCATCTTCGAGGGTGAAGAAGAAATAGGTTCACCCAGTCTGGAAGCTTTCTGCGAAGAACATAAAGAATTGCTGAAAGCAGACGTTATTCTGGTGTCGGATACGAGTATGCTAGGAGCTGAACTGCCCTCATTGACTACTGGTCTGCGCGGGCTGGCTTATTGGGAAATAGAAGTGACGGGGCCGAACCGTGATTTACACTCCGGACATTTCGGTGGTGCGGTGGCTAATCCCATCAACGCGCTTTGCCAGATTATTAGCAAAGTAACGGATGCCGACGGACGTATCACTGTTCCCGGATTCTACGATGATGTGGAAGAAGTGCCGCAAACCGAACGGGAAATGATAGCCCATATTCCTTTTGACGAAAAGAAATACAAAGAAGCAATCGGTGTAAAAAGAGCTTTTCGGAGAAAAAGGATATAGCACATTGGAACGTAACAGTTGCCGTCCGTCTTTTGACGTATGTGGCATTTGGGGCGGATATACAGGAGAAGGTTCTAAAACCGTACTGCCTTCAAAGGCTTATGCTAAAGTATCTTGCCGGTTAGTACCGCATCAGGATCACCATAAGATTTCGCAAATGTTCGCAGATTATATTCTTAGTATCGCGCCTGATACAGTACAGGTAAAAGTGACTCCCATGCACGGGGGACAAGGATATGTGTGCCCGATTTCACTTCCTGCTTATCAGGCAGCAGAGAAAAAGGTTTCGAGATCGCTTTCGGGAAAAAGCCGTTGGCGGTACGCCGTGGCGGAAGTATTCCCATCATCTCTACTTTCGAACAGGTATTGGGAATCAAAACCGTATTGATGGGATTTGGACTCGAATCGAATGCGATCCATTCTCCGAACGAGAACTGCTCATTGGATATCTTCCGGAAAGGGATAGAGGCAGTCATAGAGTTTCATCAGGAATATGCCAGACGATAAAGCGGATAAATAACAATCAAGTTATAAACGATACATATAAAAAGTGGTGAACAAGCTTTGATTACAAGCATTTGTCCACCACTCTTTTTATATATCTATCACACTGACAAATTACATGACCGGAGTCTCGAAAAGGAAGGTAAATGATTGGCTGTCTTTCAAATCCTTCACTGCATCACCTGCATAAATTTCGCCCTTTGTCAGAGACAGTTTCTTAATGCCGGCTTTCGGACTAAAATCAATTTTCTTCAAGTCCAGCCAAAACATATTCGGTGTCAAAGTAGATTCGAAATAATACACTTTATTCTTCTGATCGGAAACGGAACGCCAACGGGTAGAAGAAATATAAGTCTTCTCCGGCGTATTAATACCAAATGGCACGGAAACATTACGCATCACACTCAACACGCTGGGAACTGCAATCTTTGCATCCGCAATTTGTGGAATAGCATGAATGTAGAATGAAGCCCGTACAAAACGGTCGCTTGCCCGATTGGTTCCGGGTAACATCTGTAAGCCACCGATTTCTTTCCAGTAATCATTAATGGCCAACTGCTGTTCATATCGAGGAGAATTTGTCATCACCGGTATTCTTTTCCTTCGTGAATACTTAATTTCCCATCCAGATATTCCAATACAGCCGTATTGCCTGTTTCATCGGTTATGGCCAGATGTAAGGTAGACTCCGGTCCTCCATTCGGCATACGGGGAGCATCAATGCGGAAAGTCTCCTTTTTCAATTCATCCACCGCTTCGCGTACCGTGGCAAAGTTATCAAGCACATACTGTGTCCAAATGCTGATGCCCATTGCCGGACGGGTATCGCCGGGAAGAGAGTAAATGGATTCCGGCAAGAAAAAAGCAGGCTAGCCACTAATCCTTTCTCGTTCATTCCGTCACAAGTACCTATATCATATCCTGTAGCAATCACACTTCCATATTTGGAAGTCCAGTTCACAGTTTTCTCTTTGTTATGTCCCATACGTTGGATGCCACGCGGAAATACATAGATATTCGTCATGATATCTTCCTTCCAGTCCATTGTACGTCCTGTTACCACCATCTGGTCAGGGGCCTATATACACTGCACGCGTACATGCTTCTACAGGCTGTATACTCATCAAAGAGACGGCAGCCAACACCAATGCAACTCCTGCTAATTTTTTCTTCATGTTCATTCTATTTAAATAATTGATCTTCTTATTTATAAATAACAAACGCGCCACGATTATTGCCTAAAAAGAAAGAGGATTTTAATGAAAAAAGGCATTTATTCAATGCAGGAAGAAATTTTGGGTTTTCAACGTATGAGGGTTATCATCACAAAGATCATTTCTTAGCGAAAAATATTAAATAAATTTAAGTGTTACTATTGCAGTCATTGCTACTTTAGTTCGTCCAATAAATAAACATACAATTATCATGATAAAAGAGTACACCAAACAAACTATAATCATTTGCTTTTCTATTACAAGGAATCGCATTATCAAGCAGAGCGCAAGAACAACAAATGTGGCAACGATACCACGATAAATGTCGAAGAGAAGCAAGTATTATTGACACTCTCCCTCCAAATTGGAAAAAGCCTTGCACTGGTCGCCGACAATAAATAAAGAACAAAAAGAGGTTATACGCTATATACTATGGAATATGGTTTATGTGGAAGGTGGTACAGCCAATCTCGGAGACAACAACAACTATCCCGTGGATGTAGCCTCTTTTTCATCAACCGATATGAAGTTAGTCAGATGAATGGTATGTCATTATGGGAGAAAAATCCTTCTAACCAACACAGACGTAACTATCCGGTAGACCAGGTCAATTGGTTCAACGCTCAACGGTTTACCAAAAACTTTCTCAATTAAGCGGTCTACCCTTCCGTCTCCCCTTCGAAGCAGAATGGGAATATGCAGCACGTGGGGGAGTAAAAACCAAGAATTTCATCTATGCCGGCAGCAATAATCCGGAACAGGTAGCCTGGTTTAGAGAAAAATATGATAATACTTACGTGTCCAAAGAAACAGGGACGAAGAAGCCCAACGAACTGGGACTTTATGACATGAGCGGAAACGTATATGAATGGTGCATGGACTGGTACGATAAAAAAGTTCCTTTACCGGAAACATCGCTCCGGTTATAAGCGAAAAAGATACGCATAAAGTGTTGCGTGGAGGTAGTTATTATACCTTCGAGAAATATTGTAAAGTCACCAGCCGCTACGGAGTTAACCCGCAACGATGGGATATTGATTACGGATTACGGTTGGTAGTGTCACTACCAAATTAAGAGGAGCATATTATTCACTGTATTATTTTAGCTCCTCATTGTTCTAAGCACTCTGTTATTATATACAAATGTCAAGAGTCGACTTGATCGGCCACTTTATAAAGTTCATACCCTCCCCAATGATGCCAGTACTTTAAAGATTAAGAATAACGTCGGCATCCTTCTCCACCTCTTCGGGGATACTTTTGCAGCAATTCGTTGAAGGCATAATGAGGGAGGGTGTTGCAAGAAACTTTATCTTTCACCTCGGCACTCCAGCCAGCCACTGTACGCTCGGCATTCCATCGGTATTTCTCCATGCACTTAACGAACTTTACAAAACTTGAGACGGTAGATTCTCATTGAACATAGATTCGGATATGCGTGCCGGCGAACGGTCGCTCCGCTAATACCGTAACCTAGCGTACGACAAAAATACACTATGGGCATCAGTTGTGGCGGTTGGCCAGCGTAACGGCTCGCTTAGTTTGTTCCAGAAATTTTGTGCCTGGTGGTTCATCAAATGAGTCGGCAAGAGTGGTTGCCATAAGATTCATTACATCTTCTTCAACACCTCTTTCACTAGCGAGGCTTTCATCTGCAACAGCAATCGTAGGGTAATTCACATACAAAGCGAGTTTATCCTGCAAGATGTTTTTCTTCATCTATCTCTACCATGCCGAACACCTTGACATAACGATAACGCCCTTGCTCATCATCCACTATCGACGACAACTCGTTATTGAAATCTGACGGATAAGTACACGACATTGATGCTGATAAACCTGCGCAGCAAGTTGAGTCTAATGAGAGAGACTCAAATCGGGATCATGCGCAAATAATACTGTAGCATACAGTGTTTATTTTTTGTGCCCATTGTTGTAGACGGGTGCGCATAGCAGTACTACAAATGTCAGTCGTCATGGCAATATGTTTCTACCTCAATATCGCCTATCTGACTCTCTATATAGGAAATTGAGCTTTGAAGTAGTCTTTCTGTGATTCCATCTCGATCTACTAAAGTGATGGGGTACGTATGCGCTCATCTGTCGGCAGACGGTCATCGTAATTGGCATAATGGCAGATACGTAGTGCTTCAAGCAGCAACGAGCGTCCCATCCGATTGAATCCCACAAAACCAGATGCACATAGTCTTGACTAGTAGCAGTCCAGTTTCCATCAGGTTGTTGCGTTATGCTTTATGGGGCGATAGTCTCAGCGGATCATAATATCTTTCACTATCGGCAGCATAGAGACCATAGTTGCCGGGCCAAATTCTCGTGGAGGTTAAAGGGACGGAAAAAAAATATTAGGTTTCCCCTCAATGCAAAAAGACCTGGCGGCAGATTCATTTTCTGTATGTTAGAGTACGAAGGGATACTGTCGAACTGCACATATACAGGCATCACCTTGCCATCGGAACATTTGCCACGCAGAGCACTCACCAAATGCACAATCGCTATATTTTTTAGCATCGCGTCCCGCAACGTTCTTCATCACCCAGTACATACACTTCACTCGCGCTCGCTATGTTCAACCGCTGAAGTTCTTCGATCGACTGACAATGTTGCCAAAGTAAACAAGCACTTGCCGCTCTATTTCGCCGGGCAAGGCAGGCTGGCTATGCGATAATGACGTACCGTTGCCGCCTCTATACCGCTCATCAGTAAGATTACGTGCCGAAAGGAACATTCGTTATATAGTTCGCGTATCATATTGATAGATAGTTCATTGAAGCCTATCAATACATAATGTTGAGTTATGTTGCGGTAAGTCATTCGCCCCGTGTTTACTACATCCACACGCCGCTCTATAATGTTGGAAATGGGTAGAGATGAGCACACCGCCCAATAAAATGGATCCCGAAAAAGCTAACAATTCCCAGCAATAGCCTGCTGGACCAAACTGTCTCGTTCATTTGGTTACCAGGATCCACAAAGTTGTTGTACACCACCCAGAGCCTTTCGCCCCCATTCCTCATGTCCATACAATTGGATAGAAAAAAGAACATCACGATGATGATAAAGAAGATAGCCAGCACCGTAGCAATAGTAACGAGTAACAGGGGTGAGCTGCGACTTGATACCTCCCGAAATGGTGCGATCCATATGCTCTTGTGAGAATATCTTCTTGTAGTAGTTTATAAAAACGGTTCATGCTTATAACTTATTGATAGCAAAACATACAAGTCCTGCCCATATTGTGTATATTTTCGAGCTATTTGTTCTGATAATCGTACCATATCATGCACCAATACCATATAATCCGTATCAATGGGTTTGGTTGACAGTCGTGTTTCATAAATAGAATATTTAGAGTTGTGTACAAATATAGTATTTTTCAACAAAGTCAAATAGTTTTTCACTTAACTATTTTCAGCAGTGTACTTTTACCTTGTTATCGTATGGCAGTATATAAAATGAAATTCACCAGTACAAGAAGACATTAATCGCAAGATAACAGCTATGGAACGAAGTAAAATTCGTATAAAAATGGAGTAAGATATTCTACTTCCATAAAGTAATATCTCCATAATCTTTATTGTATTTAAAAGATTATTCAGTGCATAGATTTAAGATTTTCTATGCAGAAAACTAGAATCTTTTATGCACTCAAGTAGTTTGTCACCTTACAACGGGATAATAGTTCACCTTTATAGAATGACAAACGTCACTTTATAAAGGGTGATATTAATCATTCTATAAGGTGACCATCTATCTCTGAAAGGATGAAAACCACTAAAGATACAAAAATAAATCAGTAAAAGCAATAGTAAGATAGGAAATTTGCCTTAATGCAAACATGCCCAATTTATTTCAATACAGCATAATAAAGAGGCCGCATTCATATCATGCAGATTAAATCTTAACCTGCTAATTGCAGCGTAAACCTCCATCTCTCACTCTCTTCGTGATATGACGGACTTTTACTTTTATCCCTTTTCTATTAGAAAATTTTTTCCGGAAAGTACATCCATTTCTCCATTCGAACATCCGTAAGCGGTTTTCCTTAATGAATAATTCCTTACCACAAAGCGGACATGGCTGACCTACAAACAAATCTACCCACCTGTTGCAGAAGGAATTGAAGCAATTGTAGCCACCGGAGCCGGAGAACCGGGTAAAATCAGAACTCACTTCACTTCCGTCGTTTTTTTCGGGTTTCTTTTCTTTCGGTGCACTCGGTTTTCGTTCTCGCTTTTTAGTTTCTTTCTTTTCTTTCTCTTCAGCCTTTGCAGCTACTGCATCCTGAATAATGTACGTCGGTTTGTATTATCAGAAAGTACACTCATCACTATTTCCGAAACCATCTGTTTCAGTTCTTCGAAACTGGCGGGCATCGTATGTCTTCTTTCAATTTCGCGAAGCTTCTTTTCCCAAATACCTGTCAGTTCCGCCGATTTCAATAATTCTTCGTGAATGAGTCTGCACCAACTCCACTCCTGTCGGGGGTGGCAATCAGGTTCTTTCTCTCCTTACGGATATAATTTCGTTTGAACAGTGTTTCAATGATGGCAGCACGGGTAGACGGACGACCGATACCATTCTCCTTCAAAAGGCATCACGAAGTTCATCATTATCCACCAGTTTTCCGGCTGTTTCCATTGCACGGAGCAGTGTCGCTTCGGTATAAGGTCTGGGCGGCTGTGTCCATTTCTCGTTCAAGTCGGGAATGTGAGGACCACTTTCACCCTTCACAAAGGTAGGGAGTACATTTTCATCCTCTTCCTCTTTTTCTTCAGTAGGATCTTTTACGTCCTTTGCAAACACGACACGCCATCCCGGTTCCAGAATTTGTTTTCCGGTTACCCGGAATTCTATCTTATCCACTTCTCCCATCACAGTGGTAGTAGAAATTTTACAGTCCGGATAGAACACGGCTATAAAACGACGGGCTATCAAGTCATAGACACGACGTTCCATATCCGTCAGGTTTTGAGCATAGACTCCGGTGGGGATAATGGCGTGGTGATCCGTCACTTTCGAGTTGTCAAATACCTTTTTCGATTTAGGAAGTGTAGTGCCGGCTAACGGAGCCGTCAAGACTTCGTAATCACGGAGTCCTTTCAGGATAGCAGGACATTTCGGATAAATATCATCGCTCAAGAAAGTGGTATCCACACGCGGATAGGTAGCCACTTTCTTCTCATAAAGAGACTGGATCAGTTTCAGTGTTTCATCGGCCGAATAAGCGAATTTCTTATTACATTCTACCTGAAGGGAAGTCAAATCGAACAAACGTGGGGCGAACTCTCCCCCATCTTTCTTGCCAACACTAGTGACTACAAACGGAAGATCGCTTTATGCGTTCTACCAATGCTTCGCCTTCTTCCCGGTTGGCAATAGGGTCGATGCCCGGGTTATCTATTTTCTTTTTTCCGCCGTTCTTTTCCTCTTCCGCGGCAATTTCTTCATCACTTTTCGCGGATAAGTGCGGAAAAAGTGGTATCCCGATAGTTGGTTTTCAGTTCCCAATATTGCTTGGGTTCGAAATTAGCTATCTCCAACTGACGGTTGACAATCAATGCCAGCGTCGGTGTCTGTACACGACCGATAGAAAGAGTACCTGTTTATTTTGACCGTATTTAATGGTGTAAAGACGGGTCGCATTCATCCCCAACAGCCAGTCCCCCATTGCACGGGAAAGTCCGGCTTCATAGAGTGACTGGAAATCCGTCTGATCTTTCAGCTTGGCAAATCCTTCACGAATGGCTTCTTCTGTCAGTGAAGAAATCCACAGACGTTTCACCGGACAGCGTGCACCTGCTTTCTGCATCACCCAACGCTGAATCAATTCTCCCTCTTGCCCGGCATCACCGCAGTTGATGATTTCATCTGCGTTCTGCATCAGTCCCTCGATAATGTGGAATTGTTTTTCGTAGGTAGGATTCTCTATCAACTTGATGCCGAAACGTGGAGGAATCATTGGCAGGCTACCTAAATTCCATGATTTCCAGTTAGGCGTGTATTCATGCGGCTCTTTCAGGGTACAAAGATGCCCGAATGTCCAGGTCACCTGGTATCCGTTTCCTTCTATATATCCTTCTTTTCTGGTATGAGCGCCGAGTACTTCGGCTATATCGCGTGCTACTGATGGCTTTTCGGCTATGCAAACTATCATTTTTTCTCTTCTTGTTTTTACACTAACAGCTTACAAAGTTACACGATTATTTCTCATTGACCGCATGAAGAGAGAAAAAAGTCCATAAAGGCATAGATCGGAGAAAGAATGATAACTTCAACTGAATAGTTTTCAAGATGTACCGCTTTCTCCTTTTTATACCACTCCATTTGATGTTTGATAAGCTATATAATGAAGCTGCACAGTTCTACACACGATATGTGCATAGCTCTGTGCAGCCTCTCTATAACGTTTCTATTTTAAACCGGAGAAATCGCAGAAAAGAGGATAATGTGTAGAAGCAATGGTCACATCTACTCCTGACAGGTTTTCTATCACATCGGCCTGTGTCACGTTTACGTTGTGACTCTTCAAAGACACGATAAAGTCAAGACGACGTTTCTTACCACTGACTTCGGTAGACTTATCGGCACTAAGAAGATTCCAGTTACTCTTCACCATTTGGAAAAATTCGCTTTCCAAGTCGCCCTCATTGAAGTATCCTAACAGGAATGCAGGTTTATTATAGGCGGACAGTTTCGTTTCTAACGTTTGAAGGGCCTCTATACGCTTTGCCATATCCGTATCGAAGTTGGTACTGGCTACTACAAACTTTTCATATTCCACTACCATGGCTGCACGCATCTCGCTCTTTCCCGCCATTTGGTATCTGTCTACACTTACAGGTTCTTCTTTTGTCAGTATACCAACACCGAATTCACCGCCTTTATAATCAATGGCTTTAGCAAAATAATCATGCATATTTGCTTTCTGTGCCAGTACGTTCAACTGGTCGATACCTTCCGAACGTTCCGTCTCCTTATCCAGTCCCTGCAAGCAGACAATATCCGCATTCATTTTGGCGATAATACGTCCTGTCCGGTCGTAATCAATCACGCCATCTGTACCTTTACAATAGGTCAGGAAAATAGTTACCTATGCGCAGTTCACCTTCTGCCTTCGGATATTCTTCAAGTCCGGTCGGCTTCTTAAAATCACAATAAAGTGGATAATGGTCGGAAGTTATTGCTACGTTGACACCATCCAAAGGTTGTATATTACATTCGATTTTACCACAATGGTAGGTGGAGTTTTCAAAGTAACGACAAAATCAATCCGTTTGGTAGCTTGTCCGGTAGGAAAAGTGTTTTCTGTAGAACTGACAACCTCCCATTCTTTCTTCAGTTCCGTAAAGAATGTGCCATTCATCAAGTCCTCGTTAAAGTCACCATCCATATAAACCACTTTATTATATGTTTTGGCAAGGTCTGTGAGCTGTTTTTGCAGATTCAACTCTATTATTCTCTTCCAAAGCCAAGTGGGTGGAGATAACTACATAGTTCTCAAATTCGGCTATGGCAGCAGAACGGAGTTCGGCACCGGGAAGGAGATAAGTCTTCGTGCTGATCGGCGTCCCTTTGAACAACAAAAAGGCCATTACCGTATTCACCACCCTGGTAAGCGATTGACTTACTAAAATAGTAATTCATGCCTGTTTTATCCGCCAAGGTTTTCAGTTGGTCGACTTTATTACTGCGGGTAGTCATGTAGTCCACTTCCTGCAGGCAAACGACATCGGGTTCCATTCCGTTGATAACAGCGGCTGTCCTGTCATAATTAATCACGTCATCGTTACCGGCACAATGCCTTATATTAAAGGTCAACACTCTAAGGCTCCCCTCCCCTTTCGGATAAGTATAGGAAACTTCCTGTTTACCGTAAGGTATCATATTATCGAATTTAGAGTTGTCCATGTCGTCGGCACAGGACAAGTTGGCAAACACGGTTTGCCAAAAGACATATATAAGAAATCATATTTTTCATAAGAATTTATATTTCTGAATCTAATTAATTAAAGTTCAATCCGTCATTCCAACCGGGATTCTGTGTTATCACACCATTGGACAAAGTACGTTCGCTGATAGGAACAGGGTACAAATAATCTCTGTCTTCATTCCATTTCTTGGTAATCAGACTATGACAGATGATATAACCACTTTCGCCATTCGACAAGCGAATCTGCTCGCCGATCTCTAAATATAAAGGTACATTTCCGGCAGGTTTTGTTCCTACGTAGAAACAGACATCATCCGTACCGTCTTTATCTAAATCGTAAGTTCCGGGCCCGGGAACATAGATTCCCAGCAGATCGTTCTCAAATAGTTTACCTTCTTTCCAACGCATGATGTCGTAATAACGGAAACCCTCCATTGCCAGTTCGATGGTTCGTTCGCGACGGATTTCAAGGATTACTCCCTGATTGGCTCCTTTCACATTCGGATAACCTGTGGCGGCACTCATCAAATACGGGTCGGGTTTTGAATTTGCCAGTTCCATATCCAGATTAGTCATTCCTACCCTGTCTCTAAGTAATTTAATAGATTTATTGATGTCGGCTTGCTTCAAAGTGCCTAGTTCGGCTTTTTGCTTCTGCAAAATTCAAATACACCTCTGCCGTGCGGAACAGGGGAATATCGTTGCACGATTTATTATATTCATCGTAGTTAGCCGTCATCGAATATTTTATCAGGTGATATCCGGTCATAGTATAAGCTAGGTTCGGGGCTTCTTTCTTTGTACTTCCGATTCTCGTATATCCAGGGGGTACGAATGGTTTGTGCCAGTCGCGGATCCCGATTCTGACATTCCTGATCGAATGTCATCGTTTCATAACCGGCTTTATCCGTGAAACGGCTTCCGTCCGCCATCAGATAAGAATTCACTATCTTCTTGTTCATTCCCGGACGTCCCATTGTGGTGGAGTTCTCATAATTCTGCACATTATGAAGCACAGAAAGAGAAGCTTCATAGTCACGCCCGAAAATCACTTCATCCGCTTGTAGATTTATGGAAGCGAATAAATCCCTGTAAGGTGTGCTGCCCGATTTATAGAGTGTATATCCGCTTTCGTTCATAAAGGTTTCAGAAGCCGAGACACAAGCATTCAGGTATTTTTCACAATCCTCCAGTCCATGATATTTGCGGAAAGTACCCCTCAAACAGGCAGACACGGGATTTCAGTGCCAATGCCGTCCACCGGGTCAGTACATACGCATTCTTTCGTTTTCGGAAGATTGGCTATCGCAAAATCCAGGTCCTCCAGCATTTTCTGCATGACAAATTCACGTGAGTCCCGGGCTTTATACAATTCGGGATCATCCGAGTCGAGTGCTTTGTCATACCAGGAATATCGCCATATCTCTTCACCTTCTCAAAGTAGAAATAAGCTCTGAAAAAAAACGGGCAACACCATCGTAACGGTTACGGGCATTCACTTCCGTGCAGTTATGGGAATACTGCAGATAGAAATTAATATCGCGAAGTGCCGTAAAAATTCCAACCGTTTCCTTCATCGGGTATGATGCGCTGTCCGGACATTTCGAGCATCAAGTCGGACTTGACAATCAAATCGGACGACTCGGAATAAATATCGACAGCGGACGGAACCAGATTGTTATAAAACTGATTCGTAAATAATCGCAACTCATCTTCAGTCTTGAAATATACATCCGGATACAGGCGGTCTTTGGGTGTCTTATCCAACCAATCGTCGCAAGATACGAAAGATACCGCCAACGCGAACAACCAAGGATACTATATAAATAGGTTTCATAATTCAAATATTAGTTAGTTTAAAAGTTACGTTCACTCCAAAAGAATAGGTCTTTGACCAGGGATACAACTTTGCGTTACCATTTGCCGATTGGATGGAATTTTCTGCCGACGCTTGTTCCGGATCAATGTAGTCGATCTTTAGCGGAGAGAAGGTAAACAGATTCTCACCACTGAAATAGATATGCAGGCGTTCTATCTTTTTACCTTCTTCGTCCATACGGCGGGAATCGTATAGCCTACTGTGATATTCTTCACTCTGCAATAAGCCAGATTCTGCAAATAACGGTCGTTCACCACTCCCAAAGAACGGTTATTGCCGAGGGCAAGATACCCTATCGGACGTGGGAAATAAGCATCGGGATTTTCCGGGCTCCATACCTGGCTCAAGAAATCGCGTGGAATGAACGATGAATACGGACGAGCGTATGGTCCCCAAAAAGAATACAGAATTAGTACCCGGATACCAGTCTTGATGTCCTACTCCCTGAAGATAGATGGAGAAGTCGAATCCATACCAGTCGAAACCACCTTGAATACTGTATGTATAGCGCGGCAATGAGTTTCCGATTATTTTGCGGTCGCCCGGATCATCTGCCGTGTTCGAGCCGGAAGATATTGTATGGTCGCCGTCCAAATCAACAAATTTCATATCACCGGCGTGAAGTCCCGGATTCACCTGCGCTGTATTGATAACGAAGTTGACTGCTGTTTGGTCGACGTTATAGTTTGCCGCTTCTTCGTCTGTTCTGAAAAAGTCCGTCTACTACATATCCCCAGATATCTCCCAATTTCTGACCTACATAATAATCACTCAATATCTTGGAAGGATTATCGAATTTGGTTATTTCCGATGTATTATCTGCCAAGCCTACGGACAGGTTATAACGGAAAGGTTTGTTTGCCAGTTTGAAAGCATCATTCCAAGTCAGCATCAATTCCCCAGCCTTTGGTACGCAAGTTGGCTGCATTTTGCTTGGGCTCGTTGGCTCCATAAGCACCGGGAAGCTTTTTGCCGGAAGTTTGCATACCTTTAGTATCACGAACATAGGCATCGGCAGTCAGGTTCAGACGGTTGTTCAGGAATCCGAGATCGAGTCCTACGTTCCAAGTCGAAACGGTTTCCCAGGTCAGGTCGGCGGAATTCGGGTCGGAGACACTTGCATAAGAGCCTTTCTTCTGATCGCCAAAGATATAATTCATTGTACCGTTGGTATTAATGGTTTGGATATAATCGTAATATCCTACCTGCTGATTTCCTAACGAACCGTATGAGAGACGCAATTTCACATTATCAATATTCTTCTTTAAATTCCCGAAAAACGGTTCTTCACTGATTCTCCATCCTACGGAAGCCGAGGGGGAAGAAACCGAAACGGTGTCCGCTTCTGAAACGTGAACTTCCGTCATAACGTCCGCTTGTCTCAAATAGGTAACGACCTCCTTTATAGGAGTAATTAAGACGATAAAATGCTCCCAAAAGCGCATATTCATTCTGTCCGCCGGACATAGTCATCGCATCTCCGACTGCCAGATTTAAGTCATTCAAGTCATCGGAGAGCAAACCCTGGCGGGAGACTTTGATATCTTTCAGACGCTTGGTTTCATAATTGTAACCTGCCATGATTTTTTTTATCTGATGGTCGGCAATATCCAGCATATAATCACCATAAACATTGAAAAGCCTGATACCAATGATTGGTCTGTGTTTCCTTCAACTGATTCACACCGCTTCCGGTAGTCGATAGATATCTCACCCGGATATTTGGAATATGGTACATTTACTGTTCTGTTCATGGTCTGATAGTTATATAGTGCAGGTAGCTGTAGTTTGCACGGACATTCAGGTTCTTCATTACATTGAAACTTTGCTTCGAAAGTCGTGGAAAACTCATACCGCTGGTCTTCATTCTTATGTTTTCCATAAGCAAGGATAGCTCCCATGCCATCCAAAACAGCAGAATTGCTCAACGAAGTCAGATACACCGCACTGCCATCCGGATTAATGGGTACAAAGCTCGCCAGTGCATGATTCACCGCAGTATTGAAGTTGTTATTAATACCCGATAATCCCGGATAAGAGTAAAACTATTATAATGGTACTTCGTGTTATTGCTGATTGTCAGTCGTGGAGTGATCTTTGCCGAGATTTTTACTTCTGAAATTATACACCTTGTATTTATCAAAGGATTCTGTCTGAAGATACCCGTTTGGTCAACTGTATTTCCTGATAAATAATAGTTCAACTTTTCATTTCCCCACTGACACTGATATTGTGCTCCCACATCGGTCTGTTTTACGATAAAGATAATTATACCAGTCGAAGTTACCGTAATAGACGTATGTATCTCTTCCGTCACGTTGGTCGGTAACTACCCAGGGACGTTCGGGATTCTCCGTTTTTATCATTCCGGCGCAACCAAAGCTGGCGGTAGTCTTCTTCCGTATAGTTGGTATAAGGCTTTCCGTTATAGTGGTATAAAAACAAGTCGTTGATGCCTGCCGAATAATATCCCCTTATTTCAAAATCGTAGAAGTCGTCTGATTACTCCATGAATATCTTCCATCATACGAAACGGTGTCTTGGTGGGCGAGCCCCTTCCTTGGTCACGAGGATAACACCATAAGAAGCACGAGCCCCGTAAATAGCGGCCGAAGATGCATCTTTAATACGAAATGGAAGCGATGTCATTCGGATTCAAGCGGTCGATATCCCTTCTATTCCGTCAATCAGCAATGGCGATGCATTGCCACTGTTAAATTCACACCACGGATATTGATAGTTGCCCGAGCATTTTTTAATACGTAAC
>VOFK01002306.1_pt1 | contig 23144 bp, 31 predicted proteins | sample 5384121 | NCBI WGS metagenome assembly VOFK01 (sample SAMN12384730, study PRJNA508395) | human gut metagenome | isolation source: healthy gut J | host: Homo sapiens | reverse complement strand
TATTTTCGGCGAAGAAGAGCTTAACTACTGTGTTCGGAATGGGAACAGGTGGAACCTCATCACAATCAACACCGACTTTTAAGGGATATTCCCTCAAAATTGAATAACGAACCAAAAACAAAACATATATTCTCATTAGGTTTAAGCCCTCGACCGATTAGTATCTCGCTGAGCTAAATGCTCACGACACAACTTACACCTTAGACCTATCAACCTCGTAGTCTACAAGGGGTCTTAACTTAAAACTGTGGGATATCTTATCTTAAGGACGGCTTCATGCTTAGATGCTTTCAGCGTTTATCCGATCCGCACTTAGCTGCCCAGCTATGCCACTGGCGTGACAACTGGTGCACCAGAGGTGCGTCCATCCCGGTCCTCTCGTACTAGGGGACAGCGCCTCTCAAATATCCTGCGCCCGCAACAGATAGGGACCGAACTGTCTCACGACGTTCTGAACCCAGCTCGCGTACCGCTTTTTAATCGGCGAACAGCCAAACCCTTTGGGACCGAATTCAGCCCCAGGATGCGATGAGCCGACATCGAGGTGCCAAACCTCCCCGACGATGTGGACTCTTGGGGGAGATCAGCCTGTTATCCCCAGGGTAGCTTTTTATCCGTTGAGCGACGGCATTTCCACTCACATACCGCCGGATCACTAACTCCAACTTTCCGTTTCTGCTCGACCCGTCAGTCTCGCAGTCAGGCTGGCTTTTTGCGTTTACACTCAATTGCATGGTTTCCGTCCATGCTGAGCCAACCCTTTGAGCGCCTCCGTTACTCTTTTGGAGGCGACCGCCCCAGTCAAACTGCCAACCTAACAATGTCCCCCGACCGGTTTCATGGCCGCAGGTTAGAATTTCAGCATCTCAAGAGTGGTATCCCAAGGTCGACTCCACAAAAGCTGGCGTCAGTATGCTTCCCAGTCTCCCACCTATTCTGTACATGAAATACCGAAATCCAATATTAGGCTACAGTAAAGCTCCATGGGGTCTTTCCGTCTTGTCGCGGGTAACCGGCATCTTCACCGGTACTACAATTTCGCCGGGCGGGTTGTCGAGACAGTGCCCAGATCGTTACACCTTTCGTGCGGGTCAGAACTTACCTGACAAGGAATTTCGCTACCTTAGGACCGTTATAGTTACGGCCGCCGTTTACTGGGGCTTCAATTCCAGCGCTTCACTCCTCCTCGTAACCTTCCAGCACCGGGCAGGTGTCAGCCCCTATACTTCATCTTTCGATTTAGCAGAGACCTGTGTTTTTGCTAAACAGTCGCCTGCCTATTCTCTGCGGCTCAATTTCCAGAGCACCCCCCTTTCCCGAAGTTACGGGGTCAACTTGCCGAGTTCCTTTAACAACCCTTCTCCCGTTGGCCTTTTAGAATCTTCTTCCTATCTACCTGTGTCGGTTTGCGGTACGGCTCCTTGAAAATATCCATAAAGCTTTTTCGCCTTCATCCACGATGACTTCCCTACTTTAATTTCGATCCCTTACGACCGGGTCTACCATCGCCCGGCAACATCTTCAAAAGTGTCCCTGTAGTTTTAAATCTTTCGGTGGCTACGGAATTTCAACCGTATGTGCATCGGCTACGCCTTTCGAGCCTCACCTTAGCCCCCGGCTTACCCTGAGCGGACTAACCTTCCTCAGAAACCTTAGATTTTCGGCCATTATGATTCTCACATAATTCTCGCTACTCATTCCGGCATTCTCACTCGAATGAAGTCCACCAGCGCTTCCGCTCTGACTTCACCCCCCTTATTCGACGCTCTCCTACCACTCTAAATTACTTTTAGAATCCCAAGCTTCGGTACATTGTTTAGCCCTGTTGAATTTTCGGCGCAGGGTCACTCGACCAGTGAGCTATTACGCACTCTTTAAATGTATGGCTGCTTCTAAGCCAACATCCTGGTTGTTTTCGCAGTTCCACATCCTTTCCCACTTAAACTATTTAGGGACCTTAGCTGTGGGTCTGGGCTCTTTCCTTTTGACCACGAAACTTATCTCACGTAGTCTGACTCCCATGTATCGATTCTCTGGCATTCTTAGTTTGATAGGGTTCAGTAACCTCTCGGCCCCTAGCCCATTCAGTGCTTTTACCTCCGATAATCTTTCACGAGGCTAGTCCTAAAACTATTTCGGGGAGAACCAGCTATATCCGAGGTTCGATTGGAATTTCTCCGCTATCCACACCTCATCCCCGGCTTTTTCAACAGACGTGGGTTCGGCCCTCCATTGAGTTTTACCTCAACTTCAGCCTGGACATGGATAGGTCACCGGTTTCGGGTCTATTGCATACGACTTACGCGCCCTATTCAGACTCGCTTTCGCTTCGGCTCCGTGCCTTTGGCACTAACCTTGCTGCATACATAACTCGCCGGACCATTCTACAAAAGGTACGATATCGCACTTTTGACGTGCTCTCGGTGCTTGTAAACACAGGGTTTCAGGTTCTCTTTCACTCCCTCCCGGGGTGCTTTTCACCTTTCCTTCACAGTACTTTTCGCTATCGGTCATCAGGTAGTATTTAGGCTTGAGGATGGTCCCCCCATCTTCCCACGGCGATTCCTCGTGTCCCGCGGTACTTTGGATACTGCTCGCTTCATTTCGTTTTCGTTTACGGACTTTCACCTTCTTTGGTACGTTTTCCCATGCATCGTTTCAACTAACTTATCAATACTAAATGCAGTCCTCAAACCCCAAAGTATTGCTACCTATGGTTTGGCCTCTTCCATTTTCGCTCGCCACTACTCGCGGAATCTCGGTTGATTTCTTTTCCTCGCCCTACTTAGATGTTTCAGTTCAGGCGGTTCCCCTCCTGTACCCTCTTTGATTCAGTATATGATGTATGTGCATACACATACGGATTGCTCCATTCGGAATCTGCGGATCAATTCATACTTTGCTGATCCCCGTAGCTTTTCGCAGCTTACCACGTCCTTCTTCGGCTCCTGATGCCAAGGCATCTCTCCCTGCGCTCTTATTAGCTTAACCATTTTTTTTTTTGATTATGTCTTGCAATTTGTCTCTTTTTTTATGCTAATTGTTTACCTTTTTACCCGACTTTAACTTTTTTTATTGTCGTTCATTTTTCCTCATTTGCATTACTTTTTGCTTTTCATTATTCAATTTTTTCAAGTTTCGTTCCTTGCAAGATCTCTCTTGCTGGTGGGCACAAATGGACTCGAACCATCGACCTCACGCTTATCAGGCGTGCGCTCTAACCACCTGAGCTATGCGCCCATTATGCTTTACATAACGGCACTCAAGTTTTCGTCTTCCTTCGTCCCTTGGTGGAGATGAGGAGAATCGAACTCCTGACCCCCCTGCTTGCAAAGCAGGTGCTCTCCCAGCTGAGCTACACCCCCCTATGCAGGACTAGGTACTCCATTGTTTGTTTTAAAGATACTGTTTCCAGCATCCTCAAAATTGAACAAAAACTACTTTCTTAAACCTTTGCTGACCGGAGAATTTGTTTATGAGAAGTTTTTTTTTCCTTCTCTGTTCTCCCTAGAAAGGAGGTGATCCAGCCGCACCTTCCGATACGGCTACCTTGTTACGACTTCACCCCAGTCATCAATCCCACCTTCGACAACGTCCTCCTTGCGGTTAGACTATTGGCTTCGGGTGTTACCGACCCCATGGCGTGACGGGCGGTGTGTACAAGGCCCGGGAACGTATTCACGGCAGTATGCTGACCTGCCATTACTAGCAATTCCGGCTTCATGAAGGCGAATTTCAGCCTTCAATCCGAACTGAGACTACTTTTTTGGGTTTTGCTTCACCTCGCGGCTTTGCATCCCTCTGTTGACAGCCATTGTAGTACGTGTGAGGCCCAGGTCATAAGGGGCATGATGATTTGACGTCATCCCCACCTTCCTCCGTTTTGTCAACGGCAGTCCTGCTAGAGTGCTCTTGCGTAGCAACTAACAGTAAGGGTTGCGCTCGTTGCGGGACTTAACCCAACATCTCACGACACGAGCTGACGACAACCATGCACCACCTGTCTATATGTCTCCGAAGAGATTTCACTCATCTCTGAGCTATGCATACGATGTCAAGACCTGGTAAGGTTCTTCGCGTTGCTTCGAATTAATCCACATACTCCACTGCTTGTGCGGGCCCCGTCAATTCCTTTGAGTTTCAACCTTGCGGTCGTACTCCCCAGGTGGATTACTTATTGCGTTTGCTGCGGCACGGAAGGGGTCAGTCCCCCCACACCTAGTAATCATCGTTTACGGCGTGGACTACCAGGGGTATCTAATCCTGTTTGCTCCCCCCACGCTTTCGAGCCTCAGCGTCAGTTAAAGCCCAGTAAGCCGCCTTCGCCACTGATGTTCCTCCTAATATCTACGCATTTCACCGCTACACTAGGAATTCCGCTTACCTCTACTTCACTCAAGAACCACAGTTTCAAATGCAGTTTATGGGTTAAGCCCATAGTTTTCACATCTGACTTGCGATCCCGCCTACGCTCCCTTTACACCCAGTAATTCCGGACAACGCTCGCTCCCTACGTATTACCGCGGCTGCTGGCACGTAGTTAGCCGGAGCTTCCTCCTCAGGTACCGTCACTTTTTCGTCCCTGAAGACAGAGGTTTACAATCCTAAAACCTTCTTCCCTCACGCGGCATCGCTGCATCAGAGTTTCCTCCATTGTGCAATATTCCCCACTGCTGCCTCCCGTAGGGTCTGGGCCGTGTCTCAGTCCCAATGTGGCCGATCAACCTCTCAGTCCGGCTACTGATCGTCGCCTTGGTAAGCCGTTACCTTACCAACTAGCTAATCAGACGCGAGCTCATCTTTCAGCGATAAATCTTTGATAATCAAATCATGCGGTTCAATTATGTTATGCGGTATTAACGATCGTTTCCAAACGTTATCCCCCTCTGTAAGGCAGGTTGCTCACGTGTTACTCACCCGTCCGCCACTAGATCAGAAAAAAGCAAGCTCCTCTTCTCTCGTTCGACTTGCATGTGTTAAGCGTGCCGCCAGCGTTCGTCCTGAGCCAGGATCAAACTCTTAATTAAAGTTGTATATCAAAAGCATCTCTGCTCTTGTTATCCTGTTTCAGTTCACTTCACTGAACGTACATTTCTTTTTCGTCTTTATGTTAGACCTTTAATTCTTTTTTCTCAAAAGAATCTCTCAAGGGTTTCGTACTATTCGTCTTTGTTTCAATTTTCAAGATGCTGTTCCGTTACACTCTTTTTGTGTCGTGCAACTTTTACATTATATCACACTTTTTATCTTTTGTCAACCCCTTTTCTGAAGTTTTTTCAAAAAAGTTTTTTTTTGACTCTCGATTTTTTCGTGTTTTCTAATGTGCTGTCTTAAATCAGCTTATCTATTATATCATATTAGCTAAGCTTTGTCAAGACTTTTCTTTGTGAATTCTTTATGAATTCGTTTGAACTCTTTTTGTGAAGTTCTTCTTGAGCTACTCCTCAGGTCTCTCCTGTTCTCCCGAACCTTTTACCTTCGTTTCACTTCTTTCTTTATCGCTCTCTCTCAAGGCGACTTGTTTATTTTTATCACTTTTATACACGTTTGTCAACCCCTTTTTTCGCTTTCTGCTTTTTTTTTACACTTTATTTCACCTTTTTTTCGTTCTTTTTTGGATAGGTTGTCGAAGATAACGACAAAAAGCGGTGCAGATTTTTATACTCTGACACCGCTTTTCGCTCTTGATACCTCTTTGTTTATTATCTCTCATTATTTTAACTGTATCCGACATAAGATCTGCCGCTTTCTGCTTTTCTCCAACGTCACCGCAAAATACGGCTTATCTCCGTCAAAAGAAACGTATTCTATTCTTATAAGCTCCATACAACGCTTGTATCTGCTCCACCTCTGCGCTTTTCACAAAGAACAGCACCTTATCCCCTCTTTGTGTTATTTCTTTTATGCCAAGCTTTGAAGCAGTATTTCTCGTAAGTGCAACGTTCACCAATCCCAGCACTGATTTCGGTGGGTCGCCGTATCTATCTATAAAGCTCGTCGATAACGTCCTGAATCATCTCATTGCCTATGGAAGCTATCTTCCTATAGCAATCTATCCTCTGTGACAGATTTTCTATATAATGGTCAGGTATAAATGCGTCTATGGATATATCCACCAAACAATCCTCAGGTGACGGTGGCAGAGCCTCGCCCTTTTTGTTCAGCTATAGCCTCATTTAGAAGTCGCAGATACATATCATATCCCACCGCTTCCATATGACCATGCTGTTTACCGCTGAGTATGAGCCTGCACCTCTTATTTCAAAGGTCACGCAATGCTATCCTGAAGCCTGAGCCGAACTGTGTGAACTCTCTTATTGCGTCTAGCCTTTTTTGCCGCTACCTCCGTGGTACCTTGCCACGTCTGAAAGTGAAGTACGCAAAAAAGCACGGCGGTTTGATCTTCCCACACGTCCTCTAAGCTGATAAAGCTGTGAAAGTCCTAATCTGTCAGCGTCCTCTATTATAAGTGTATTTTACATTCGGCACGTCAACACCTGTTTCGATTATTGTGGTGCAGACAAGGATATCTATTTCTCTGTCGCAAAGCTGCCGCCATATTTCCGACAGCTCCTCCTCTGGCATTTGTCCGTGTGCGAACGCTATCCTTGCGTCAGGGGAGCATTTCCTGAAGCTTAATTTTTGCGGTCATCATGATAGTTTCCACCCTGTTGTGTATATAATACACCTGACCGCCACGTCGCAGCTCCTTGCTTATGGCCTGCGCTATAACACCCATATTATGCTCTATAACATAGGTCTGAACAGGGTGTCTGTCCATAGGCGGTTCCTCTATGACCGACATATCTCTGATACCGCTCATTGCCATGTTAAGCGTTCTTGGTATCGGGGGGTAGCCGAAAGTGTAAGCACATCAACACCCTTGTGAAAGTTTCCTTGAACTTTTCCTTATGGGCAACACCAAAACGCTGTTCTTCGTCTATAATAACAAGTCCTAAATCCTTGAACTTAACATCGTCCTGCACAAGCCTGTGTGTGCCTATGATAAGGTCGATAGTGCCACGGTTAAGCTCTCTTATTATCTGCTGTTGCTCCTTTGGTTTCTAAATCTCGACAAAAGCTCCACCTTCACTGGGAAATGCTCAAATCTTTTTTATCGCCGTCTGGTAGTGCTGCCACGCAAGAACGGTAGTCGGCACAAGTATAGCGACCTGTTTGTTGTCAAGCATACACTTGAACGCCGCGCGGAGAGCCACTTCCGTTTGCCGAAGCCCACATCTCCGCAGAGAAGTCTGTCCATTGGGGACGGCTTTTTCCATATCTGACTTTATCTCCTGTATAGATCTTAACTGATCGTCGGTTTTCCTGATAGTCGAAACGCTCCTCAAAGTCCGCCTGCCAATCGTTGTCAGGGGAAAAAGCAAAACCCTTTGCCATTTGTCTTTGAGCATAAAGCTTTGTAAGCTCCTCCGCCATATCGCTTTACGGCAGACTTTTACCTTGTTTCGTGTCTTTGTCCACTCCATAGAGTTGAGCTTATTAAGTTTCACTGCCCCGTCATCTCTAGGACCTATATATCTTGACACAAGGTCAAGCTGAGTAACAGGCATATAAAGCACGTCCGTGCCTGCATATTTTATGGTGATATAATCCTTTGTTACACCGTTCGTTTCTATATTTTTTATTCCTGAAAATCTGCCTATGCCGTACATAGCGTGAACAACAAGGTCGCCTGTCTGTATATCCGAAAGGCTTTTTATCTCTTCTCCTGCCTTGTGACTGGATTTACGCTTCTTTGCACTCATGGCTTTCATCTGAGTGATAGCCGCACAGCCTATGTCAGGATAATCAAAGCCACCTGACAGACAGCCCGTGCGCAGGTATACTTTACCCTTTTATTATCTCGCTGTCCTCAGTGAGGATCTCCGCAGAGATGCCAGCATCATTAAGGTCTTTATTTATAATAGGAAGCGTCTTTTCCGAGCCTGCCAGCACAACAGTGCAATAGCCCTGAGAGCAGAGATTTTTCAATTCTTCTTCAAGATTGATGATATTACCGCCCCAAGCCGCCGTTTGTCGGCAGTCGGTATTGATAAGCTTTTTGAACTTCACGCCGTTGTTAGAGCGCATAAAGCTGTCAAGAAACACCGACTTCATTTGTGTTATTTTTAGTTCCGCTTGTGGTATATCAAGATAAAAGCCCTCCAGCTTTCTGAAAAGTATGCCGTCCTCATAAAGAAGCTTCATATCCTCTGAAAGCTGAGCAAGAGCCGCCTTGCCCTTTTCGATACAGTTGGTATACTCCGACACAAGGCAAACACCGCTTTGAAAAATAGTCAAAAATAGTTGTGAGCCTGTCATAGCACACAGTATAATACTTATCAAGATTTGTGAGCGTGATACCGCTCTGAGCCGTTTCTATATCCCTTGAAATATTCGTTCTTATCTTATCGGTACGGCTTCCACGAACAGACTTCGACAAGGCTTCAAGCTTTGTCACAAGGTCATCAGTGTCAGGGAAAATTATCTCCAAGGCAGGGAAAACCATTATCTCGTCTATTGGGTCGGTACGTCTTTGGCTTTCGGGGTCAAAGTATGATATAGAGTCAACCTCGTCGCCCCAAAGCTCTATTCTCACAGGACGTGACTCCTGCACAGGGAAAATATCGGCGATAGAGCCTCTCACAGAAAACTGCGCCTGACCCTCCACCTGATCTGTTCTTGTATATCCGCCTGCAAGAAGCTTGCTTGTAAGCTCCTCAAGGCTCAGTTCGCCCCCTGTTTTTATCTCAAAGGAAAACTCTTTCAGCTTATCCTGCGGAATAGTTCCCTGCAAGCAAGCTTCCATACTTGCGGCGATTATCTTGCATTGCCCTGAGTGATAAGTGAGAGAGCTTCCAGCCTTTATGCTCATATTCTCTTGAAACGCCCTCCATGTATGCAAAGTTCAGATCCTTTGCAGGAAAAACGCAGGCAAGCTGTTCCCCAGCCATTTCGTTTATATCCCCTGTCATTCTAATGGCAGACGCTTCGTCGTCGCATATAACAAGGCAAGGGGAAAGCCTGCTGAGAGCCATTGCGGTCTGAGCCTTGTGTATATTTGAAACGCCCGTGACCGCACAAGGGGTAAACCCTTTGAGCAGGCAGTTTTTCACATCTTTATAAAAGCCAAGACGGCTCGCCATTTCATAAAAAATATTCATCTTGCTGTTCTCCAAAAAAATATGCTTAATTGAACTTGTTCATAGCCTCGTTTATCTTGCCCTGCACCATAAGCTCCACAGCCTCGCAGGTGTTTTTATCCACATCAGAAAGCTTTTTTCATTTCCTCGTCAGTGAATCTTGAAAGCACCCAGTCAGCCAGGTTGTAATCAGGGTGAGGCTTTTTTGCCCACGCCTATTTTTACCCTTGGGAAATCCTGACCCCCCGCACAGTGCGATAATGCTTTTTTATGCCATTGTGACCGCCAGCCGAACCGTTTCTGCGTATCCTCATTTTGCCCACGTCAAGTGAAATATCGTCATAGACCACAACAACATTTTCAAGCGGTATATCATAAAAGTCCATAGCGTCGCTGACAGCCTCACCGCTATTGTTCATGAAAGTTTCAGGCTTCATGACAAGACAGCTTTTTCCGCCTATAACGGCACGTCCCACAAGAGCCTTGAACTTATGTGTATTCACCGAAAAGCCGTATTTCTTTTTCCATAGCCGCCACCGCAAGAAAGCCTGCGTTATGGCGTGTATTCTCATAAGCCACACCAGGGTTTCCAAGACCCACGATAATATACTCAGGCTTGCCCATAGCCGTTTCCCTCTCGGCAGACAATTTCTTCAATTTCTCAAATATATCCATTGTAAATTCTCCTATCTTTTTATAATATGTCAGCCCCGACAGCTTATTCTATCCACGCACAATAACCCCGTCTTTATGCAAGACGGGGGTATAAAAAAAAAACCGACATTTTACTGTCGGCTTTATTATAGCATAATTTTTTTTTCAGGATTGCAAGGGAGAATTGCTTATATCTTTATTTAGCTGTCTTTTCTTTATAAAAAGCCATATTGAACCTACAATTATTATAATTGGAATAATATAATAACAATAATGTGCAACGCCCCAAACATAATTTTCATTCTGCACAACGTGTCTTGCACTAAGATCCCAATTAAAAATACCAACGGTTATCACCGTAAAAATCGTTGATATTATGATACCTATAGGCTTTTTCGAATAGCTTTTATTACCGCTATCAAAGAAAATAAGCCTATAGCAGCAATTAGAACCTGCATAGATCCAACCAGCATACTCATTTTTCTTTTCAAAAGTTTTCCCCGACAGCAACGTATATTCTCGCATAATCAACAAGGCTTACATTTTTTTACATCTGCACAAGTCAAGCTAAGACCTTTATATACTTCTGTATCAGCAAACCTATCAAGCCTTTCAGCATATTCGTCAGTAGCTGTAGTAAAGGCAATACAAGCAACAAAAACATCATTATTGTGCCTATCAAAGTTATAACATATGGTATAAACAGTTTGTTTTTTTCTTTCATAATAAACCCTCATTTTTTCCTTCTGAACTTTTTATGATATTGATTGTGATACTTCAAGTAATTTCTTTGATATTTTTGCAGACGCATCAATATAATACGCTGTTTCTGCATCGTTCATTTCTTCTGATTCAAGTTTACTGAACTTTTCCATTGTTTCAGAATATTTTTTCATATAATCCGTGTAATCATTAAGCATAGATATAGCGTCATTAGAATTATTGTATTTTTTTTCATAAATTCAGCATACTCATCAAAAAATTCAACATAACTATCAATGGCTTCCTTGAACTCAGGTCTTATTAAATCTGTTTTTTCAGACTTACTATCCTTTTCCTCATCAGACCCAATTTTCAAATCATTCTTATCATCTGTTGCCTTGCTTTCAATATCATCTTCTGATTTGGAAATTATACTGTTGTCAAAACTATCTGTAATATTTTCATCTGCAAAATACGAATTATTTGAACTCTCAGAATTATTCTTGTTATCATCTTTGTCTGTAATTAGAACTATCAAAGCCGCTAAGATAGCCAACCCAATAATGATAATTATAATGCCTCCACAGCCAATGCCTTTTTTCTCCTTTTTTTTTTCTCATGATTGTTATACCTCCGCACTTTTAAGACCATACGGTTTTAATATGTATAGCATAGCACAAAAAATATGGTAAAATCAATAGTACCAATAGGTACTAAAATCACTTTCTACAATTTATACAAAAAACAAGGAGAATTTTTATGTATTTCCAGAGATTAAGGGATCTAAGAGAAGATAGCGACATGAACCAAACGCAGATAGCCGAAATTCTTTTTACAAGTCAGACAGTGTATTCAAGATATGAGCGTGGTGCAAGAACTATCCCCGTGGAACACCTCCTTATTCTAGCGGACTTCTATGGCGTTTCCACCGACTATATCCTCGGCAGGACAAACAACAAAAAGCTAAACAAATAAAAAGACCCTGCCTTACAAAAGACAGGGTCTTGCTTTATATTTGGGTATATTACTTCTCCTCAGACTTGCCGTGGATAGCCTCGAACTTTTTCTGTTCTCGCCTTGAGCTTCTTCTCAGCGTAGCCCTCTTTGATAGTCTCTCTGCCACGCTCGATAGCAAGTGCGTTGTCAGGTATATCAGTTGTGTGATAGTAGAGCCTGCCGCTGTGTATGCACCCTTGCCGACTCTTACAGGTGCAACAAGGTTTGTGTTACAGCCGATGAAAGCATTGTCCTCGATAACAGTTCTGAACTTCTTGTCGCCGTTGTAGTTTACTGTTACAACGCCACAGCCGAAGTTTACATTTGAGCCGACGTCAGAATCTCCGATGTATGTAAGATGTGCCACCGCTGTGTATTCACCGATAGTTGAGTTCTTTATCTCCACAAAGTCGCCTATCTTCGCACCCTTTTTGATGTGTGAATTAGGTCTGAGCTGAACATAAGGTCCTATCTTAACGTCGTCCTCGATAACAGACTCGTAAGCCTGAACATTGTTGAGGTTTACGCCGTTTCCTACAGTTGTGTTCTCTATTATGCAGTTGTTGCCGATATTGCAGTTCTCACCGATAGTGGTGTTTCCTCTAAGTATAACTCCGCTGTGTATCTTTGTTCCATGACCGATAGTAACGTTGTTTCCGATAGAAACACCGTCTGTGCAGCAGAACTCGATACCCTCGTCAAGCCACTTTCCTATTATCTCATATCTTGCGATATCATTGAGTGCAAGCAGACCACGTCTGTCATTTGCACCAAGTGCAACATGAGGATTTGCAGAAATAAATGCGTCAGCCTTTTTGCCCTTTTGCAATAAGAAGCTCGATGCAGTCTGTAAGATAATACTCGCCCTGAGCGTTCTCAGGCTTGATGTCGAAAAGAACTTCCAGCAGATCAGCCGTCTTGAACCAGTAACAGCCTGAGTTTATCTCAGTGATAGCAAGTTGCATAGGTGTGCAGTCCTTGTGCTCAACTATTCCCGAAATGCCATTCTCAGTGCGGATTATTCTGCCGTAGCCTGTAGGGTTCTCAACTCTTGATGTAACTACCGTTACGCCGCAGTCCTTCTCTGTGTGCAGTTCAAGTGCACCATTTATTGTTTCAGCGTCAATAAAAGGAGCGTCGCCGCAAAGTATAAGTGTGTTTCCCTCAGCGTGAGCTTTAAGGAAATCAGCCGCCTGCATAACAGCATGACCTGTGCCAAGGCGTTCTTCCTGCATAACAGTGCAGATTTTAGCCTTTGACTTTCTCTGTGCAAGATAATCCTCTATCTGCTGACCCTCGTAGCCTTTTTACAACGCAGATATCGTCAAGCTCTGCATTTTCGCAGGCTGTCAGCACCCACTCAAGCATAGGCTCACCGATAACATTGCACAAAGCTTTTTGGCATATTGGTCTTCATTCTCTTGCCCTGTCCGCCGGCAAGAATAATAACATTGTTCTCCATAATACAAATTCCTTTCAGATACGTCCCACAAAATAAGACTTGGCACTTTCGCACCATTTCCTTAATATTATAATACGGTTGGGATAAAAAGTCAACAGTTGGTTCATATTTTATCGCAATTTATTCTTTTGCTTGACAACATATTGCGACACTGCTATAATAAAATGTGTAGTTATCATGTTCATATATTGCAGTTTTTTTCTGCTTTCTGCTTCAGATATGGGGGGGAAAATATATGCAGAAACAATTCTATCCTGTTATAGGAACTGAAAAAGCTCTGCCATTTTATATCATCGGCATAGGCGTGAGCTGCTGGCAGTTTCCTGTCAGCAGACCGGAGGGCTATGATTATCCTCAGCTTTTCGTCTGTCTTGAAGGCGAGGGTGAGGTAACGGTAGACGGCAAGACCGTAAAAAATAATGCCTGACAGCATTTTCTATATACCACCGCACTGTCCCCACGAATATAGAGCCACGACTCATTCATGGTATCTTGACTGGGTGTGCTTTTGACGGCAAACAGGCTCTCGAACTGCTGAAAGAATGGGATCTTAACAAATTTCATGTTTTCTTAAACTGCGGTGCAGAGCGTATGCACAAGCTTTTTTTGACAGCGCATATTACACCATAAAAAGCGACAAGGCATACGGCAACTATTATGCCTCCGCACAGCTTTACGATATGCTTCTTGAATACCGCAAGCTTTCAGACGATAAGTTCCCATACAAGAGCCGTGTAAATTCCGAAGCCGTCGCAAAGGTCATGAAATACACCGAGGAGAATTATTCAAAGCCTATAAAGCTTGCAGATATGGCGGCTGTGGCAGGGGGTATCAGAACAGCACCTTTGCAGACTTTTCAAGAAAAATTTCAGCATAAGACCAATGGAATATTTAAACACAGTGCGCATAAGCCACGCAAAGGAGCTTCTTACCTACTCCTCAAAGACAGTTGCGGAGATAGCTTCGAAACAGGCTTCAGCGACAGCTCGTATTTTTATGTTGTATTCAAAAAAAGCATGAGAACATTTCGCCTGCTGAATACAGAAAGATAAAGGCATAAGGTGGCAATAAATATGGAACAAAAAAATATATCTATTCCTTTTCTCAGATAGAGGATAAGGTCAAAGCTTTGCATGAAACCAATACTGAGGCTGCAGCAGCCGTTGCCCTTTCATGGCTGGGTCTGAGCCGTGATGAGCTTAAAACACTCAGGGTATCAGACTACAACAGCACAATGCGAATGCTCCACTCTGCAGGCAGAGTGGTGTACGTCCGTGAAGATCTTATAGCAGATATGCTTAAAGCTATATGCGAGGAGGCTGAATACAGCATGGGCTTTTTTCATCACAGACGTGAACTCTGCTTATGAAGCCGCAGAAAAGCAGGAGCTTTCCCCTATCAGCGTGCTTAAAATGAGGTACTTCTACGAAAAGCACAGTGCAAAGCTTTCAGGAGAGCCTGAGGACAGAGTATTTCTCAAAGAGATACTGCGTTCAGTTGGCGAAAGCGAAGCTGATATGGAAAAGCAATTCGCCGAATACGAAAAGGACGCACCTGAAAAAATATAGACCGTTGCCACTGCACAAATACATCGTCTATATGTAGTTCATTTGCCTACACATCTATTTGTTATAATTCACAAGACGGCTTTCAAAGCCGTCTTTTTTTTATGTCCTGACAACAAAAAAAAGAGCAAAACCGAAGTTCTGCTCTTTTGTAAACTATTCTGTTAGTCTATCAAATCACCAAATTAGATAGAAGAATGGCTCTTTACATAGTCAACAACAGCATCAACAGTTGTGTAAGCAAGACCTACGCAAGTGTCAGCACAGCCGTAGTAAATAGCAATTCTGCCTGTCTCAGCGTCGCAAAGTGTTGCGCATGGGAATGTTACGTTCTGAACATCGCCTACGCACTCATAGATCTCTCTTGGGTTGATGAGATACTCGCCGCATCTGTACTTAACTTTCCATGGCTGATCCTTGTCAAGGATGCAAGCTGAGAAGCTGTATACAAAGCCGTTGCAAGACTCAAGAACACCGTGATAGAAGCAGAGCCAGCCCTCGTCTGTCTCTATCGGGATAGGACCTGCACCGATCTTGAGTGATTCCCAGCCCTTCATAGGAGCCATAACGTGTCTGTGTTCGCCCCAGTACTTCATATCAGGCGACTGTGAAAGGTACATATCACCGAAGGGTGTGTGACCTGAGTCAGAAGGTCTTGAGAACATTACATACTTGCCGTCGATCTTTCTTGGGAAGAGTACGCCGTTTCTGTTGAATGGGAGGAATGCGTTCTCGCACTGATAGAATGTCTTGAAATCATATGTATAGCCTACGCCGATAGTTGGCTTCCAGCCGTATGCGTTGCACCATGTAATCCAGAATCTGTCCTCGATGAAGCATACTCTTGGGTCATAGCCGTAGCCCCACTGATTTACTTCTTCTGTAGACTTTTCAGCCTGCTCGAACATAATTCTTGTTGGGTTGATGTTCCAGTGAATACCGTCCTCAGAGAAACCAGCATGAAGAGCCATGTTCCTTTCCTTATCATCAACACGGAATACGCCTGCGAACTTGCCCTCGAAAGGAACTACCGCTCTGTTGAAGATAGAGTTTGATGTAGGAAGAAGATTTCTAGGAATGATAGGGTTTCTGTTATCTCTCCAGATCACTTCATTGCAGTCAGCCGGCTTATCCTGCCAAAGGCATATTTGGGATAGCCTGTCCGTTGATTACTTTAACGCTCATGTTAAAATCCACCTTTCATAATATAAAAAATACTGAGGCTGACCGTCAGGTCATGCCCTTGTTTTATTCTTCCCCCGAATAAAAATGCGAAACTTTTCCCCCGCTTATTCAAGGCGATATCATTCGGCTTACCTTATCGGTAAAATGCCGCTGTTATTATTAAAACACACTTTCAGAAAAAATTTCAAGCCCCTATTTTTGCTGAAAACGTTTAAAATTTATATGTAAACGTATTCTTCTTAAATTTAACATTTTATTAACAGTTTGCTTGGTTTCATATTTTTTGCATCGCACTAAAAATATGCGACTTTATCCGCCTGCACGTCCGGTTTCCGCCCAGTCCATGATAAAAATGAAATATCAGGCAGTATTTTGAATGTAAATTATAAAAAGTTGCCCATAATGGTCATATTAGCATAAGCATATTCGTGCAAGTTTCTGATTTTTTTGCAAGAATAGAAAAAAGCACTTGCAAAATTGGTGAAAAAGGTATACAATATTAAATAAGGATATCGGATACGTTCGGCAGAATGCGACAGTGGTCGGGATTTGCCGAATTGTTCTGTATAGTAGTGTACTATAATTTACAATTTACAAGTGGAGGACATTGATATGAAACTAACAGAAATGTCTGCAGAGGAACTGGCATCATTCAAAGCAGAAGTCCAGAAAAAAATATGACGATTTCAAAGGCTCAGGGATTGTCGCTGAACATGGCAAGAGGAAAGCCGTCTGCCGAACAGCTCGACCTGACAGAGGGTCTGCTCACAGCAGTAAAGAGCAGCGAGGATTGTTTCGCTGAAGACGGCACAGATTGCAGAAACTACGGTGGTCTTGACGGTCTGCCTGAGGCTAAGGCACTTTTCGCACCAATGCTTGGCGTAACGCCTGATGAGCTTATCATTTGCGGAAACTCAAGCCTTAACATCATGTATGACACTATCGCAAAAGTTCATGCTTTTTCGGCACAGGCGACGGTGAGAAGCCTTGGAAGGACACAAAAAGTCAAGTGGCTCTGCCCTGTTCCGGGATATGACAGACATTTTCTTATAACAGAAAAAAATGGGCTTTGAGCTTGTAAACATTCCAATGGACAAAAACGGTCCTGACATGGATATGGTAGAAAAGCTCGTTGCTGAGGACGATACTATAAAGGGTATATGGTGTGTTCCAATGTATGCTAACCCAACAGGCACAACATACTCTGACGAAGTAGTAAAGCGTCTTGCAGCCATGACAACAAAGGCTAAGGACTTCAAGATATTCTGGGATAACGCATATTGTATCCACCACCTTTCTGATACGCCTGACACACTTCTCAACATTCTTGACGAGTGCGAAAAAGGCAGGCAACCCTGACACAGTTTATATGCTCGCATCAACATCAAAGGTAACATTCCCTGGTGCAGGCGTTGCAATGATAGCGTCATCTGAAAAGAACATCAAGTACCCCTCAAATCTATGATGACAGTTCAGACTATCGGTTATGACAAGATAAATCAGCTCCGCCACGTTAAGTTCTTAGGCACATATGAAAACCTTATGGAGCATATGAAGAAGCACAGAGCTATAATCGAGCCTAAGTTCAAGATAGTTCTTGACACTCTCGAAAAGGAGATAGCACCTCTGGGAATCGGAAGCTGGGAGAAGCCAAACGGTGGTTACTTTATAAGCTTCAACGCTCTTAACGGCTGTGCAAAGAGAATTTGTCAGCTTTGCAAAGAGGCAGGCGTAGTCCTCACAGGTGCAGGTGCAACATACCCTTACGGAAAGGACCCTGACGATTCAAACATCAGAATTGCTCCTACATTCCCGCCTGAGAGCGAGCTTAAAGTTGCAGCCGACGTGTTTGCTACAGCAGTTAAGCTTGCAAGTGCAGAAAAAGCTTCTTGCAGAATAATTCAACTAAGTCAAGATAACAATACTCTCTATATAAAAAGCGATGACCTTGCAAAAGGTTCATCGCTTTTTTGTTTGCCTATAGCAAAAAGCGGTATCGACCTCCTAAAAAGGTCATACCGCCCGCTATGGTAAGGAAATTAAAATGGGAATAAAGCTTATTCTTTTTACAGCTCCCGAAACGAGTCCGCTGTAGATGTACTTTTGCAGTAAGAGGAATATAATAAGAGTCGGAATGATACAAATTACGATTCCCGCAAAAACTACCTCCCACTGTACAGAAGTGGCATTCATAAGATTGTAAAAAGCACAGTTGAGATAACAACGTGGTCATCATCAGGCATATAAAGCTTTGGAGTGTAGAAATCGTTGTAGATACCAACGAACTTGATGATAAGCACTGTTGCTATTGCAGGCTTTAGGTTAGGGAGAATTATGCTGAAATATACCCTTGGATAAGAAGCACCGTCCATAATAGCACTTTCGTCCAGGGAATATGATATCTGTCCCAAAAACTGAATGAAAATGTAGATAGAAATGATATCAGTACCGATATTCAAAATGATAGGTGCAAGCATAGATCTGTAAAGACCAAGCTTGTAAACTATCTGGAATACCGTTACCTGCATTGTGATATTAGGCAGAAGCGTTGCAATAAGGAACGCTGTCTTTACTGTTCTTGAAAAATAGGTGTTGAAACGCTGAACGACATAAGCCGTCATCGTACCTGTTATTATCGAACCAACGCAGGATACAACAATGATTATAGCCGTGTTTTTGAATGCAAGAAGAATGTTCTGTGTAAAAAACGCTGTCTTGAAGTTCTCCCACTGAGGCACTTCCGGAAGAGTGAACACCGTGGTGTTTGAAAGCTCTTTTTGTAGGTTTTCAGCGAGCCTATGAGCACAACAAGTATCGGTACTATTACTATAAGACAGCAGAGTATAAGAAAAGCATACTTGAAAATGTTCAGTACCCTTGAGCCGATATAAAGCGGCTTTTGAATCTTTGTTTTCATTCTGTGCCATTATTTCACAGCCCCTTTCTGCTCCTTTTTGTTCTCCTTAGGGGTCTTGTCGTCCTCACGGAAGAAGTATTTTTGTATAAACGTTACGATTATCGTTATGATAAGCAGCACGATACCCATTGCCGAAGCAAGACCCACCTTTTTCAGCGAGAACGCCGTGTTGATAGTCTTGATAACGAATGTGGTAGTGCCCATCATACCCTTTGTTGTGATATATGGTATCTCGAATACTGAGATAGCACCCTTTACAGCAAGGATAAGCTGCAATGAGATGATAGGCTTTATGCTTGGAAATACGATATATCTGAAATTCTGCCATGGGTTAGCACCGTCAAGGTCAGCCGCCTCGTAAAGGTCAGGGCTGATAGACTGGATAGCACCGATATACATGATGATATCAAAGCCTATGTATTTCCATATGGAAATGAACACCAAGCAGCAGTTTGCAAGAAACGGCCTGTCAACATCGAACCACAGTATCGGGTCAAGGCCCAGTGTGGTAAGGGATAGTGTTGAGCGTTCCGTCAGGGGGGTAAGACCCTTTTGACCTTTGAGGAAAAATCTTTGGAATATGATAGATACCGCAACGCCGTTCATAAGATAAGGGAAGAAAAGTATTCCCTTGAAAAGTCCCTTTGCTCTTATCTTTGAGCAGAGGATAGACGCCAGCAGCAAAGCCAGTGCCTGCTGAATGAATGAACCAACAAGATAATAAAGGCTGTTCTTGAAAGTTTCAAGATAGTCCTTGTCGGTGAATATCGTTACATAATTTGAAAAAGCCTGCATATGTAGTGTTAGTGCCGTATGGGTCTCTGTTCTGAAAACTGAATATGACCATATCCAGAGCAGGGATAAAGGTAAACGTTACAAGCAGGATTATCGGCAGTGCAAGAAACAGTATAGAAGTATAGAACTTTTTACCCGCATAAGTCTTTGACCACTGTGCAATGCCTTTTCTATTGCCGTTTTGCATTTGAGGTCCTCCTGAACACAATTATCAGGCACAGGAACAATGCCTGTACCTGATAAGGGATTTATCTTAAGTCTTAGCCGAGAACTTTATCTCTTGCAGCAGCCCACTTCTTGTTTACATCAGCGATGATCTCGTTGAAACCGTCGTCGCCCTTTGCCTGCGAATGCTGCCTCAGCAAGCTTGATCTTGAAGTTGTCCTCGTCGCCCCCTGCCATACGCCAACGCCTGACTCCTTGTCGATCTCGTCGAACTTACCAACGAGGTCATCCGAGCAACAGCCTTTTCAAAGAATACAGCGTCCTTGAAGCCAGACAGCATGCTTGGAAGCTCCTTGTTCTGAACTGTTGAGATCATACCCTCCTGCTCAGAGAAACCTGAATCAGAGATGAACCACTCAACATATGCCTTTGCAAGATCCTGATTCTTGGAGTTTGCACTTACGCCGAGAGTATAGTCAGGACCTTCCTCTGCGTATACCTTTCCGTCAGCCGCTGTGACAGGAACAGGCATATAACCGATATCGTCAGGGTTCTCAGCCTGTTCCATGAACTGTGAAACTGCCCATGAACCCATTACCATTGTAGCGATCTTGCCCTCACCGAACCATACCTTTTGATGATTCCCACTCTGTGTTAGCGTGGTCTTCTTCAAGAAGGTCAGGCTTTGAGAACAGATCATACATCAGCTTGTATACTTCATAATAGCCGTTGCCCCTCTACAAAGAGTCGCTCTTATCCTGAAGAAGCTTGTTTTTCAGCTTCAGCACCGCCTGCTGCTGAAAGAACAAGGTTCTGCCACTGAGTAATAGTCCAGCTTGCGTCCTTGAAGTTTGTGTAGTAAGGGGATAGCGTCTGTGTTATCCTTGATGAGCTGAAGATCTGCAAGGAACTCGTCAGGGAGTCTTAGGAGTTTCTGTTATACCAGCCTGCTCCCATATCTTCTTGTTGTAAAGAACACCTGTAGCTGTTCCGCCTACTGCAAGTCCGTAAACATTGCCGTCAGCCGTCATCTTCTTGTCTGACCAGCGATATGTGTCCTTGAACTCGTCATAAGTTCCGAGAGATACGAAATATGTAGGAAGTTCCTCAAGCTTAAGGCTTGAAGGGATACAAAGAACATCGCCGTAATCATCTGTACCCATTCTTGTTGCTACATCTGTATCGTAGTCCTTGTATGCAGTGTATTCAACTGTGCAGTTGTAAGCTTCCTCAAACTTGTCTGTGAGCGTCGAGCTTGCCGTCCTCTTTTCTGTCAGTTCTGTTCGTAAGAACTTCCAGTTTTGCACCCTTTGCGTCGAATGAGTCCTTGATATCAGCCTGCGATACTTCAGGTGTAACAGCCTTGCTGCTTGAATCTGTAGAGCTTCCGCATCCTGTGAACGCACTCATTGTTCCCATTGATAAAACCAGTGCCATTGCACCGGCACATATCTTCTTTGCTTTCATACTTGATAACCTCCGAATTAGCTTAATTTTATTAAGTAAATTAATTTGTCCTCAACGACAATATTAAGTATACAGCCTAAATAAAATTAAGTCAATATCTTTTTAGAAATTAATATCTTTTAATCTCAATTTTGTAAACAAACATAAACTTTAAGACCTGGATTTTAGCAATATGCACAAAAGTGGCGACAGTCTTAACAAAGACTGTCGCCAAGATCAGACAACCGACACAACCGACGGGGTCATGTCGCAAACAATAGAAAATCATAGATTAGAAAGGTGCACTTAATAAGTACAGGTCTATTATAACTTAAAATTACTTATTTGTCAATAGCAAAACAAAAAAGGGGCTGTAAAAAGTCCCCAAGAAAAAAAGGCTGCGATCTTGCCAAAAAGCAAGACAGCAGTCTTTTTTTGTGGTATAATTAAAGTATCATGAATAACCAACCACAAGAATATTATACACCATATCAATTAAAATTTCCAATAGAAATTGAAAAAATAATTGAAACAACTGACCCGGTATATACATTTTGTGAAGTGATGAATCATATTGACCTGAGTAAATACCTGACGACTGAGGACCGCAGGACAGGCCGTCCAAGATATGAAGAAGAAAAACTTTGCTGAAAGTAATACTGTTTGCATTTATGGAAAACGGATACGAATCATTGCGAAAAATAGAAAAACTCTGCAAAACCAATATTCGCTTTATGTGGCTGCTGCAGGATAATCCTCCGCCAAGCCACTCGACAATAGGCAATTTTATGAACAATGTCCTAAATAGAAAATTAGATGAGATCTTTGCGGATATCAACAGTTACATTTTTACGGTGGAAAATGTTGACCTCAACCACGTTTACATAGACGGAACAAAGATAGAAGCCAACGCAAACAAATACAGCTGGGTATGGAAAAAAGCTGTGAGAAAAAACCGTCTGAAGGTATTTGCAAGGATAACAGAATTGCTTGGTGAAATGAATGAAAAAGATCTCTTCATTCTGCGTAAAATTCGGCATTCGTGAAGAATATGCTATTGAGTATTTAGAGCAAATACAGCAGCAATATGTAAAGCTTTGCGGCTTTGACCCGGAAACTGCAATTCGGGGACGGGGACATCATAAAACAATTGAACAGAGGCATTATGACAAGCTTTCGGAATACATTTCAAGGCTAAAAAGTATGCAGAACACATAAAGATATGCGGAGATGAACGCAATAGTTACTCAAGACCGATCGTGACGCAACATTTATGCGTATGAAAAAGGACTATATGGGTAACGATCAGCTTCTTCCGGGCTACAATATCCAATTAGGTGTCTGTGATGAATATATCGCAGTATTCGACGTAAAACAATATGCGTCTGATATGGAATGTTTCAAGCCTTTGATAGAAAAGTTCAATCAGATATACGAAAAATATCCTGAATATCCGGTAGCAGACGCAGGATACGGCAGCTTTAATAATTATCTGTATTGTGAAGAACACGGCATGAAAAAAAATACATGAAATTTACTATGTATGAAAAGGAAATCAAGGACAAAAAATATCGAGATGATCCGTACAGAGCAGTAAATTTTCCGATAGATACAGATGGCGATCCAATATGTCCCCTAACGGAAAAAAAGTTTCATTATCTTTACAGCAGACCTGTAAGAGGAAAACAAATATGGCAGAACAGAAGAATTTTATCAATGTGAAGATTGCAGTAATTGTCTGCAAAAAGAAAAATGCTGTAAGTGCAAAGGGAACCGTAAAATTCGCTTGAATGAAGAACTGACAAAGTTTCACAAGGAAGTGCTCTGCAACCTGAACAGCATTCACGGAGCACTGCTGCGTATGAACCGAAGTATCCAGTCGGAAGGTGCAAACGGCATTATCAAGTGGAATAGGTCATATACCAGAGCTCGCAGAAGAGGATCAAAAGCCTTGAATTTAGAAATTGCGATGATTTGCTGTGGTTTTAATCTTCATAAATTCCACTTGAAAAAAGCCTGCAATAAAAAAAGCGGCATAAATTTAAAATGTTTCCACATTTTCAACACGGCAAAGAAACGCAGTTTTTTTGTGCCGCTTGTTTGCTGTACCCTTT
>VOFK01000674.1_pt1 | contig 23154 bp, 40 predicted proteins | sample 5384121 | NCBI WGS metagenome assembly VOFK01 (sample SAMN12384730, study PRJNA508395) | human gut metagenome | isolation source: healthy gut J | host: Homo sapiens | reverse complement strand
GTGGAAGCAAGTTCATCCAGCCGTTCTACAAAAAGAAGAATAGAGATAATTACTCTCTTTTTAAATGAACGAAATCCCGGCATTCTTTGATGATGGAGTCGGCAGTATAGATGCCATAAAAAGGCCGGATTCGGTTTTGTGTGTTCAAAAATTCAGGATAGATCGGAAATATTCCGGTGTTTTAGTAAGAAGTTGCAGATAGTTTTCAATATCGGAGATCTCATAAAAACGGTATTCTGATAAGATGACCGGAAGCTGTGACTGAGTTCCTGTGAGAGGTGCAAGTGGTTCGTCGTAGAGTGTATAAGGGGACAGATCGTAGGCAGAATTCAGATAGTCATTCAGCACATCATAAGTAAGACGGTTGTCTTTGGAAAGAGATGTTCTGTTATAGGAGCGAAGTCTGGTCCGTTCCGCATCGACACTAGACCGGACCAGTTCGGGATCGGTGGTACATTGTCCATAGGAAATGGGCGCATTTTTTATGCCATATTTTTCGGGATCTTTTAAGGTGTAGTGGAGAGTAATTGTATTTCCACTGATTTCCTGTCGGAAAAGTTCAGAAGTATATTTCGAAAATGCCTGATCCGCATCCTGTTGAGAATGAAAGAACAGAAGAAAAAAGGAGTAGAAGTACGGATGCAGACGGAAGCAAAAAAAAAGAGTAATGGCTTCCGTTTAAATTTTTTCGAGAAATTTTTGCATAAAAATCCCCATATAAATCATTTGTATCATTTATATGGGGATTTCCTGCAAATATGTATTCATTGTTTATAACCGGAAGCCAATATCATAAACTTCCGGTAACTTATATGACTTATAATCCGGTAATCAGCTCAACAATAAAGACGCCGAGACATGCGAACAAGGATACCTTCAGCAGGCTCTTGCCACGGTAGGCCAGAAATACGGCGATGATAAAATCCGGCAAGTGCAGACCAGATATTCGCAGTGGCACTGAGGATTGCCGGGAATGTCATAGCAAAGCGTCACATAAGGGACATAGTATAAAAATGATTTGATATACGTGCTTTTTAATCTCTTTTGCGGATCAGCGTCAGCGGAAGCATACGGATCAGGTAAGTAACTGCCGCCATCACAAATATGTAAATGTAAATATTATGATTCATGGTGTGCCTCCTTTGTACTGTCACTCAATTCGCCAGCTTCTTCCAGTTCATCGTACTCGTCCTCTTTCACCGGGAAGAAATAAGCCGCAATTCCTGCAATGATCAGAGTAATGATGATAATACGGAATCCGGATGAAATATTCCGAAGTCCCGGTGTCTTATCAAATAAAAAGCTGGCTGCCATGGAAATGACAACAACACCTGCGAGTACACGGTTGTTACGGGCCGGCGGAATGATGATCGCCAGAAACATACCATAAAGTGCGACACTTAATGCACTGACAACACGAGCCGGTAATATATTACCGGACAGGATTCCAAGAAATGTACCGAATACCCATCCGAATACAGAGATAAATATAACCCCGTAAGAATAAAATGGACTCAGTTTTCCACCCTTGCAAACTGTGACGCCGAAGATCTCATCGGTCACACCGTAAGCAATGAGAAAACGGTGGAACAGCGGCGCTTCCGGATCAATCTTCTGCGAAAGAGCACAGGACATCAGACAGTATCTTAAGTTGATGATAAGCTGTGTGATGGCCATCTCTATAAGAAGCGGTCGATGCGATCAGTGACAGCCCTGCAAACTGCCCGGCGCTGGTCACATTGGTAAGAGAGATCAGAACCGCATCAAAGATCGAAATTCCGACTTTTTTCGCCATGATACCAAATGTAAATGAAACCGCTATGTATCCAAGACAGATCGGTATTCCGTCCTTGAAACCGGCGGTGAAATATTGTCTTCTGGTCATAATAAATTCCCCAATCTTATGTATAGTTTCTGTAAATAACGAGAATATTATAAGCTTTCTGGGAAGAAGCGTCAATGATGTGAAAAGTGGAAGCATATATGAATGATGGGAAAATATAAGAAAAAAAATTAGAAGATGATATCCGGTGTCCGCTCGAATATGGCCTGGCTATATTTGGTGGAAAATGGAGCGGCACTTCAGATCTGTAATTGTGAAGAACACGAAATATAGGTGCCGTTAAAAAATATAAAATAATGTGATCAGTCTGACTTGCAGGACGAAAAACAGAGAAGTATACTAAAACATGAAAATTTTAAAAATTCATTCATAGCACACCGGGGAATCATCTACGGTGCAAGGAGGGCAATATATGTATACACCTGCAAAAGAACGATACAACATCATGGAATATAACCGCTGTGGAAGAAGCGGATTACTGCTTCCCAAGATTTCGCTTGGCTTATGGCATAATTTTGGGGATGCATCCGATTATGAAAAATATGAGGCAGCTTTTTGCTTCACAGCATTTGATAATGGTATCACACAGTTTGATCTTGCCAATAATTACGGTCCGGCTTACGGAAGTGCGGAGAAAAATTTCGGCAGAATATTAAAAGAAGATCTGATGCCATATCGTGATGAACTGATCATTACGACAAAGGCGCCGGATTTGATATGTGGGAAGGCCCTTACGGCAACTGGGGCAGCCGCAAATATCTGCTGGCGAGCCTGGATCAGAGCCTGAAAACGTATGGGACTGATTATGTGGATATTTTCTATCACCACAGAATGGATCCGGAGACACCGCTTGAGGAGACAATGGGAGCTCTGGCAACAGCTGTTTGTCAGGGAAAGGCACTCTATGTAGGACTTTCAAATTATGATGGAGAGACTTTGGAACAGGCAGCAGCGATCCTGAAAAGATCTGAAATGCCCGTTTGTGATCAATCAGAACTGTTATTCTATATTTGACAGAACAGTAGAAAAGGATGGATTAAAGGATATGACCGGCAATCTGAAAAAGGACTCATTACATTCAGTCCTCTGGCACAGGGACAGTTGACGGACCGTTATCTCAATGGGATCCCGGAAGACAGCCGTATTCGAAAGGACGGAAGATTTTTTGAAAGAAAAAGTATTCTTACCGCAGAGCGTATGGAACAGATTCGTAAGTTAAATGAACTGGCGGCTCAGCGTGGTGAGAAGCTTGCGGATATGGCACTTGCCTGGCTTCTTCAGAAAAAAGAAGTTACCAGTGTCCTGATCGGTGCATCAAAAACGCAGCAGATTCTGGATAATATAAAAGCAATACACAGTGCGCCATTTACAGAGGAAGAATTGCAGAAGATTGATGAGTACAGTCTGTGTCCTTGACATCCCGCCCGCTTATATGCTACGATTTAAATTACGAGTGGATATATGACAAACGCAGTGATGAAGAGAGTATGTAACAGGAAATCTTACAGAGAATCCCGTGAACTGCGAGGATGCCGCAGTGTGTTTGCTGAGGAGGATAGGTGGAACGTTACAGAAGATGGCTTACTGAGCGGTGTGGATGAGCATTGATAAAGATAGATAAAGATGTAAAGTTCACGAAGGGCTCCGCCCTTTACAGCGGTGAGGTGGAGTGAACAGCTTCACCCGCAGAGACTATCAGTTGCGAGACTGGCAGTGAATGGAAGTGGTAACACGGATTTTCGTCTTCCCCTGAGATTTATGAATTGTAACAGAAGTTATGAGGAGTGAATTCAGGGAAGATTTTTTTGTTTATGTTTATATAGAAAAGAAATCTGTTGGCGAAGCACAAAGCCGCAGGCAGCAGGTTATGTAGATATTCAGATTCTGCGAAGGAAATATATCCGGTAAACATAAAAGGAGAGAAAAAGACATGTGTGAAAAATGTAATAAAGGAAAATATTATATTACAACAGCAATCGCTTATGCATCAGGCAAACCGCATATTGGTAATACTTATGAGGTCGTTCTTGCAGATGCAATTGCAAGATACAAAAGAAGTCAGGGATACGATGTATTTTTCCAGACAGGAACTGACGAGCATGGTCAGAAGATCGAGCTGAAAGCAGAAGAAGCAGGTATTACATCTAAGGAATTCGTTGATAACGTATCCGGTCAGATCAAGAGCATCTGGGATTTAATGAATACATCCTATGATAAATTTATCCGTACGACTGATGAGGATCATGAAAAACAGGTCCAGAAAATTTTCAAAAGACTGTACGATAAGGGAGACATTTACAAGGGATCTTATGAAGGAATGTACTGTACACCGTGTGAGTCTTCCTGCACAGAGTCCCAGCTAGTAGACGGAAAATGCCCGGACTGCGGTCGTCCATGTGTACCAGCCAAAGAAGAGGCATATTTCTTCCGAATGAGCAAATACGCAGACCGTCTTATCAATTACATCAATACGCACCCGGAGTTTATCCAGCCTGTTTCTCGTAAGAATGAGATGATGAACAACTTCCTTCTTCCGGGACTGCAGGATCTCTGCGTATCCAGAACTTCTTTTAAATGGGGAATCCCGGTAGATTTCGATCCGAAGCACGTTGTATATGTATGGCTTGATGCCCTGACAAACTACATCACCGGAATCGGTTATGACTGTGACGGCAACAGCTCCGAGCAGTTCAACAAGCTGTGGCCGGCAGACCTGCATCTGATCGGTAAAGACATCATCCGTTTCCATACAATTTACTGGCCGATCTTCCTGATGTCTCTTGATCTGCCGCTTCCGAAACAGGTATTTGGTCATCCATGGCTGCTTCAGGGTGATGGCAAGATGAGTAAATCCAAAGGAAATGTAATGTACGCAGATGAACTGGTAGATTTCTTTGGTGTAGATGCTGTCCGTTATTTCGTACTTCATGAAATGCCGTTTGAGAACGACGGTGTGATTACATGGGAGCTGATGGTAGAGCGTATGAATTCTGATCTGGCCAATACTCTCGGTAACCTTGTAAACAGAACTATTTCCATGACGAACAAATACTTCGGCGGTACAGTAACTGATAAGGGTGTGGCAGAGAACCTGTAGATGATGATCTGAAAGATCTTAATTCTGTTTCTGTTACCTCAAAGAGTGTGATGCCAAGATGGATGAACTGCGTGTCGCAGATGCAATCACAGAGATCTTCGATCTGTTCAAACGCTGTAACAAATACATCGATGAGACCATGCCTTGGGCACTGGCAAAAAGACGAGGCTAAGAAAAAGATCGTCTGGGAAGACAGTTCTCTACAACCTGATCGAGAGCATCAAAAAGCAGGAGCAAAAACTTCTGGAATCTTTCATGCCGGAAACAGCTGAAAAGATCCTGGCACAGCTTGGTGATGGAAAAAAGTAACAGAGAAAACCAGAAATCCTTTTCGCAAGACTGGACGTCAATGAAGTAATGAAGAAAGTAGAAGAACTTCATCCACATGTAGAAGAGAAGGAAGAGGCAAAAGAAGAAGCTGACGAAGAAGTAGATCGACATCGAAGCAAAACCAGAGATCACATTCGATGACTTTTACGGAAAGATGCAGTTCCAGGTTGGTGAGATCATTGCCTGAAGAAGTGAAGAAATCCAAGAAACTTCTGCTCTCAGGTTAAGATTGGAAGCCAGGTAAAACAGATCGTATCCGGAATTAAGAAACATTACTCAGCAGAAGAGATGGTTGGTAAGAAGCTGTTATGGTTCTTGTGAACTTAAAAACCTGCAAAAACTCGCCGGAGTATTATCTGAAGGTATGTTACTGTGCGCAGAAGACGCAGAAGGTAATCTGGCACTTATGACACCGGAGAAGAAATATGCCGGCCGGTGCAGAGATCTGCTAATGTAAGTATAGAAAGATACAAAGAAACCGGTTGATAATAGTTGGCTTTGTATATGAAAGAATGAAAATGAGGACGGAGGATTTTTGGAATCACCGTCCTTGTTTGATATATATCTCCAATATCCGACATCTATATACAGTATCTGTCACACGTTATCCACATGATGTGGATAAGTATGTGGAAAACCTTGGGATAAGGGTGGGATAACCATGAAATTCCTTGGGATAACGTGTGGAAAAGATGTGATAAATATTGGTATGCTGGGGACAGGACTTTTTTGATTTGGGACGGAGGATTTAAGACATTATTTTTGAAAATCCTACGTCCCCGGAGGGATATATGATATTTGATACACATGCACATTATGACGATGAGCAGTTTAATGAGGACAGAGTAGAATTGCTGAATTTCTATGGAAGAGCAGGGCGTTGGCACAATTATAAATGTCAGTGCAACATACAATTTCATGCAGAAAGGTTATCGCACTTGCAAAGGAGTATCCATTTGTATATGCGGCAGTCGGGATTCATCCGGATGAGGTCGGAAGCCTGAATGAAGAGACCTTTGCACAGATGAAAGAGCTGTTTAAAGAGGAGAAAGTGGTTGCGGTAGGCGAGATTGGTCTGGATTATTACTGGGACAATGAGCCGAGAGAAGTGCAGAAAAAATGGTTCATACGGCAGCTGGAACTGGCAAGAGAGTTGGATCTTCCGGTTCTGATCCACAGCCGGGAGGCAGCGGCAGATACCATGGAGATTATGAAGGGGCATGCGAAAGGACTAAGCGGCGTGATCCATTGTTATTCTTATTCAAAAGAAATGGCACAAGAATATATCAAGATGGGATTTTACATCGGCGTTGGCGGAGTGGTAACGTTCAAGAATGCGAAGAAGTTGAAGGAAGTAGTGGAAAATATTCCGCTGACATCAATCGTACTTGAAACGGACTGCCCGTACATGGCGCCGGAACCAAACCGTGGAAAGCGCAATAATTCTGCTTATATCCGTTATGTGGCAGAGAAGATTGCGGAATTAAAGGGCATTACGTATGAAGAAGTAGTCGAACAGACGGAGAAAAATGCCAGAGATATGTACCGCTTGTAGCTGACAAAATACGCTAAAAAACATACAAAATCATCATAGCGTGCTATGAAATGTAAAATCAACAAATTGATGATCTGGGCAATCTGGTTACAAAAACTTAATGTTCCGTCATACAACGGATGAATTCCTGACAGATAGAGAATTTATCCGTTTTTTTCGTGCCGGCAATTACGACAGGAAGCTTTACCGGAGGCGTAAGCGGCAGTGTCTTTACGTGCTCATGATGAAAGAGCTTGAAGTTACTGTATGGAAGGAGGCTTACGCCCTCCCCGATGGCAACGGCGCTGATGATCGATTCGACACGTCCGGTTCTTAGAATCTGTGGGTGGACCGGCACATTTGCGAACAGTGCCTGACAGATCTGATAGACGGAGGTGTAGCGGTTCATCAGGATGAATGACTCGTCTGCAAGAGCGGAAAGTGATACGGGGCCGTCAAGCGGATGTCCAACGGGAAGGACGGTGACCAGTTCATCGTCCGCAAGATAGACGGAAGAAATGTCGCTCTGATCGGCTATCATCTGTTCCCGGCAGATAATAAGGTCATACTGACTGGATAGCAGTCCTTTTTTAAGTCATTTTCTTCGACTTCATCGAGAATGAGATGAATCTCCGGATGGGATTCGGTGAACTGACGGAAATGTGCGGTCAGTCCGTACTGTGTCAGGATTGGCAGTGTTCTGACACGGAGTTCATTTTTATTTCCCGTGAAAATCTGGTACTTCTTCATGTGTCTGTTCATGATCTCATACTGCCGGCGAAGGGCCAGGGCGTCCTGGTAAAAGGTCTCTCCGGCGGGGTAAGGGAGGCCTTGCGGCGGGAACGGTCGAGCAGGGCGACGCCAAGTTCTTTCTCTAGTTTTATGATCTGTTTTGAAAGTGCAGACTGCGAGATATTTAGTTCTTCTGCGGCGTCAAAATAGCTATTGCATTCAGCGATGGCAATAAAATACTGAATCTGATCAAATGTCATATCTGAGGTCTCCTTATATTGTGCGAAAATTTCTTGCAATTCATTCCATTTTGGAATCAATTATAGCATAAGTAGAATTGATTTTGCATCTGAAAATCCTTAAAATTGGAATAAAGAGTATGAGTAATGATTTCAATAAAGAATGAAAAAACAGGAGGATTATTTTATGGCAGCAAAAAGTCACAGATCTTAGAAGTGCATTAAAAATGTTAGAAGATATGTCGGGACAGCTGATTGAAACAGATGTGGAAGTCGAGCCGATGGCAGAGCTTTCCGGTGTATACCGTCATGTCGGGGCGGGCGGAACCGTTATGCGTCCGACCAAAGAAGGACCGGCAATGATATTTAACAATGTAAAAGGACATCCGGGAGCAAGAGTTGCGATCGGCGTGCTTGCGAGCAGAACAAGAGTCGGTGCATTGCTGGAATGTGATCCGAAAGATCTCGGAAAGAAATTATATCACAGCGTGGATAACCCGATTCCGCCGGTGCTGACAGAAGAAGCAGCACCTTGTCAGGAAGTTGTACACAAAGCGACAGATCCGGATTTTGACTTATACAAATTAGTACCGGCACCGACGAATACGCCGGTAGATGCGGGTCCGTACATTACGCTTGGAATGTGCTACGCATCGCATCCGATACCGGAGTAAGTGATGTGACGATCCACAGACTCTGCATCCAGGGAAAGGTGAATTATCGATCTTCTTTACACCGGGTGCACGCCACATCGGGAGCAATGGCAGAAAGAGCAGAAGAGCTTGGACAGCGTCTGCCAATCTCGATCAGTATCGGAGTAGATCCTGCAATTGAGATCGGCTCTTGCTTTGAGCCGCCGACAACACCGATGGGATACGATGAACTTGCAGTTGCAGGTGCCCTCAGGGGGTGAACCGGTCAGACTTTGCAAATGCCTGACGGTAAATGAACGTGCGATCGCCAATGCGGAGTATGTGATCGAAGGGGAAGTTGTTCCGAATGTAAGAGTACAGGAAGATCAGAACAGCCATACCGGATATGCAATGCCGGAATTCCCGGGATACACAGGACCAGCAAGTGACCAGTGCTGGATGATCAAAAGTAACAGCTGTAACACACAGAAAGAACCCGATCATGCAGACTTGTATCGGACCGAGTGAGGAACATGTATCTATGGCAGGGATCCCGACGGAAGCAAGCATTTACGGAATGGTGGAAAAGGCAATGCCTGGAAGACTTCAGAACGTATATTGCGCTTCACCGGGCGGCGGAAAATATATGGCCGTTCTGCAGTTTAAGAAGCTTACGGCCAGTGATGAAGGCAGACAGAGACAGGCAGCACTTCTGGCATTCTCTGCATTCAGTGAGCTGAAACATGTATTCCTGGTTGATGAAGATGTAGACTGCTTCGATATGAACGATGTACTGTGGGCGATGAATACAAGATTTCAGGGAGATGCGGATATCATCACAATTCCAGGAGTCAGATGCCATCCGCTGGATCCGTCCAACGATCCGAGCTGCTCCGGCAGTATCCGCGATCACGGAATCGCATGCAAGACAATCTTCGACTGTACTGTTCCGTATGATCAGAAAGACAGATTCAAGCGTGCACAGTTCATGGATGTAGATCCGGAGCATTTGGTGAAATAAGATGTGCAGGGAGAGTAGAGAAGATAAGGAATGTCTTCTGACGAAAAGCAGAAAAAGACAAAAAGGACAGAAAACGCATAGTTGTGGCGGCAACTGGTGCGAGTGGTCTTCCAATCCTGAAAATGTGTCTGCAGATTATCCGGGAGGATTCAGACTATGAATCCATTCTGATTTTTAAGTGACAGTGCGAAAATCACATTACAGCAGGAAACAAAAAAGACACAGTAGAAGAAATCGAAGCACTTGAGATCAGGTATGTGATACAAAAAGATATCGGAGCCGGACCGGCAAGCGGATCCTTCCGTACGGAAGGAATGCTGATCGTTCCATGCAGTATGAAGACTGTGGCAGGTATCCACAGCGGCTATGCAGACAATCTGATCTTGCGAGCGGCAGATGTGACGATCAAGGAACAGCGGACACTGGTCCTTCGCAAAGAAGAGAGACTCCGCTTAGTGCGATACATCTCCGTAACCTTTCCGAACTTGCGACGATTCCGGGGGTCGGATCATTCCGCCGATGATGACATTTTTTACCATCAGCCGGAGAATATCGAAGAGATGACATATCATATTGCGGCAAAGCTGGTGGAACCGTTCGGGATAGAGGCGAGAGAATACCGTCGATGGACCGGACTTGTTTAGAGAATGGCGTATTGCAGTGAGGATATGGACTTGTGTAGAGTAGGAAACATTATATTATGGATGAGGACTTATGTAGAGAAAGGAGCGTCACCGTATGGAGTTGGAGAAACTTCTGGAAAATAAAGAAAAAACTGACATTTACGGATATCTGTGTGGAAGTTCGCAGACTCGGCGATGATTACCACATATTAGTAAGCGGTGGGGAATGCCCACATATAGGCTGTACCGTCCTTGCAATTCCAAGACCGTCTCTTGACGGTAGCGGCAAGATGAGCAGCACGGCATCGGTACTGAACGTGACGGGGCATAAGGACGAGGAAGTATGCCGTTATCTTGCTGAAAAAGTATCGGCAGGAAAGAAAACGACCGTGGTGTGCACCGGAGGTATTCACATGGACGGGATCACGAAAGAACAGATTGCGGAAATTGTGGAAGCCATGCGGATAATTGCGGGGGAAATCGTGGACAAGTAAAAAGGGACAGGGCAATTTTAATTGGGGACGGAGGATTTCAGAAATCCTCCATCCCCAAAAAGGGGTAATATGTTTAATAATTACGAAATTGTAGAATACACACACAGCCTTCCATTCCAGATCCAGAACTTCACAGGCCGGATCATACAGGACGACCGGGGCGATATCAAAGACGCTCTGGAACACTGGCATCAGGAGATAGAGATGCCGCATGCCGGAGATTACGACCTGGAAGAGTTATTCGCATGGATCGATAAGATTTGTGGATAGTGTGAATATGAAAACAGGAAGGACGTATGAAAAAACGAAAGTTTTTTCATACGTCCTTTTGTCATACCATAGTATGCAAGAGATTAATCGGGTTCCAACTTATTAGTATTCCGCCAGCTTCTTGGCGAAGTCCCATAGACATTCTTAAATGCTCTGGAAAAATGTAACTGATTTGGATATCCTACAGCATTCCCGATATCAGCAATAGACAGAGATGTTAACTTCAAAAAGTTCGGCAGCTTTTGTCATACGGTAACTAATCAGAAATTCCTGTGGCGATTTTCCGATGGTATCGTGAAATATTTTCCCAAAATAACTCCGGTTCAGACCGCAAAAGGCTGCAATATCTTCAATCGTAATATTGTTCTGGAAATTCTGTTCAATATAAGATAAAAGCTTCTTTTATGTAAAAATCCCTGATCTTTTCCACTCTGATTCATGCGCACGGTAGCAGCGGAACGCATGAAATAATCTAAAAACAGATATAAATGGCCGATCATATGAAATGGCGACTCGGAAGAAGAACCCGGATGCCGGGCAATATATAGCATTTCGTTCATCATTTCATTGCGAAGGTCTTTTGAACCGGCGTGATAGACCGGATGATCGGGACTGAGTCCGGCGGTAGAAACAATCTCTTTAGCGCGGAGTCCGTCAAATTCCACCCAGGTATATTCCCATGGCAGATCCTGATCTGCAATATAAGTATTGATCTGATTAGGAAATAACATAAAACCCTGTCCGCTTTTTACTTGATATTTTATCGTGTTACCAGAAGAATCATTGGCCATTAAGGTACCGGTGCCGGATATTACATAATGAAAGACATAATGGTTTCTGGCAGCAGGTCCAAAAGAATGTGAAGGTTCACACTGTTCCCAGCCATACTGATACAAGTCCGATATCAACAAAATTTTCATTTGGGAAAACGGAAAATAAAATGTCACTCATACGACACCTCCTTTTTTCATCAGTATATACCAAAATGCTAGATGACTTCAATATATAACTGGAAAAGTTGCATTTTACTATAAAACATATAAAATCAAGATATTTATAGACGCATTATGATATGTTACAATTCATTTGTAATAGATGAAAAAGCAAAAAACCTGACGATGAAAACAGATAAATATCCCGGGAAAGGTTCAAAATCAGGAAGGAACGGAGTAAAAAGGAGTTTTGGAACATGCATAGGAAGTACAGGAAACTGGTAAGTGCCGGACTGGTTCTTACGATGGCTGGGGCTATGACGCTTTGCAGGGATGCGGGCAGAAAGAGAAGACAGGAAAGACAGAAATAGAACTTGTGCAGTATAAGCCGGAAGCAGTAAAAACTTTTGAGAAAATAGAAGAAGAATTCAACCGCACACATGATGATATTCATCTTACGATTGAATCTCCGAATGATGCAATGACTGTTTTGAAGACAAGATTTATTCGCGAGGATAACCCGGATATCATCGGAATCGGAGGAGAGGTAAGTTATTCGAACTTTATTGATTCGGACATGTTGATGGATATCTCAGACTACAAGGGACTGGATGATATCAAAGAAGCATACAAAAGAAATTGATAAAAACCTGGAGTTTGTTCCGGAAAAAGGAACTTATGCAGTACCATACGTGGCAAATGCAGCAGGAATTCTTTACAACAAGGCAATGTTCGAAGAACATGGATGGAAAAGATTCCGACAACATGGAATGAACTCATAAGCCTGTGTCAGGAAATGCAGGATGAAGGAATCCAGCCATTTTATTTTGGATTTAAAGATACATGGACTTGTCTTGCACCGTGGAATGCGGTTGCGGTAGATCTTGCACCCGCAGATGTGTGTGCACAGGTGAACCGCGGAAAGAACAACATTTTCGAAGGAATATAAAGAAGTGGCAGAACGTATGCTGGAGCTGCTTCCATATGGACCGGATGACCCGTTTGCATATGATTACAACGGAGCATGTACAGCATTTGCAAAAGGTGAATCTGCAATGTATACAATCGGAAGTTACGCAATTCCACAGATCCAGACGGTGAATCCGGATATGGAGATTGATTCATTTGTAATGCCGGCAAATAATAACAAGGAAGAAAATAAGTTGAACTCAGGAATAGCTCTTCAGTTCTGCGTAATGCAAGACTGCAAAAATAAAGAGGCAGCATATGAAGTGTTAGATTTTCTCCTGGAAGATGAGAATGTACAGGCATATCTGGATGCGCAGAAGGCGGTTCCTTGTAAAGAAGGAGATTTTGAACTGCCATCAACCCTTGAAGGAATGAAAGAATATATAAAAGAAGGAAAAATGTCTGACTATCAGGATCATTATTATCCATCGGAAATGGCGGTAGACGCACAGATCCAGACATTCCTGATGAAAAAAGACAGCAAGGCATTTCTTAAGAAATTTGATACAGACTGGAAGAGATATAACCGTGATATCATCCGCAAAGTGGAAGATTACGAGAAATCGCATAATGACTAAGACAGATAAGTTACTGATAATACGGAAGTTCAAGGAGTTAGTACGATGAAAAAGAATAAATTAAATGATAGAAAGCGGACATTTCTTCTGATCACGATTCCGATTGTTGCATTATTTTTCTGCTTCAATACGCTGCCGCTGATCAAAGGTGTCATCTACAGTTTTACCAATTTTAAAGGATACGGAAGTTACGACTGGGTAGGGGCTTCGCAATTATATAGACCTGTTTACCGATTCCAGAGTCGGAGGCTCATATATCTTTACATTTAAGTTGGCAATTGCGGCGACAATTTTGACAAATGTATTGAGTCTTCTGATGGCACTCGGACTAAATAGTAAGATCAAGTTCAAAAGCGGACTCAGGGGTGCATATTTTTTATCCCGAATGTACTGGGAGCACTGGTGGTAGGATACATTTTCAACTATTTCTTTACGTATATCCTCCCTGTATTTGGAAAAATGATCGGAAGTAAGACATTTAGTTCCAGTATGCTTTCTAATACAAATCTTGCGTGGATCGCGATTGTGATTGTGTGTGCATGGCAGTCGATAGCAATGAACACAATCATTTATATTTCAGGACTTCAGACGGTTCCGGAGGATGTATATGAAGCAGGTGCCATTGATGGCGCCACAGGATGGAAGAAGTTCAGGAACCTGACATTTCCACTGATCATTCCATTTTTCTCTATCAATATGGTTCTGAGTGTGAAAAACTTCCTGATGGTATTTGATCAGATCATGGCATTGACAAAAAGGAGGTCCTGCCCAGAGTACAGAATCCATCTCATATCTGATCTATAATAACGGAATGAGTGGTGGACAGTTTGGATTCCAAAGCGCAAAATGCAGTTATTTTCTTTATTGTGATTGTAGTGATTTCGGTAATGCAGTTGACTATCACCGGTAAGAAGGAGGAACAGTTGTAATGAAAAAAAGTTGGGAAAGAAAGAATAAACTGGCCTGTAACGATTCTTCTGATCGCAGGGCTGATCACTGTAGTATTTCCATTATATATGACTGTTGTCATTGCGCTGAAGAAACCTTCGGAAATGACGAATGATGTCGCAGGAATCTTATCGCTTCCAAAGCATTTCAGTCTGAGTAATTTTACAGAGGCGATGAAAGTGACAGATTTCTGGAACTCGTTGGGAAACAGTCTGCTGATCACAGTTGTGACGGTAGTGCTTGCAATGCTGATCCATTCACTGCTTGGATATGCAATTGCAAGAAATAAGGCACATAGTAAATTTTATAAGTTTATTTATTTTTTATGTTGTCAGTGGTATGTTCGTACCATTTGCAATCCTGATGATGCCTGTTGTAAAACAGACGGCGCAGATGGGACTGGCAAACAGAGCAGGAGTTATTATTTTATACGTTGTATTTTATATGCCGATGAATGTGCTTTTGTATTCCGGATATCTGACGAATATTCCGATGGCACTGGAAGAAGCAGCCTGTGTGGATGGTGCGAGTACATGGAAAACATATTGGAAGATTGTTTTCCCGATCATGAAACCAATGCATGCGACAGTTGCAGTTCTGACAGCACTTGGAACATGGAATGATGTAATGACACCGTTGGTTATCATGTCAGGAACCGGAAAGAATACATTGCCGCTTGCACAGCTTAATTTCCAGACACAGTTTGGAACGAACTACAATCTGGCATTTGCTTCGTACCTGCTGGCACTTCTGCCAATCTTGATCTTTTATCTGATCTGTCAGAAACATATTCTGAATGGCGTGGTGAATGGAGCCGTAAAATAATCGGAACGCAAATAGAATTTGAGACATAAAAAGGAGACAAAGAAATGGGAATTGTTTACTGTGAAGCAGACAGGACATTTACAATACAGACAAAAAAATACAACATATATCAGATGCAGGTAGACCGTTTTGGATTCCTTCTTCATCTGTATTATGGAAAGAAGACAGATGGAAGCTGTATGGATTATCTTCTGACATATTATGACAGAGGATTTTCAGGCAATCCGTATGATGCCGGAAGTGACAGAACCTATTCGATGGATGCACTTCCTCAGGAGTATCCGTGTTACGGAACCGGGGATTACAGAAGTGTGGCTCTGATAATTGAAAATGCAGACGGAAGTACAGCGTGTGATCTTCGATACCGTTCACATCAGATTTCTAATGGGAAATATAAGATTCCGGGACTTCCGGCAGTCTATGCGGAAGAGACAGAAAGTCAGACACTTGAGATTACAATGGAAGATGTGGTTACAGGAGTAGAAGTAACACTTCTGTATGGTGTACTTCCGGACTATGATGTGATCACCAGAAGTGCAAAGATTGCTTATCATGGCGATGGAAAGATTTTTTATCCAGAAAGCACAGTCTGCGTGTCTTGATTTCCTTTTTATGGTAAATATGATCTTCTGACATTTTACGGAAGACATGCGATGGAAAGAAGGATGCAGAGAACCAGTTACGCATGGAAGCCATGTGATCGGAAGTGTAAGAGGAACTTCAAGCCATCAGTATAATCCGATGATGATCCTTGCAGATGAACATACAACAGACAGCTGCGGAAACTGCTATGCAATGTCATTTGTGTATAGTGGGAATTTTAAGGGAGAGGCATTGAAAGACCAGTTCGGTCAGACACGTGCACTTCTTGGCCTGCAGGATGAGATGTTTTCTTATCCGCTTGAAACAGGATCGGTGTTTTATACACCGGAAGTGCTCCTGTCATTCTCGGGAAGTGGAATGAACCAGCTTTTCGCAGAATCTGCACCGCTGTATCAGACAGCATATCTGCAGAGGAAAGTATAAAAGAAAGTATCCGTCCGATCCTGGTGAACAGCTGGGAAGCGACGTACTTTTTTTTTTGACGGCGATACCTTATATGAATTGGCAAAAGAAGCAAAGAATGTAGGCATTGATATGCTGGTGGTGGATGACGGATGGTTTGGAAAACGAGATGATGATAACAGCGGTCTTGGTGACTGGTTTGTTAATGAGAAGAAGCTTGGCGGAACACTGGGAAGTCTGATACAGAAGATCAATGATCTTGGGGTAAAATTCGGAATCTGGATAGAGCCGGAGATGATCTCTGAGGACAGTGATCTGTACAGAGAGCATCCGGACTGGGCTCTGAAAATCCCGGGAAGAAATCCGGTTCATGCAAGAAACCAACTGGTGTTGGATTTCTCCAGAAAGGAAGTTGTAGACCATATATTTGATCAGATCTGCAAAAGTATTGGACCAGGGAAATATTGAGTATGTGAAATGGGATATGAACCGTAGTCTGATGGATGTATTTTCGAGGGAACGAAAGATCAGGGCAGGGTTATGTATGATTATGTTATTGGTCTGTATGACTTCCTGGAAAGAATCGTAACCAGATATCCCAGATCTGCTGATCGAAGGATGCAGTGGCGGCGGCGGAAGATTTGATGCCGGTATGATGTATTACACTCCGCAGATCTGGTGTAGTGATAATACGGATGCAATTGACAGATTACGGATCCAGTATGGTACATCGTTTGGCTATCCGATATCCGCTGTAGGTTCACATGTATCGGCAGTACCGAATCATCAGACAGGAAGAATTACATCTCTGCATACCAGAGGAGTAGTGGCAATGGCTGGAACATTTGGATATGAACTGAATCTCGGAAAACTTTCTGAAGAAGAAAAAGAAGAGATCCGGTCACAGGTAGAAGAATACCGGAAGTTCGCACCGCTGATCCAGACGGGACTTTATTACCGTTTGTCTGATCCGTCGAAGGAAGAATATGCAAAAGCATGGGCATTCGTATCAGAAGATCAGAAAGAAGTACTGCTGAATGTAGTGATGCAGGAGATTCATGGAAATATGACTGTGAATTATGTAAACCTTCAGGGATTTGAAATGCAGTGCGGTTTATCGTGATACGGAAACAGGAAAGACTTATAATGGCGCAGCACTTATGGAAGCAGGAATCCCGATGCCTGTAGAGATGGGAGAATTCAAGGCGTACCAGATGCATCTGGTGGGAGAAGAATAGAATACAAGAACCTGTAAATGCAGGGAGAAGTTGCTGACAAGCAGTTTCTTCTGCATTTTTTACAGGAAAATAATGCATAGGAAGATTCTTTAGAAAAGAAAAATGGAAAAAAGAGAAAAGGAAAAAATGACAGTATCTTCCGGAAACCGGTCATTAGGTGATGACAACATTTTATCCGTATCAGTGGGATCTGAATTATCGTAATCCGAGTATTTAATGAGATGATATATAACTTTCTGTATCTGACAAATCAGGGGATAGATATTGTACGAATCGATGCGGTGCCGTATATCTGGAAAGAACTTGGAACTACATGTAGAAATCTGAAACAGGTGTATACAATTGTCCGTATGATGCGCATGATAGCAGAAATTGTATGCCCGGGTGTTTTGCTTCTGGGAGAGGTTGTAATGGAACCCGAAAAAAAGTTGTGCCGTATTTTGGAACGGTTGAAAAGCCGGAATGTCATATGCTTTATAATGTGACGACTATGGCAACGACCTGGAACAGTATAGCAACAGGTGATATCCGGCTGCTGAAAAAACAGATGGATATTGTGAACCAGCTGCCAAAGCAATATGTATTTCTTAAATTATCTGCGCTGCCATGACGATATCGGATGGGGACTGGATTATGAGACGATGAGGCCATGGGGGAATAAAAGAAATTCCGCATAAACGTTATCTGAATGATTATTTCACGGGAAAAAGCCGATTTGAACACGATGAAGAAGCAATGAACGCAGAGTTAGAGAAGATATCATGCTGCATGCATATATGTTGACCCAGTCAGGGATCCCAATGTTATATAGTGGTGACGAACTGGGACAGGTGAACGATTATAGTTATAAGAAACGATCCGGAAAAATGTGCTGATTCAAGATATATCCACCGAGGAAAGTTACCGTGGAACTCGCTGAGGATAAAGGAAGATGTCACAACGGTTCAGGGAAACATATTTCAGACACTTGACCGGTTGGAAAAAGATTCGCAGACAGGAGATAACATTTGATAAAGATGCAGATGTGTATACATATGATGTACATGACGACAGTATCCTGTGTGTATTGCGGGAATATAAAGGGAGAAGATTCTTTGGAATATTCAACTTCAGCAATCAGGAGAAGACAGCATGGATGCAGGAAAAGGGATGTACCGTAATCTGTTGACGGGTGAAAAGACAGAAATTGAAAGATATAAGATTAAGTGGATATGAGTTCCTTTGGTATGGAAACTAAAATTGTGTGTTTTCCATTTATATATTATACATATTTCATTTTTTATTGCTATTAATCTCCGTAAAATTATTGTATAATGAAGAATAATCGCTACAGTTTACACCCAGAGTATGTCTGCAAAGACCTGAATTGTAGTGGAAAGTTAGGAAATAAGTTCATACGTGGGAGGCATCATGAAAGAACCAACACTTGGAAATCCACAGAATACGATAGAAGTATTACAGAAATATAATTTTTTATTTCAGAAAAAGTTCGGTCAGAATTTCTGATCGATACGCATGTATGAGATAAGATCATACAGTCGGCAAATATCACGAAGGATGATATGGTACTGGAGATCGGGCCAGGAATCGGAACGATGACACAGTATCTGGCGCAGGCGGCGGGCAAAAGTGATTGCAGTGGAGATCGATAAGAACCTGATCCCGATCCTGGAGGATACATTAAGCGGATATGACAATGTACGTGTCATCAATGAAGATGTATTGAAGCTGGATCTTAAGAAGCTTTGCAGACGAAGAGAACAACGGAAAGCCGGTCAAAGTGGTGGCGAACCTGCCATATTATATTACGACGCCGATCATCATGGGACTTTTTGAAAATGAGGTTCCGGTAAGAGAGTATCACTGTCATGGTTCAGAAAGAAGTTGCAGATCGTATGCAGACCGGACCGGGTAATAAGGACTATGGCGCACTGTCATTAGCAGTACAGTATTATGCCGACCCGTATATTGTGGCAAATGTTCCGCCGAATTGTTTCATGCCGAGACCGAAGGTAGGATCAGCGGTTATACGCTTGACCTGTCATCAGGAGAAACCGGTACAGGTGCAGGATGAGAAGCTGATGTTCAACATCATCCGTGCATCTTTCAACCAGAGAAGGAAGACACTGGCGAACGGTCTGAAGAATGCATGGCGACATTAGATTTTACAAAAGAAGGAGTGGAAGCAGCGATTGATGCACTTGGAAAGGGTGCAAGTGTGAGAGGTGAGACACTGACACTGGAAGAATTCGCAAGATTGAGTGATTTATTATCTCCATATAAGAAAGGATGATGACGATGGACAGAAAAGAAGGGCAGACACTATTTGAGGTAACACCGGAAATCAGCCGCCATTTTGCAGAACTTTGCGAGAAGAACAATGCGATAGACAAAGAGCTGTATACGAAGTACGAAGTCAAACGGGGACTCCGTGACCTGAACGGAAAAAGGTGTCCTTGCGGGACTTACGAACATTTCCGATGTATGTGCGAAGAAGATCGTGAACGGAGAGGAAGTGCCATGTGCAGGAAATCTTTACTATCGCGGCTACAATATCAAAGATCTGGTGCAGGGGTTTCTGAAAGATAAGCACTATGGATTTGAGGAAATCGCCTATCTGCTGTTATTCGGTGAACTTCCGGATAAGACGCAGCTGCAGACATTTCATGAGACACTGGTGGAAAGACGGACATTGCCGCCGACATTTGTCCGTGATGTGATCATGAAAGCGCCAAGCCGTGACATGATGAACAGCCTGTCGAGATCGATCTTAAGCCTGTACACGTATGATCCTCATGCAGATGATACTTCGATTCCAAATGTACTTCGTCAGTGTCTGAACCTGATCAGCCAGTTCCCGATGTTGATGGTATACGGTTATCATGCATATAATTACCGTATGGGAGAAGATCTCTTCATCTATGCACCGTCACCGGAATTATCAACAGCAGAGAATATACTGATGATGCTGCGTGAGAATAAGGAATATACGAAATTAGAGGCAAAGATCCTGGATATGGCACTTGTCCTTCATATGGATCACGGCGGTGGTAACAACTCCACATTTACAACGCATGTGGTAACATCTTCCGGAACGGATACGTATTCGACGATCGTGGCTGCTATGGCATCCTTAAAGGACCAAAGCACGGGGGAGCAAATGTCAAAGTAACCCAGATGTTTGACGATATGATGGAAAAAGTCAGTGACTGGGAAGATGATGATGAGGTACGCCGGTATCGACCGATTTATTGGATAAGAAGGCATTTGACCGGAAAGGACTGATCTACGGAATGGGGCATGCAATCTATTCTGTATCTGACCCGAGAGCCGATATTTTTAAGAAGTTTCGTTAAGCAGCTTGCAAGAGAAAAGGGCTGTGAGAAGGAATATGCACTGTATGAAAAGGTAGAGCACATGGCACCGGAGGTCATCGCAGAAAAAGCGTAAGATATACAAAGGTGTAAATGCGAATGTCGATTTCTACAGCGGACTGGTTTACAGTATGCTGGATCTTCCTCCGGCACTTTACACACCGATTTTTGCGGCGGCGCGTATCGTCGGATGGAGTGCACACCGTCTGGAAGAGCTTAAGAATGTAGATAAGATCATTCGTCCGGCGTACAAACCGTTGGCCGAATACAAAGAGTATGTCAGAATGGATGAAAGATGATGAAGCATGAATTTTATTATACATCCAGAGATTCCGTGACAAAGATCCATGCGATCGAATGGCTTCCGGATAGAGATATAAAAGGTGTCTTACAGATATGTCATGGAATGGTGGAGTATATTGACCGTTATGATGAATTTTTGCCGAATTTATGTCGGAGCACGGATATTATGTAAGTCGGACATGATCATCTGGGACATGGGAAATCCATACAGACAGAAGCTGATCTGGGATATTTTGATGAACGGAAAGGTAATCAGTATGTGATCGGAGATATTTATCAGCTGCAGGAGATGACACGGAAAAAATATCCGGATGTGCCGTATTTTATGCTGGGGCACAGTATGGGGTCATTCCTGTTGAGACAGTATCTGACGATGTATGCGGAAGGCCTTGCGGGAGTTGTCATTATGGGAACCGGTCATCAGGGAATGCTGACGCTTTGTGCGGGAAGGATGATCTGCAGGATCATCGCAGCGTTCAAAGGATGGAAATACAGAAGTACATTTGTGGATAATCTGAGCTTTGGAGGTTTCAATAAGAAATTTGAACCTGGTGAGACATCGAAGGAATGGATCACATCCGACAAGAAGAAAAGGGATGAATATGTGCGGGATCCGCTGTGTTCCTATACATTTACACTGGGAGCCTATTATCAGATGTTTGCCGGTATGAAGGTTCTGGTACGGAAAGGAAGTATGAAACGGATTCCGAAGACGCTTCCGGTGCTCTTTTTACGGCAGGATCCGATGACCCGGTAGGGGCTTTCGGAAAGAATGATCAGAGTCTATGAGAAATATAAAGATGCCGGGATAAAAGATGTGTCGATCCATCTGTATAAGGGGCGACCGTCATGAGATATTGAATGAAGTAGACCGTCAGAATGTGTATCAGGATATCCTGGCGTGGATCGAGGAAAAAAATCGCAGATAAAACTGTTAAATGAATAAAATGTGGAAGAAAAATCCGCACAAATTGAGGAAATGTTAAGATTTTCAGTGTCTGTGCGGATTTTTTATACCAAAGTATGCAAGATATGAAATCTGAAATTCAATTTACCTCCAGCTCCGCAACCAGATCGTAAAGGGTATTGGAAAAGGAGAATTTGAAGAAGGCGAACTTCTTCCAACCGTCCGGCAGATGGCAGCAGTTTTAAGATCACATCCGGTTACACCAATACGGAGAAAAGAGGATATAAAATCCGTAAAATTATTAAAAAATAAAGGGCTTCCGAAGGAACATTTTAGTAAAACCAATGGTTCGGCTGATGAAAAACAGTTGCTTGGAAAATTTGACGGAGCAGAATCGGGAAAAATGCCGGATGTATGTGTGGCTGGAACAATCAGAAGTCATACAGATTAAGACAAAGAAATATACGGTATTCATGAATAATAAGGATAAAGACCAGACGACTGCCTGGTATGAACAATTAAAAAAAAGCGGAGCCATAAAAGCATCCGCAGAAATTACCGGTAAATGGACCGCCAGAAGTGACCTTCTGGTGGCCTTTACTTTTATGAGGGGGCGATAGTTGTTATCCAACTATCTTTTTTCTATTATAATCAAAAAAATGTGTACAAAGTATGTTCATTTTATAAAAATGTGATATTTGTTGTTAAAACCACATTTTAGAACGAAAAAAGTATTATAGTAAGAGACAAAGGGAAAAAAAATGTTATTGAGGAATACAATAACAAATAGGATAAAAAAGAAAGGACTAATAGATATGAGTATGATCAAAAATATCAGTAAAGCAGAAGTATTAGTATTAAAAAAGATCAGGTAGCTTACCAGGAAGGACAGGTAGTCAGCAAAACACTGGCGCAGAACGATGCATTAAGTGTTACATTATTCTCTTTTGACAAAGGAGAAGAGATCAGTACACATGAATCAGGCGGGGATGCATTTGTAACCTGTCTTGACGGAGTAGGTGAGATTACGATCGATGGCGAAAAAATATGAGTTACATGAAGGGGAATCAATTATTATGCCGGCAAAGCATCCGCATGCAGTGCACGGAAAAGAGCAGTTTAAGATGTTGCTTGTCGTTGTATTTTTAACAAGAATATGTAAACAGTGTGGCTTGTGATCTGTTTTATTAAAAGACAAAAAACCTCCGGAACGGAGAGTTTTTGTTGTTGTTATAATTACTAAAAGGAATGAGAAGAAAA
>VOFK01000877.1_pt1 | contig 23180 bp, 32 predicted proteins | sample 5384121 | NCBI WGS metagenome assembly VOFK01 (sample SAMN12384730, study PRJNA508395) | human gut metagenome | isolation source: healthy gut J | host: Homo sapiens | reverse complement strand
GCTGGCGGGAGAACGGAATGTCGAATTCATAGCCGCCCCGGCGTTGCGCCCGCCGGAAAAATAGGACAGCAGCTTGGCCCGTGTCGTGCGCTGGCCCATATGGGTGAGGTTTTCGTTGAGCCGCAGGTTCTTCTCCGCCAGTTCGCCCAGCAGGTTGCGAATGATCTGGCTATGGTGGGAGCAGGCGGAGGGGCACACGTTAAAAACGCGTCTTATATGCAGAAACATCACCGTCACCGCGCTCTCTGCCTCCACGCTCACATACAGTACCGACCCTGGCGCACAGGCGAACACCTCCGCGAAGGTCTGCCCCGGCCCGATTTTGGAGAGGATGCTGCGGTTTCCCCAGATGTCCTCCCTGCACGACGAGGGCGCTGCCCGCCAGCACAAGGCCCACTTCCTCCACCGTGTCTCCGGTGCGGAGCAGGCGGGCACCTTTGGGAAAGGTGCCGATCCTCGCCCCAAGGCAGGAGAGCATGCGGTAAGCTCGTCGTCGGAAATGCCGGAGAAAAGCGCCGCCATATGGAGCACCGGAAAAAATTCTTTCATAAAAAAACTTCTTTCGTTGAAATTTCAACCGACTTGCTGATTTGATTTTAGTATAATCAAGCCACAAAAGCAAGGAGGCATTGCAATGAAACGACGGATCATTGAAATCGATCAGGATAAATGCAACGGCTGCGTTGCCTGCGCCGCCGCCTGTCACGAGGGCGCCATCGCCATGGTGGACGGCAAGGCGCAGCTCATGCGGGACGACTACTGCGACGGTTTGGGCGACTGCCTGCCCACCTGCCCCACCGGGGCCATCACCTTTGTGGAGCGGGAGGCGGCGGCCTATGACGAGCAGGCTGTCATGGAAAATAAGCAGCGGAAAATGCGGAAAGAGGGCATGACCCTGCCCTTTGGCTGCCCCGGCAGCCAGTCCCGGAATATTCAGCGCGAGGCCGCGCCCGCCGCGGAAGCACCCCGCGCTGAGCAGGTAAGCCGCCTGTCCCAGTGGCCTGTGCAAATCAAGCTGGTACCGGTGAACGCCCCGTATTTTGACGGTGCGCGGCTGCTCATCGCCGCCGACTGTACCGCCTACGCCTACGCCGCCTTCCACGAGCGGTTCATCAAGGGGCACATCACCCTCGTGGGCTGCCCCAAGCTGGACAGCGTGGACTATTCCGAAAAGCTGACGGAGATCATCCGGGAGAACAACATCAAGAGCGTCACCGTCGTGCGGATGGAGGTGCCCTGCTGCGGCGGGCTGGAACTGGCGGCGAAAAAGGCGCTCCAGCAGAGCGGGAAATTTATCCCGTGGCAGGTGGTCACCGTGACAGTGGACGGCCGGTTGGTGGAAGAATAACAAAATCATTAAAAAAAGAAAGGAAGAAGCACAATGAAGTATGTATGCACCGTTTGCGGTTGGGAGTACGATGAGAGCGTGGGGTATCCCGAGGGCGGCATCGCGCCGGGAACGCCATGGAGCGAGGTACCGGATGATTTTGAATGCCCCCTGTGCGGCGTGGGTAAGGATTCCTTTGAAGAGGCGTGAGCTTTCTGCAAGAGAGGCAAAGACTATGAGTTATGAAAACTGGAAGAATAAGGCGCAGGGGTTTCAGACCATGGATGTGCGCCATATACAGGGCAGCTTTTTTTGAAGGGCTGAAGAAACGAGCCGAGGCGTTGGAGGTGGGCGAAGGATTACACATCATCCAGACCTTTGAGCCGCATCCACTGTACGCTGTCATGGAGGGCTTGGGCTACGAGCACCACACCGAGCAGCGGAGTGAGGCGGAGTTCCATGTCTGGTTCTGCCGCACAGAGAAGAAGGAAGGCGACAGCTCCGCTCCCTTCAAGCCGCTGGCTCTTTTGAACTATCCCATGATCGATGAAAAGCTGGGGCAGATCGCCGTGGATTTTTGGGAGACCACATGGCAGAGCGAGAAGCGCGTACTGCCCTACGAAACGCGGCTGCTGCTGTCCCTGACCAACGCTGTGGGTGCGGGCCGGATGCGGCAGGCGGCGCGGGAGCTGGTAAAGGCATATATCCACGGTGTGGAGAGCGCCGCGTTGGACGATGTGTTCGAGCTGCTGGCATGGAATCAGGGCATCGGTTTTTTTAGCAGCGAGATCGGCCCCTCGGTGCTGTTTCAGGCGTACAAGCTCATTAAAAACGGTGAGAAGCAGGGCAAGTCCCGGGAGGATATCTGCAGTGCGCTGCGCGAGAAATTCGGGGAGAAGAACCCGGAGATGCAGGTCCTGAACAGATGATAAGGAGTTGTTTTGTATTATGACCATTCAAACGGTAACAGATGCCATCCGCTATGTAGGTGTGGATGATAACACATTGGCACTCTTTGAAAACCAGTACCCCGTCCAGCCTATGGGAGTGAGCTACAACTCCTATGTCATTCTGGACGAGAAGATCGCCGTGATGGACAGCGTGGACGCACGGGCGGCGGAGGAATGGCTTTCCAATGTAGCGCAGGTGTTGGAGGGGCGCAGTCCCGACTATCTTGTGGTCACACACATGGAGCCAGATCATTCCGGCAGCCTCATGCGGCTGGCACAAAAGTACCCGGAGATGAAGATCGTGGGAAACGCGAAAACATTTACCCTGATCAAGCAGTTCTTCGGCACAGGTGCATTGTCGGAAGACCGTATGCTGGAGGTTGGCGAGGGCAGCACGATCTCTCTGGGCTCACACCGGCTGCGCTTCCTGCTGGCGCCGATGGTACACTGGCCGGAGGTGATGGCAGCGTATGAAGAGGAGGAAAAGATCCTGTTCTCGGCGGATGCCTTCGGCCGCTTCGGTTCACTGGAACGGACGGCCCGTGCCCCCTGGGCGCCGCAGGCCCGGCGGTATTATTACAACATCGTCGGAAAGTATGGCGCACAGGTGCAGGCTCTGCTGAAAAAGATCTCCGCGCTGGAGATCAAAACGATCTGCCCGCTCCATGGCCCCATGCTCACAGAAGACTTGGGGGAGTATCTGCGGCTCTATGATCTCTGGTCACAATGGAAACCGGAAGAACCGGAGGGCATCCTGATCGCTCACGCATCCATCCATGGAAATACCGCATATGCATCGGAGGCCCTCAAGAGCAAGCTGGAGAAAAGGTGCGCAAGTCACTATGTGCGATCTGACGGCAACAGACCTTTCCTATGCCGTGACCAGTGCATTCTACTGTGGGAAACTGGTGTTGGCCTGCTCCACCTATGACGGAGGACTGTTCCCACCCATGAAGGAGTTTTTGAATCATTTACAGACAAAGGGATTCCGAAACCGCCGGATCGGCCTCATAGAAAACGGCTCATGGGCCCCTGCCGCCGCGCGGCTGATGCGCGCCGAGTTGGAAAAGATGAAGGAACTCCGACTGTGTGAAACGGAGGTATCGCTGCGCGGCGCACTGAACCAAACCAGCGAAGCGCAGATGGATGCTCTGGTGGCTGAGCTCTGCGCGGAGTAGGCGGCGAGTCTGGCTTCGTCTGTCCGCCCGATGCCTCAAAAGCAAAACATCGTCGCTGATTTATTTAGACAACAATATGGTGTTGAGTGATGCCGAAGCTTTGAAAATGGATCGAAGCGCAGCCGCAGATGTTCTCTGCGGCTGCGCTTTTTGCATTTTGACCACGGTGCAAACGGATGGCTTTGACCGTCGCCCTCGGTTTCTAAGGAGACACGAAGTGTGCTGCATGGAAGCGTATCATAGATTTGCTCCATAGCCACGCCCTCACTGCGCAAGCGTTTCCCGGATAAATGTCTCAATGGCGGCTTTGGAGCCGGGAGCTACCACAGAGCCGATCACCTCGCCGCTCTTAAAGAGCATCAGCGTGGGGATGGTGTCGATGCCGAAACGCTCGATGAGCTGCGGCTCCTCGTCGTAGTTGATCTTGCCAGCGATGAGCGTGTCGGCGTACTGCTCCCCCACCTTGTCGAAGGCCGGGGCAATACGGCGGCAGTAGGGACACCACTGGGCCCAGAAATCTACCAGCACGGGCTTGTCCGCGTGCAGGACGTCATTTTCAAAGCTGTTGGTCGTAATGGTAAGCATCGTATATCCTCCTATTTGTGTTCAAAAAGCTGTGTTTCAATATCTGTGATCGTAATGTGCGAGAGATAGGCGGCGCATTCCTCATTCATGCTCCGGTACAGCGCATCCATCACGCCCGCCATGCCGGAGCAGATGACGCAGTCCCGGTCAATGTCGCCGCTGTGCCACGCGCAGTCCACAAAACGGGTATTCACTGCCTCCGCCACCTGCCGTAGGGTAAGGCTCGCTGGGTCTGCCGTCAGGCGGTAGCCGCCGTCCAAGCCCTCCCGGGTCTCCACCATGCCTGCCTTTTTTAGCCCCGCCATGACGCGGCGAACACGGGTGGGGTTGGTGCAGATGTTCTCCGCCAGCGCTTCGCTGCTGAGGGAGCGTCCGCTGTGGCTCAGGCAGACCAGCGCGTGGACGGCCAGATTAAAGGAACTGTCCACCCTTTATTCCTCCTTCACAAGCTCGTAGGGCCAGTCGATGACGCCGCCGAAGTCGTAGACGCTCTGATACCCCAGCGCCAGCAGCTTTTCCGCGGCATCCTTGCTGCGGCGGCCGCTGCGGCAGTAGACCAGCAGCGTGGCTTCCTTGTCGGGCAGCGCCTCGGGCATTTCGCTGCCGATGCTCTCGTTGGGGACAAGGACGGCGTTCTCGATGTGTCCGCCGTCGTATTCCTCACGGGTGCGGACATCCACCACCACGACCTCCTGCGAGGCCATCATCTCATAGGCTTCCTCGGCGCTGATCTTATGATACGCCGCCTTGCCTGTCATGTCCTCCGCCGTGTCCGCTTTTGTCTTGGACAGCGTGCAGCCGCTCAGCAGCGCAAGCGAGGTGGCAAGTGCCGCAAAAAGTAATATCTGACGCATAATCAACCTCCAATGTAACTGTATTCGCTACTGATACAGTTTATACTGTGATTATAACAGATACAGTTAAAACTGTCAAGGTACTTCGGGGCAGCTTTTGGGGCACAAGCCTTTTGTGGTTGTTGACAGAGAAAAAAATATAGGTATAATAAAAGCAAAATAATAAGACTCATTCTTGCATTTGGAGGGTTGGCGGTATGCCAAAATACGCAGAGGAGATATTGGCCGCCGTAACGGAGCTGCAGCAGCATCCCACGGCGGGGCAGGTGTTCCTGGAGATGAAAAGGGAGCATCCCAGCATCACTCTGGATCCGGTATATCTGCCCCGCCTGCCGGGAGCAGGAAAAAGACAATCTTATGGAGGAGAAGTATCATGAACGCTAACGTATCTAAGCTGCTCAACGAGCAAATCAATAAGGAGTTCTACTCCGCCTATCTGTATCTGGACTTTGCCAACTACTACGCCGCCGTCGGACTGGACGGCTTTGAGAACTGGTACCGGGTACAGGCGCAGGAGGAACGGGATCACGCCATGCTGTTTTATCAGTATTTGCAGAATAACGGCGAGGGCGTCACCTTTGAGGCTATCGCAAAGCCGGAGTGGGAACGAGGCGACCACATGACCCCGCTGAAAAAGGCACTGGAGCACGAGAAGCTGGTCACCGCCAGCATCGATGCCATCTACGCCGCCGCATACGAGGCAAAAGACTTCCGCGCCATGCAGATGCTGGACTGGTTCATCAAGGAACAGGGCGAGGAGGAGAAGAACGCCGCCGACCTCATCACCAAGATGGAGCTGTTTGGCGGTGACAGCAAGGGGCTGTATATGCTCAACAGCGAGCTGAAGACACGGGTCTACACCGCGCCCTCGCTGGTGCTGTAAGCCCCGCGCGTCTGCGGGCTTTCGCATCAGGCAAAAGGCAGACTGCATACAGGTGGCCTGCCTTTTCTTCCACCAGGCGGTTAGAGTAGACTAACTGCGTATAAAACAGAAAGGACTTCAGAACTTGAACAAGGAAAAGGAGATCGAAACCGTTACCCTCATGGTGCGCCGGTATTGTTGTGGCGTGCATGGGACAAGGGGCGGGGCGCTTTGCCCGGCATGCAATGCAATGCTGGAATACGCCAGAGAGCGGCGGGACAGATGCCTGCACGGGAAAATTTAGCGGCACTTCTGAATCCTTTCCGATAGGCACAATGCGGCAAAAATTAAAAGAAGAGATAAGGGCAATGAGGTGACGCTTGTATGCGTCACCTCATAACGATTGATTTGGTTGATTTTTATTAGGTTTATCCAAATTAGTATAACACTTTTTATTCTCTGTATTTTGAAGGGGTAAATCCATAATACCTTTTGAATATTTCAATCAATCTACTGGGGTTGGAGTATCCAACAATTCTTGAAATTTCCGCAATGGTGAGGCCGGTCTGAATAAGCATGTGCTCGGCTGCAGAGATCCTTTTCCTCTGAATGTATTCGGTAATGGACATATTATAAACTGACTTAAATAGCTTTTTCATTTTGCTTTCACTCATACATGCAATGGTGGAAAGCGTCTGTAATGTAATATTAAAACTGTAATGTTCATCCATGTAATGCGTTAGTTCAGCTAATGCCTGTAAATCTGTTTCGTTGATGGATCGGGCATTCTCTTCATTTAGTCTGTTTTCTTTCAAATATGAAGCAAGATCGAGATGATTTCATATATTTTTGCTTCTACTGTAATTCTGGACGCTTTCATGGAAAGCAGATACTTATATAGGCTTTGCATAGCACGATTAACATTTGGTAAATAGAATTTCCCTTTTTCTTTGAAAAAATCAGAAAAGTTCACTTCAAGATCACCGGAAATTTCCTGGAGATACTGATCAATAAATTCCTGGTCAACCTGCACGGTAATACATCTTAATGGAATCTGAGGATGATAAATAGCTTTGTACTTTTCAGATGGTTCATAGCAGCGCAATGTATTCGGAGAAACAATTTGATACGGATAGAATTCATCTCCTGCGCCACTAATATAGAGAGCAAGTACATAACCAGACCCAATATGTTCTCCAACCATGGTTTCCTGATTAAATCTTATGTCTGTCACTGTAATGACGAAATCGTGGTGAACCTCACTCGTCCATTGAAATCCGATTCCATATTTCTGGTTGATCTTATAATATGTTCCGTACTCTATTGGATTCTTTATCGATTCAACAAAGAAATCCTCTCGTTCAACTTCTATCATTGGCCCCTCCAAAGATACCTCGGTTAGATTTATTAGTACCTCGTTCAGACTTTATATCTGTTTTGCCCTTTACAGTTAGCTACAACTAATTATAATGAAAGAGTTGATGTATGTCAAACCGTTTTTATAGCAAAAAGAAGAGGCTCGGATTTGAAGTCAATGCGCAGTTTATATAAAAAACTATTTCATTATGTCCCAGATAAAAGAATTTGGGCATATTTCTCCATGGCACTGTCTGCCGCTGCCGTCTGCTCCTATATGGGAGCATATTGGTTTCTGTGGCAGTCCATTGTGTCTATTCTGGTTATTCCTACATATGAGAAGGCTATGTATGATGCAATTATTGTAGTCATACTTATGATTTTACGAGGCATCCTCAACATTGCATCGGCAACGTGTTCCCACTACTTAGGCTTCCGGCTTGAAACAAACTTAAGGAAAAATGGGCTTCATAAATTATTGGATGCCTCTTCTTCCTTTTTTGACCACAACAGCTCTGGAGAGATTCGAAAAGTTATTGATGATAACGCAGCAGAAACACACAAAACAGTGGCCCATTTGATTCCAGACAACATCACTGCTGTTATGACGCCGGTGTTAATGTTTGTGCTGATGTTTGCAATAGATTACCGCCTTGGTATTCTCCTGATCCTTACAACTGTAATTGGTGTTCTTCAGTACCGTAAAATGTCCGGTGGTACTGAATTTCTGTCTGGCTATTCAGCGGCGCTTCAAAAGATGAGTGCGGCAACAGTAGAATATGTCAGAGGAATGCAGATCATAAAAATCTTCGGTGTAACTGTACAGTATTACAAAACTCTGATTGACTCGATCAAGGAGTACAAACAGTACGTCTATCAGTATAGCCTCAGCTGTAAGAATCCCTACGTCGGATTCCAGGTTCTGTTCAACGTGTTTTATGCTTTTGCTGTACCAGCCGCAGTTGTATTCATCAGCTATGGAGAACCTGCCATGCTGATCTTGGCAAAGATTGTTTTCTTTGCAGTGTTCTCCGGAGCTGTATTTACTTCTTTCACATCGATCATGTTTACGGAGCAGGATAACTTTGGCGCACAAAATACGCTGAATCAGCTTGATGAGCTGACTACTTCTATGGATCAGGCAAAGCTTCCACATGGAAACGAAGAGACCTTCCATGATTTCGATATTGAATTTCGTCATGTTGACTTTAAGTATGATGACAACTTCGTGCTGAAGGATTTCAGCCTGACACTTCATCAGAATAAAACTTATGCGCTCATCGGGCCTTCCGGGGGAGGAAAATCTACCATTGCAAAGCTGATTTCAGGATTTTATCCTGTCGATGGCGGCGAGATTCTGATTGGTGGAAAGAACATTCAGAGTTATTCTGAAAAAGCTCTCATCCAGAACATCGCATTTGTCTTCCAGCGCAGTCAATTACTGAAGACCTCAATTTACGAAAATGTCCGAATCGGAAATTCTCAGGCAACACGGCAGCAGATTATGGATGCACTTGACGCAGCGAACTGCACATCCATTCTTGACAAATTCTCCCAGCGAGAGATGACCGTCATCGGGGCAAAGGGCGTATACCTTTCTGGTGGTGAGGTGCAGAGGATCGCCATTGCAAGGGCTATTCTAAAGAATGCGAATATCATCATTATGGATGAGGCATCTGCAGCTGCAGATCCGGAAAACGAATACGAGTTGCAGCAGGCTTTCCAAAAACTGATGAGAGGCAAAACAGTTATCATGATTGCACACAGGCTGTCCTCTATTCAGAATGTAGACCAGATCCTGTTTGTCCAGAATGGAAAAGTTGTGGAACAAGGAACCCACAATGAACTGATGGCCTGCAATGGACGTTATAAAGATTTTCAGGATGTATACTGCAAGGCAAATCAGTGGAGGCTGGCATGATGAAGACATATCTAAAAAAAGCCTTCCAGCTTAGTGATTCGGGTGCGAAGGGCCTTGTAAAATCAATCTGGTCATTCTTCCTCTATTATGTCTCTTTTGTACCGCCGATGATTTGTGTTTTTCTGTTTGCAGACAGGCTGTTGCATGGAAATACCGGGAAACCGGTGGTATATCTCCTGTTTATGCTGGCAGCGACCCTGGTGATGTACTTAGTTATTAACTATAACTATAAAACGACCTATGATGAAACCTACCAGGAATCTGCAAATTTAAGAATTGATTTGGCGGAACAGCTTTCCAAGCTGCCCCTATCCTATTTTTCAAAGCACAATTTGTCTGACCTTGCTCAAACAATCATGGCAGATGTGGCTTCGATTGAGCATGCTTTTGCGAACGCAGTGGCTAATACCATAGGATTTGCAATTTACTTTTTGGTTATCAGCGTAGCCCTTCTGATCATGAATTGGAAATTAGGGTCTCTGTGTATTGCTTCCCGTTCTTACTTCTGCTTCGGTTCTTTTCCTGACAAAGAAACTGCAGGTCAGAAATGTAAATAAACATTATGATAAGTTGAGAGATATTTCCGAAAGCTTTCAGAATGCAATCGAACTGAATCAGGAAATTAAAAGCTATGGGTTGAAAGAAAAAGTAGAAGCTCAAATGGACCAGCAGTTGGATGAGTCAGAAAATCTTCAATGGAAAGCTCAGATCACCCAGACGATTCCTGTTACAATCGGCCAGACTTTATCGATTCTTCCTATTGGAATCACGGCAACTGTTGGCCTTTCAATGCTCGCCTCCGGTCAGGTAAGTATCCTGATTCTTCTGGGCTATATTATTATGGCAGCGAAACTCAGCGGGGCCATGGGTGGTGTTTTTGCTCTATCTGACGGAAATCTTTTTATTTGGACGCAAGAATCGCCAGGATTGGTGAAATCAAGAATCATGAACTTCAGGGTGGAAAAAAGGCAGTCCTTTCAGATTTCAATGTAGAAATAAAGGATGTTTGTTTTTCCTACCAGAAAGACACCCAGGTGATTCGCCATGCATCCTTTACGGCGGAGCAAGGACAGGTAACCGCATTGGTCGGTCCCAGCGGCTGCGGAAAAACAACAATGCTTAAGCTCATCAGCAGACTATATGATGCAGATTCCGGTACCGTTCAGATCGGAGGAACCGACATACGAGAAATTCACACTGATAGCTTGTTCAAGTATGTTTCCATTGTTTTTCAGGAAGTCATTCTATTTAATACTTCTATTATGGAAAATATTCGCCTTGGGCGGCTGGATGCTTCTGACGAAGAAGTAATACAAGCTGCAAAACTGGCTGGTTGCAATGAGTTTGTCAGCCGTCTGCCAGACACCTACCAGACAATAATCGGGGAAAATGGAGCCAAACTCTCCGGCGGAGAACGTCAGCGGCTGTCCATTGCCAGAGCAATCCTGAAGGATGCTCCAATTATCATTCTGGATGAGATTGCTGCATCGTTAGATGTGGAAACAGAAGTCCAGATACAGACTGGATTAAATCATTTGATTCAAGGCAAGACCGTGATTGTTATTTCACACAGACTGAAAGTCTATTGAAAATGCAGATAAGATCGTCGTTATGAAAGCAGGTACGGTAGAAGCCTGTGGAAAACATGCTCATCTGCTGAAACAGTCGCCCACATATAGAAAGATGATTGAAAAGTCCAATCTGGCAGAGAAATTTAACTTTTACTAAGCAGGTTGCCCTTCAGATGCAGACCGCACTGAAGGGGTAACATAAAAGGCATTTGGTTAACCATGTCTAACTGATTTCTGATGTGAGGAGGTGCATTATTTGAAGAAATATATTGGAAAAAGGATCATTAGCTTCCTCATTGTGCTGGTAGGCGTCAGCATTCTAAGTTTTTTGTTGATTGCTTGGTCCGGAAAAGATCCTGCAGAAATTATTGCACACCGAGGCGTATCCAATCCTACGCCGGAACAGATTGAGATGATTCGGGTGGAAATGGGATTGGATCAACCTCTCCCTGTGCGATATATTCAGTGGCTTTCCGGAATGTTTACAGGAGAACTTGGGACTTCTTTGACCACTCATCAACCGATTGTAAAGGATCTGCACAAGTATCTGGCTACGACCACATCTCTTGTAGGGATGGCCATTCTATGGATTATCGTGCTCACCGTTCCGATTAGTTTGCTCTGTGCCAGAAAGCGGAACCGCCTTTTCGATCAGGTTACCAGAGGCATTACTATCTGCGGTATTTGTGTGCCAACTTTCTGGCTGGGATTCCTTCTTCTACTGTTCTTTGCGAATCATCTGAAATGGTTCAGTGTCTTACCAAGTCCAGGTTGGAGGGGCTTTTTACTACCTTCATTTGCCCTGGCGGTTCCCAGTTCGTGTTCACTCATCCGAATTATGCGTTCCTCTCTTCTGGCTGAATTATCTTCTGATTATGTTCGGTTTGCAAAAGCCCGTGGACTATCTGCCAACAGGATTCTGGTATGCCACATTCTGCGAAATGCCTTACCGCCTGTTGTTACAATTTTCTTTCAGCAATTCGGCTTTCTAATTGCCGGAGGGGCTGTAATCGAAAGTGTTTTTTCAATCAAGGGAATCGGAACTTATCTGGTGGACAGTGTGGTTGCAGCAGATACGATTGCAGTTTCTACCTGTATAGTCGTCATTGCAGCAATTTTTGTCGTCGCAAATTTCATGGCAGACATAATCAACCGTCTGCTTTGTCCATGGATGGGGAGGGAAGAAAATGATACATAAGCTACTCAAAAGGCCGCAGGCAATCATCGGTCTGTGCCCGATTGCTATTGTGATTGTGATTGCGATTGCAGCACCTGCTTTTTCGCCTCACGACCCTGAATTGGTGAATTTATCGCAAAAGTATGCACAGCCTGACGCAGAATACCCTCTTGGAACAGATCAATTGGGCAGGTGTACCTTATCAAGGCTGCTGTATGGAGCCAGATATTCCATCGGAATCAGTTTACCTGTGCTGCTGATTTTGTCTGTGATTGGTCTGATTGTCGGTACTTTTAGCGCCTGTGCTGGAGAAAAAAGCAGACCATTTCATTACTATACTCTGTGATGTGTTTATTGCTTTTCCTTCTCTTATCATTGCTATTGCTGTCATAGGCGTTCTGGGGAACGGACTCCAAAACATTGCCGTTTCTGTTGTGATAGCGACCTGGGCTTGGTTTGTTCGTATTGTCAGATCTTATTCCATTCAAGAAATGGGTAAAGATTATATCCTGGCAGCTCGGATTTCTGGGTGCAATACAGGAAAGCTGGTCTTCAGACATCTGATTCCTAACATTCTGCCACAGTTTCTTGTGTATGTTTCCACTGGTGTCGCTTCTTCCATCATTATGGTTTCCAGCTTTGCTTTCCTCGGACTTGGCCTTCCCTCCGGCACACCGGAATGGGGTGCCATGTTAAATGATGCCAGGACAGCGCTTTACTCTCATCCGGAATTGCTAATCTATCCAGGCTTGTGCATCTTCGTAACGGCAGCAGGCTTCAATTTATTTGGAGAAGCACTCCGTGATATTCTGACGCCGGAGGAGGACAGCCTATGATGCCATCACTTATGATTGATCATTTAAGCATTAATCTTCGGTCAGGCACGGATAACTTGGTTTCTGAAATATCCTTTGCAATCAAAGAAGGAGAGTCTTTGATCTTGTTAGGCCAGTCAGGCAGCGGCAAAACAATGACCTGTAGTGCGGTGCTAAACTTATTGGACCCTAAAAAATTTAAGGTGTCGGGTTCCGTTTTCTTCGGCGAGACTGATCTTTTGAATTCGTCAGAAAAGCAGAGACGAGGAATATATGGAAACCAGATTGTCTATATCCCGCAAAAATCCAATGACTGCATTGGACCCTTCTATGCGTATTGGCAGACAGATGGATGAAACGCTACGGCTTCATTCCGACAAATCCCGCCAGCAGCGTTACAACTATATTCTGCGGCTTCTGCATGATGTAGGCTTAGATGATCCTGACAGGGTATACAGAGCATACCCCCATATGCTTTCCGGAGGAATGCTTCAGCGTGTCATTATCGCAATGGCTATGATGCTTGATGCAAAATTCGTGCTTGCCGATGAGCCGACAACTGCTTTGGATGTGATTCACAGAAATGGAATCATAGATTTATTTTCGCAGATGAAAGCAAATGGAGTTGGGATTCTTATGGTAACTCATGATTTCGCAACAGCTCTTCAATTAGGTGGAAACGTGTTGGTGATGAAAGAAGGAAAAATTATAGAATCCGGTGAAGTTCAATCTGTCTTCGATCATACCACAGAACCTTATACAAGGTCACTGATTGAAGCTTACTCCCTTTTCCTGTGCTTTCACGAAAGGGGCGGAATCATGATTAAAGTCAACAACCTATCAAAAGAATTTCACGAACAAGGCACAAGCAACGAGCTTCTGGCCGTTGATCATGTAGATTTTACTATTCAGGATGGTTCATTTTGCGCTTTGGTAGGAGAAAGCGGATCTGGTAAAAGCACTTTGGCTCAGCTCATGTGCGGTCTGCTGGTTCCATCTTCTGGTGAGGTACTGTTTGAAGGAAAAAACATTTCCCTCTGCCGGGGCAAGCAAAAGCAGGTACTGCGATCTAAAATACAGCTGATTCTTCGGGATGGCAAGGGAGCAATGGACCCTCGCTTTACGGTATATCAAATCATTGCAGAGCCAATTCGCAATTTCAGAAAACTCAGCAAAAAGGAAGAAGAACGGGAAATCAATGATCTTCTTACCATGATGGAGCTTCCCGAAGAGATCAAGCTGCGAAAAGCTCATGAGCTATCCGGTGGACAACAAAAACGTGTATGTATTGCAAGAGCGTTAGCGGCTCAACCGGATGTGTTGATTTTTGATGAAGCAGTCAGTGGGCTGGATGTCCTGGTTCGTAAACATATTCTTGATTTACTGAAGCGACTCCATCAGGAGCGAAAAATGACTTGCTTTTTCATTACCCATGACCTGGACGTTGCGCTATATCTTGCAGACCGTGTGATGGTGATGCGCTGCGGTAAGATTATCGAAGACCGTACATTTCACGGTTCGACAGACTGCTTTACACATCCGTATACCAAGCTTCTGCTGCATTCTATTGCTCCATATTTGGGTTAAACCATTCAATAAATACGTATACCCTGCTGAAAAGCATGATATAAAAATAAATAAAGGAGATTTTGTACATGAAACTGAAAAAACTTTTAGCTTTCGGGCTCGCACTTGTGATGTGCCTTGCTTTGGCTGCTTGCGGCACGAACCCTGACGAGAAAACCGATGCAAAGCCGGTCTCAATCACTGTCACCGAGAATTGGGACTTTTCTGTAGGCTTCTATCCTGTCATCACGCCTATGGTATCCAGCACTTATGGTACCGGATTCTGGAGTCGTAATTTTTACAACACTCTGGTAAGCTACGATGATAACGGGAAGATTCAGGGCGAGTTGGCTGAAACCTGGGAAATCAGTGATGACGGCAAGACTTACACCTTCCATCTGCGTGATGGTGTCAAATTTTCTGACGGTACTCCTCTGACTTCCGAGGCAGTAAAGATGACCCTTGAAGCAGTAGTAACCAATCTGGGTCCCCAGAATGGTGCCTTCGGTAAGCTCACTACTTTGTTTGACAAGCTGGAAACCCCGGATGAAAAAACCTTTGTAATGACTTTGAAGACCCCTTATTACGCTGCTCTTGACAATCTGACCATGGCGCTGCCTCTTGGTATTGTGAATCCCGCAGCCTTTGAAGGCGGCGTAGAAAAGGCTTACGAGAATTGCGTGAGTGCAACTATGGGTACTGGTCCCTATATGTTTGACCGGGTCGAGGGAGATACCTATACCTTTATCCGCAATCCCTACTACTGGGGCGAAGCTCCTGAAGTGGACGAGTTCAAAGTCAAAGTGATTCCTGATAATGCTGCAAAAATTCTTGCTCTGCGCAACGGCGAAATCGATGCAATTCTCGGCTCCAGCAGACTTAGCGCAGAAGGCTACACGGAAATTTCCCAGGATGCCGCTTTCGGTCATGCCATGGATGACAGCACCAACCAAACTCGTTATCTGGGTATGAACCTGAATAAGGCTCCCTTTAATGATCCTCTTGTAAGGGAAGCAGTATCCTACGCTGTTAATCAGCAGGAGTTGGAAACCTCTGTTTTCGATGGCCTGGAGACTGCTGCCGAAACCCTCTTTACGAATGAAAAGCCCAACTGCGGTGTGGAGGTTAAGACCTATCCTACCGACATGGAAAAGGCAAAGCAGCTCATGAAGGAAGCCGGCTATGAGGATACCAATGATGACGGTATCCTGGAGAAGGACGGAACTTCTCTCGCCATTCATTTCAACTATTCTCAGAGCCTTGCAAGTGTTGACAATGCAGTTCTTTCTATTGCAGCTTCTCTTAAAGAACTCGGCTTCGATGTTACTATTGATGCAGTAGACATGAACACTTGGTATGGAGCCTTGATGTCTGGCGAATATGATCTGACCTTCTACAATACTGCTGGCGGTTCCTTTGACCCTGCAACAGATATGAGCAATATGGCTCCTGGCGCTATGGGTGATCCGATCCTCTGCCAGTTCTCTGCTTTCTTTGAGAATCCTGAAATTTTCGCAGAATTGGACTCCACTTCTGATTCTCAGCGTGTGCAGGAAATCTATGGAATGATTCTGAATGGTATTGCAGATCAGAATCTTCTGGTGCCTGTAACCGGCACTCACGATCTGGCTCTGTGGAATACTGATAAGATAACTGGCTATGACTTCTACACAGATGCCAGCTACGTAGACATTGCATCTGTTCATGTGAAATAATGTCCAGCAGTGTGGCTGAGGCGGTTACAAAAGAAAGGACTTCATTCTTCAGGAGAAGACTATCTAAAATCCATATTTATTCTTGAAGCGCAACATGGTTCAGTTCGTTCAGTAGAGGTTGCTGAGTACATGAATGTATCTAAAGCGAGCGTTAATCATGCAGTTAGCATAGAGGCCAGCCAGTACCAGCGCACCCAGCACAACGGCGATCAGCACCTTGACGGCAGTATCGATGTAGCCCTCACCGGCATTGCTACAGACGGCACGGCGGTTGAAGGCAAGCACGGCAGACATGGAATTGACCGCGGCGGTCTTGATGCAAGTGACAGCGGACTTGGCGGTATGGGTGATCTTCTTGATGAACTTCTTCATGAAATATTCCTCCTGTAAATTCAAAAGTTTTTGTTGGTGAGTTCGGTCATTTTGCGTGTCGCAGGAGGCCCACGGCCCCGCGCAGACAGCAAAAATGCCGGACGGTCATCTTCCGTCCGGCTCACAAGGTCATATTGATGCATGGGTCCTGCTTCTGCTCGAACTGGATCGGCTGGAAGCCTACCCGGTCACAGTAGTAAAATTCGCTGCCGGAATCGTCATACAGCTCCACCACATCCGACAGTGCCATGCGGTAGCCCTGATAGCCGGGAGGCGGAGCGTCCCGGCAGATGGTATAGATCCGCTCCAGATCGCTGGTACCGAGATCGCCATCGAACACGAGCGTGTAATTTTCGGCATCCGGCTCTCCGAACTTCCGTACCTGATCCTCGTACCCGATGAATCGCATTGCCACGTCTACATCCTTTTTGAGCTGCCAGATGCGGCAGCCCTTTCGAGACTGTGCCGGTTCTTCGCCGGTCACCTCGCCGGATACGAGACGGTCAAAGATCCCGTCCTCCCAACGGGGCGTCAGATTCATGCGGCTCAGATATTGGTTGAGCTCGTCCGTGCGGAACATTTCATCCACCACGGCGGTATCCGCCTTCACATAGCCCACAGGATTGCCGTAAAAGATGAGCCGATTTCGGTTATCCACGGTGAATCGCACCAAGTTCCGTCACCTCCTTTCGCACCGTGGCGCTTACATCTGCTGTTCCATGCCCTGAGCGGGTGCGTCCTCGCTCTGCTCCATGCGTTCCTGCAGCCTCTGCTCGTAAGCATCGTTGACCGCATCCACCAGCGCAGTCCTTGCCTCGGCGGTGACGGCATGGAAGGTGTCGTTATACACTGTCTCGCCGTTTTTCTTGTAGGACTCCTGGGGCATGGAGATGAAGCGCCCCTTGTCCGTCTCAATGACACGGAGGCCGTGGACGGCAAATGCGCCGGCGATGGTAACGCTGGCATAGGCTTTGGTTTTGTAGTCACCGTCCACCATACGGTCGATCCTCGCCTCGATCTGGGGCGCAGGGGCTTCCTGCTGCTTTTTCTTCTGCGTTGCTGCCATAGATTTTTCTCCTTCCTGTTACATGGATTGGTTGTTCATACCGGGGGATTCAGCGGACTCTTCCTGCTGGAACTGCGACAGACTCTCTTTGGCCCAATCGGGCAGGAATTTCTCATCCAGCACGCCGACAAACTCATCCCGGTTCCACCTGGTCATTTCACCGTCTCTCAGACAAGTGCAGCGCACCGAGCGCCCAATAGCGTGGGGACTGCATCCGAAGCCGTCGTGGGCATACCACAGCTGGTTTTCCTGGCTCCAGAAGGACTCTTTCAGCGTATCAGGGCTGAGTACCAGCACCTTACCGATGTAATCCTGCTCGGCACGGTCACCAACGCAATGCTCGGGGCCAAACAGCCCCAGCTTTTGATATGCTTCTCGATAGAGGTCTACGAAGCCATCCAGTATGGCGGGGTGACTTCGGACGGTGATCTCGGCATTGTGCCGCTCGTCCTGGGGAATATATCGTCGTGCCGCCCACTGCTTGTTTGCTCTGCTGAAACGCCCGTCCCAGGAAAGTTCCTGCAGGGTGGTGGCCAGTACCCATTCCGTGCGCTTGTAGCCATATTCTGCAAGCACAGGTTCAAGACAGTCCTTCTTCAGATTCATTCCATCGAAGTTCTGACGGATCGTCTCCTCGATGGCATTCCGGCAGGCAACATTGACGTGGTAGCTCTCTCGCCACATAGAAAGCTGGTTTCTTTTCTTGGCCTCCTGTGCCGAGTAGGGATAGAGATACTCGTGATCCTTACTCATCATCCGTATCCTCGGTAATGACCACGGCACCATCGATGACCTGGATGTGCAGATCCTTGCCCAGAAGTCCTGCATCCCCAAACGCCTCGAGGGGAACCGGAATCGTGATCGTATCCTCATACTCGTCATCGACGCTCTCATCAACGAGCGGAGTTTTATCCTCCGCATCCGAATTGCACAGTGCGTCCAAGGTCATACTGCGGGCGAGACGCACCATGCCCTGCAGTACATCTCTCGTTTCGACCAGTGTCATATCCTTCTTGAGAAGAATAATCGCGTTGTCCATCGTGTGAAGCTCCAGCGTGTCAGTCTCATCGAGTTTGCTCAGGATCAGGGCGGCGTGCTGAACAACAACCCTGCCGTCATTGGTGTAATTGATAAACTTCATATGGTATCCTCCTTTAATTTGTTGTTTTGATCGGCCTTTCCGGCTCATGGATCAGTTCATACCGGGCCTCGCTGCCGCAGTTCAGCAGGCTCTCCAAACTGAGCTGCCAGCAGGCTTTGCGAGGATCATAGTTGGTGATGATAACTTCCTCATATTCGCTGCCCGCCGTCTGGGACATACTGTTGGGGCGTACAACGCGGAAAATGTAGAACTCCTGATACAGTTCGCAAATGTACGGGCAGTAGTTGTAGGACAACCATGACATACCCATGACAGTTCAGGAGTGTGTCATGGAGCCGCTGGTGATTTTCCTTTGGGAAGGCTACCTCATAGCATTCGGCCTCAAAGTACGGCGGGTCACAGTAGATCCATGCGTCACCACGGTCATACTGGCGGATGACATCCTCAAAGTCTTTGTTCTCCACAATGACATTCGCCAGCCGGCGAGAGCACTCCCAAATCAGGTGGAAGAAGCGGCGGATATCGCAGGGCTTACCACCGAATGATTTAGAGCTGCCGCTGAAGCTGTACCGAACCAGTTTGAAGAAATCTGCGGCACGGCGGACATCTCCGCGGGGAGCACGCTCCAGCAGAAGAGTGCGGATAGCTTCGGCCTCGGGCGGCTTGAGCAGGATCTCAGTCAGTTCCATTTCTTCCTGCAGATAGTCATCCGTGATTTCGCCCTTGGAGAGAAACTTGTACAGGACATTGAAATCATCCCGCGTGTTCAGAGGCAGAAAGCCCAATTCCGCCAGCAGCGCTAAGGGGCGGTTTTTCACGCAGCAGAAGAGATTCGTGAGATTGCTGTTGAAATCGTTGTAGACCTCCATACAGCCCGGCTGGATGGGGCGGCTCATGGTCACCGTGCCGCTGCCGCCGAACACATCAATGAACCGGCTGTAGTGATCCGGCGCCATCTTGTTGATGATCCACAGCAGCTTGCTCTTGCCGCCCACCCATGGGATAAAGCTGTTCAAGGGGCATCACCCCCATCCAGCGGGAGAGAAAGCTGACCGGTATCTACATAGTCCGGCAAAGCACTGGACAGGCCACGCTCCGCAAATGCGATCTTCTTGATCCGGCTGCGGAGCTGCCGGATGGTGCGCTCCAGCTCCTCGGCAGTAGCGGCGTAATAGTAGCCGCCCTCAAAGCTGCAAATGGGAATGCCGTCACCGCGCAGGGCGTTGATCTCCCGGCGCAGCTCAGAGCCACGCATTTGGAAGGTACACTCCAACTCCCGGCTGGTGACGGCATTTGCCTCGCCCTTGTGATAATGTTTAAGGTATTTCGCAAGGGCTTCATTGATTGCCACAGTTCCTCCTTTCCGGAGCCGTTATCCCGGAATAGGAGTCAAAATGAGCGCAAAAAAGAAGGGGCCGCTTTTCCCCATCCGGAAAAACGGCCCCTTGGTGTATTTCTTATTTGCTCAATAACGGGTAATTAAATTGTTCTACTGCTCTGTGTAACCATGTTCAATTAAATCTATCCATTTCAACAGAGTGCTCTTCCTAAGAATCATTCGCGCAGTTACCTCATAGCGATTCTTCTTTTTGTTTTTAGCGACATCCTCAAAAGCAAATACATAGTCATCAGCGGCACCTATATCGTACATATTTAGTCTCCCATGCGCAAAAGAATCCCTTAAGTGCGCAAAAACACTAATAAACTGAGTTCTCTTGTTGTTTACAATAGCGATAGACTCGCATTCTTTATTCTTTGGGGAAATCAACCAACCCTGCTTTTTTTCGGTTGCCTGCAAGAAATCGTTTCGAGCTTCCGCCGAAAAAAGCAAGTGTGGGTTTGTAGACTCACTGATAAGCCGCTTCCGCAGGCTTTGAGGTTTTCGCCATGGGGAATCCCAGTTGTAATATGAAAGGCTACGAGACATTGCACTTAGGTCACAACATGGCGAATGAAAGACAAAAAATGTAACTATTCTGAATAGCTCCATATTATTGAACCGTTCGGGCGCAATATCCTCCAGCCATGCAGGATGATACTCCGTTTCAACATAACCACTTGGCGTTCTTTTTTCCATCATACAGCATACCTTTTTCGATACTAATTCAAATCTGCAACGCTTCAAGACGCTCTACATTTTCAGCTCTAATGCTGCTGAAATTATACTACAGTTTGCAGCTATTGACAATTGGCAGCTGTATAATCAGGGTCATCACATTTCCATATTCATGTGTTTCTGCACCGGTGTCTGCATCGGCTGATAGTCCTCCTGATGCAGCAGGCCGTAGGAGGTAAGTGCAGCATTGTCATCCTTGATGATCTCGTTCCCGTAGGTGAAGAGATTTACATGAGGCAGGAGCAGTTCCGCCGAGTGGGCATCCATTGTGAAGTTCAGTTCATCAATGGCCGCCTCCTGCGGCGAACTGATCTCCGGCGTGAGGATGTAATCCCCGATATGCTCGGCAAGGCCCGCAGCAGTAGCCAGATCCGTTACCTCGAAATGCTCCAGCAGGGCTTTCAGCTTCGGGATCTGTTTTTCACGGGAAGGCATAGCCTCCACTGCCTCCGCAAAATCGTTGAAGGCATCCAGCTCCATTGGCAAGTCAGCAAACTCTGCCGCCTGTGGGATGATCCCGTCATAGTCGAGAACCATAGCACCCTCCCAGCCGTCCGCTCCGAGCTGCTTCTGCACGTCCCTCAATGCTTCAGCAGACGCAGGCAATTCCAGCGTGACGGTGCGGTCATCTTCGAGGTCGGGATGAAGGCCAAGAGTGAGCCGGAAGAGATATTCCGGCTTTTCGGGAAGTTCCTTGGCGCAGGGTGGTGCGGTGACCAGTTCACTGTGCTTCACCACATAGCCGCTCCGTGTGAATGTGCCGTTTTCGCCGGTACGCAGGGCTTTGCCGATTTTGCCAAAGTCCAGCATCTCGAACACATCGTCGGATAGACCGTCCAGTTCCTCCATGAAGCCGTTTTCCGCATAGAAGCGGCCCAGTTCTGCGTCACTGGTCGCGCCGACCACATGGCAGCAATCTGCCCCCGCGCTGACCGCCAGAGTTCTCAGGTCCTGCATGGTAAGAATACTGCCGTTGGATTCTACCTTTCTCTGAATTTCCAGACGAAGCAGGCCGTCAAACGCTTCCTGCTCCGTTTCATCCAGCACAGCCAGACGACCGGCAAGATCGTTCAGTTCATTGAGGCTGGCGTCCAGTTCCATCAAGTGAGGAGCGAGATACTCGAAGCCATAGTAATCGTCAATTTCCAGATACAGCTCCTCGTTCTCCTGAAACCGCACCTTTTCCATGGCGTCCCACACCTCCCACGGGGAGGCGGGCAGCTCCAGCTTTGCATAGGCTGCGCTATGCGGCGTATCGTTTTTAGCGAGATACACACGCAGTATTCTTTTACCCAAGGGTCATCCCTCCCATCTCCGGCTGTTGTTCATAGCAGGCGGGGTCCGCGCCGGGGACGCCCCAGCCGAACATGGAACCCGTTTTCATGGCTTTTTCCTGCGCGGGGGTAACGCCAAGCCGCTCGTTGTTATAGTCCGCTATCTCACGGTTATGCGCGGGATCGTTCGTGTTCCAATCGCTGGGGTAGTAGCCGCTCTCACCGCGCTTGATGCAGATGAGCTCGCCGGTGCCGGGGAGCGTGGAGAAGCACAGCTCCGGCAGTCCATCCGCCAGCTTGGGGGCGAACAATTCCTGCTCCGTTTGGATGCTCCACTCGTCCGAGTTCCAAAGGTGGACATACAATTCACCGCCGTCATCCACGGAAATTTCCCGCTGCTCAAAGCCCTCACCCCAGCCGTCCGAAGCCTGCCCAGTGAGATATTCCTTTAAGGTTTCCAGCTCTGTGTCGGACAATTCCCCGGCGACACGGCATTCCGCCACGCCCCAGAGCTGCCGGTCACGCTCCTCCACGGCGAAGACGGCGGAGCGTACCTTGCGGTCAACGCTGTCGGCTTCATCATACCAATGCATGAGACCTCGCTCGGTCTCCTCCGGCATCCGGTTTTTCACCAGCGCCGCCGTGATCTGATCCTGATAGCCGCGCAGCTCACTGCCCTCCAGCAATGTGCTGCTGTCGTCGAAGTCGCCGTACTCGTTCCGCTCATAGAGATCGGCGGTCAGGGGCATATACAGCTTGAGGGTGGTCAGCTTGGGCGGCAGCACGGTGAAGCTGTCCTCGCCGGGGGCGAGCGGCAGTGTGCGGCCATTATCCCACTTCATGAAAATTTGACCCTCATCGTCCACAAAGTCTACTTCGCCCTCCGTGCCGGGAAGAATGGGATGATAAGGGTCCTTCATCGAATTAAGCCGGATGCGGGTGCCGGGGGGATACTGCTCCTTGATAAAATTCACCATTTTTCTGTCCATCATCGTTTCCTCCATGTTTTGCTCTCTGTCGTAAAACTCCAGCTCGTAGATCACGCCGCGATTTTGCTTTCGGGTATCCTTCACCTTGACCGTCGTACCATCAAAGATGTAATTGCCGGCTTTTCCAAAATCGGTGTAGAAGCCCTTGCCGTGGTTGCAGGTGGAGAAGGGATGCTCCGGCTGATCCTTGATCTTGGAATAGAAGCCCACCGTCTGCACCGTGGTCACCACACGGGTCAGCCCCACCATATCCGCGTGATTGGCATGGCTGACAGTCTTGAACTCCACACCGGGTCGGATGAACCGCTTCAGCTCGGCAAGGCTTTTGAACGCGACCGGCTCTCGCTGCTTTTTTGAGACGTCCATTACATTCCTCCGAAGGTC
>VOFK01001727.1_pt1 | contig 23195 bp, 44 predicted proteins | sample 5384121 | NCBI WGS metagenome assembly VOFK01 (sample SAMN12384730, study PRJNA508395) | human gut metagenome | isolation source: healthy gut J | host: Homo sapiens | reverse complement strand
AAATTCTTCTATCATATCACTTGAACCAAAATAAGAAAATATGACAAAAACACTCCAACACCGGTTCGCCTGTGGGTGAATCTCATAACGTCGGAGTAGAAAGCGACAATGTAGGCGACACACCCATCTGTGGGGCGTATGGCACGGTTTTGAAGCCGATGAATTATTACCGCAAACGTATGACACGTTTTTGCAGCGAATTCGGCTTTGAAAAGCCTGCCTGATATGAAGGCTATCGAAAAGTTTGCAAAGCCTTCCGACTACTCCCTTTCGAGCGATGTGTTTAAGTCTCACCAAAAATGTGCCAACGGCAATGACAAAATGATATATTATATAGCATCTAGGTTTAATTTACCAAAGGAGTTCAAAGATTATGTCTATTTGTCACAGGTAACGCAAAACGAATGTATCGCAGATGCCACCGAACATTGGCGCAGAAACAAGGGCAGATGCAACGGTTCAATGTATTGGCAGTTTAATGACTGCTGGGGTGTATGCTCTTGGTCAAGTCTTGATTACTATGGCAACTACAAGGCCTTACAATACGGTGCAAAAGCACTTTAACGCGCCGCTCAGCATATCGATTGAGAATACAAGCGACTATATACGTGTTTTTGTGCTGAATGATTTAAACGAAAGCAAAACAGTTGATGCGGAATATGAAATATTTGATTTTGAAAACGGAACTCTTGAAACAAACAAAAAACATTAACCGTCGGTTGCCGTAAAAAATTCTGTTGTTTTTTTGATTTAAATGTTCCGTTCATTTGCTCGGAATACGATAAAAAAGAACAGGCATTGCAGTAAGACTTTATGAAAATAGTGCCCTTATTCAGCAAAAATTGTTCTTTTCTGCCGCGAAAACGAGCTTCACTTGCAAAAAGGGCCTGATATCAAAGATGCCGAGACGGTAGCTAATATGAATCAGGGTGCCGTAAGTGACCAGGCGGATAAAGATTATGAAACCGGGGAGGATCTGGATATCACAAGCAGCAAGGAAGATCTGGCGGATGCATCGACGGAAGATGTGGAAAATCCGGGAGAGACGGTACTTACCTCTGTGACAAGCGGGGATTCCGACTATGCGGCAAAAGTGAAACTTAACCGGGAACAGGTGCGTTCCAAAAATAAAGAAACCCTGCAGGCAATCATTGACAATGATTCTTTGGATGAGTCCAAAAAAAAGATGCTGCGGTCAATGAAATGATTACACTGACGGATATTGCGGAGAAAGAGTCCAATGCAGAAATGATGCTGGAGGCAAAAAGGGTTTACGGATGTGGTTGTCAGTATGAATGATGACGGCTGTGATGTGGTTCTTAATATGGGGAGGCAACCGATGCCAAGCGGGCGCAGGTCGAAGATATTGTAAAGCGTAAGACCGGAGTATCCGCAGATAAGATCGTGATCACTCCCATCCAGTAGCACTTGCAAAATACATAGTTTTTAGTATAAAATGAGGTACAGTGTGCAATTGGTTTGGAGGATATACTGTGAGTGACTTAAGAAAAAGAAATAGAAAAACGGCGTACATTCGCTATCATTTCCCATCCGGATGCGGGTAAGACAACCCTGACGGAAAAGTTCTTATTATACGGAGGAGCCATCAATCTGGCTGGTTCTGTAAAAGGAAAAGCAACCGCAAGACATGCAGTGTCTGACTGGATGGAGATCGAGAAGCAGAGAGGTATTTCGGTCACCTCGTCGGTGCTGCAGTTTAACTATGACGGATACTGTATTAATATTCTGGATACCCCGGGACATCAGGATTTCTCTGAGGATACCTACCGTACCCTGATGGCGGCCGATTCGGCGGTCATGGTGATTGATGCAAGCAAAGGAGTAGAGGCGCAGACACGTAAGCTGTTTAAGGTATGCGTAATGCGCCATATTCCGATTTTTACATTTATCAATAAGATGGACCGTGATGCAAATGATACGTTTGAGCTTCTTGATGATATTGAAAAAATGAACTGGGAATCGCAACGTATCCGGTCAACTGGCCGATCGGTTCGAAAAGAATTCAAAGGTGTATATGACCGTCATACCAGAAAAAGTTATGACATTTGCCGATACATTAAAGGGAACAAAAAGAAGGTTCCGAAAAAGATTATTGATATCGATGATCCGGCACTGATCGACGAGATTGGTGAGGAGAAAAATCAATTTTGGATGACGAAATCGAACTTCTTGACGGTGCCAGTGCGGAATTTGATATGGAACTTGTGACAAAGGGAGAACTTTCCCCGGTATTTTTCGGTTCTGCCCTGACCAATTTTGGTGTGGAAACTTTTCTGCAGCATTTCCTGAAGATGACTTATGCGCCAATGGCCGGAAATCAGACATCGGAATGATTGATCCGTTTCAGGAAGATTTTTCTGCGTTTGTCTTTAAGATTCAGGCAAATATGAATAAAAAATCACCGGGACCGTATTGCGTTTATGCGTATCTGTTCCGGTAAGTTTACGGCGGGCATGGAAGTATTCCATGTGCAGGGAAACAAACGGATCAAGCTTTCCCAGCCGCAGCAGATGATGGCAGACGAGCGTAAAATGGTAGAAGAAGCATATGCGGGAGATATTATTGGTATCTTTGATCCCGGCATTTTCTCTATCGGGGACACCCTCACGACGGCAAAGGACAAGTTTCAGTTTGAGGGAATCCCGACATTTGCGCCGGAACATTTTTGCACGTGTACGTCTGATCGACTCCATGAAGCGCAAGCAGTTTGTAAAGGAGTAACACAGATTGCACAGGAAGGTGCCATCCAGATTTTCCAGGAATACAAAGGCGGTATGGAGGAAATCATAGTAGAGTAGTTGGTGTGCTGCAGTTTGATGTACCCGGTTCCGTCTGGAAAATGAATATAACGTAGAAATCCGTCTGGAGAATCTTCCATACGAATACATCCGCTGGATCGAGAACAAGGGAGGAAGTGGATGTGGACGCGGTGACTGGTACTTCAGATATGAAGAAAGTGATTGATATGAAGGGAAATCCGCTTCTTTTATTTGTCAATGCATGGAGTGTCGGCATGACACTTGACCGAAACGAAGGACTCGTATTATCCGAGTTCAGTAAGAATTAATCAAAAGGAGGAAAGATCATGGGAGTTGTAACAATTACAAAAGAAAACTTTGAAGCAGAAGTTGTCGGCGCAAAGGTGCCGGTCGTGATTGATTTCTGGGCATCCTGGTGTGGCCTTGTCAGATGCAGTCACCGGTTGTGGATGCAGTTGCAGAATCAATGGGAGATCAGGTGAAAGTATGCAAAGTAAATGTGGACGAGCAGCCACAGCTTGCATTAAATTACCAGATTGTGAGTATTCCTACGCTGGTATTCATGAAAGATGGAATGTTTCAGAAGAAGATGATAGGGTTACAGACGCAGGATGCGATTGAGGATTACCTGAAAACACTTCTTGACGCGTAGTAGGATACAACGTATAATAAAAGGCAGTTGCAGAGCGACTGTCTTTTTTTTTCCCCATTTAAAATTTTGCATTGACAATACAAACAAAATATACTACTATTAGAACATAGATACGAACATAGGTTCGATAAGAAGGAGAATATTATGGCAAAAGAAGATAAATTAAAAGCATTGGATGCGGCAATCGCACAGATCGAGAGACAGTATGGCAAAGGATCTGTGATGAAGCTGGGGGACAATTCCGCAAATATGAACGTAGAAACGGTTCCTACAGGGTCACTCAGTCTGGATATTGCATTGGGACTCGGAGGACTTCCGAAAGGACGAATCATCGAGATTTACGGACCGGAGTCCAGTGGTAAGACTACCGTTGCACTGCACTGTGTGGCAGAGGTGCAGAAGCAGGGCGGAATTGCCGGATTCATCGATGCGGAGCATGCGCTTGATCCTGTCTATGCTAAGAATATTGGTGTTGATATTGATAATTTATATATTTCCCAGCCGGACTGCGGAGAGCAGGCGCTTGAGATCACAGAGACGATGGTGCGTTCCGGAGCAGTCGATATTGTAATTGTGGACTCTGTGGCTGCTCTGGTACCGAAGGCGGAGATCGACGGCGATATGGGCGATTCCCATGTGGGACTGCAGGCGCGACTGATGTCACAGGCTCTTCGTAAGCTGACCGGTGTGATCAGCAAGTCTAACTGTGTGGTAATCTTTATCAACCAGCTTCGTGAGAAGAGTTGGTATTATGATGCGTTCGGTAATCCGGAGACGACGACCGGTGGACGTGCACTTAAGTTTTATTCTTCTGTCCGTCTGGACGTGCGCCGTGTAGAACAGCTCAAGCAGGCAGGAGAAGTCATTGGTAACCATACCCGTGTCAAAGTCGTAAAAAAACAAAGTAGCACCTCCATTCCGTGAAGCAGAGTTTGATATCATGTTTGGAAAGGGTATTTCCAAAGAGGGAGATATTCTGGATCTGGCAGCAAATGTCGGAATTATCAGCAAATCCGGTGCATGGTATGCTTATGAAGGAGACAAGATCGGACAGGGACGTGAAAATGCAAAGACGTATCTGCGTGAAAATCCGGAATTCTGTAAGATGATTGAAGAAATGGTGCGTGAACATTATTTTTGCACAGGAGGATGAGACCCCGGAAGGCGAAGAAGAGACTCCGGTATCTGCAGATGAGGAAAGCAAGAAAGAATAAGATATGGTTACAGTGACAGAGTGTACGACTCTGGGAAAGGGCAGGCTTCGTTTCCATCTGGATAATGGAACGGAGCTTGTTCTTTACCGGGGAGAGGCAAAACAGTTTCGGATGCGGGAAGGAAGCACACTTTCGGATGAAGAGGAACATCAGCTGATTTATGAAGTGGTGGGAAAGCGCGCAAAAAGAAGAAAGAACCATGCATCTGCTGGAACAGATGGACTACAGAAAGCAGCAGTTGCGGGAGAAACTGAAACAGGGCGGATATCCGCAGGCGTGTATTGATCTTGCACTTGAATATGTGAAATCTTTTCATTATGTCGATGATTACCGCTATGCATGTACCTATATCAATTATCGTCAGGATCGTATGAGCCGCTATCAGCTGAAAGTAAAACTGTATGGAAAGGGAGTTTCCGGAGAATTGATTGATCGTGCCCTTTGAGGAATGTTATGAGGGGGACGAACAGGGACCAGATTATCCGGCTGCTGGAAAAAAAAAGTTTGACGCACAAAATTCCGACCCAAAAAAGAATTTACACGGCTGTTTACCAGTATCTGATGCGCAGGGGCTTTCGGAGCAATGATGTGCTGCGTGCTATGAAAAAGTAAACAATGAAAGCACGTATTGCTTGACATATTTAAGCAAAAAGGATAAAATTATAATGTTGTAGAAGTATGACATGGAAGACTAATATTTCTTTTTTGTTATATGTACAATGAAAACTTAATAAAGGAGGTGCTCCTGTGCCACAAGTAATTATTGCTGTTGTTATCACACTTTATAATTACTGCGGTTGCTGTATGGTTTATCTCGACTGAATATCACAAGAAGGTAGCAAATACCAAGATTGGAAATGCAGAAGAGCAGGCCAGAGGCATCATCGACGAGGCTGTGAAAAATGCCGAAGACAAGAAGCGCGAAGCTATTGCTTGAGATCAAAGAAGAAACCATTCGTTCCAAGAATGAGATTGACAAGAAGAGATCAAAGAGCGTAGAAATGAAATTCAGCGTAACGAGCGTCGTATTGTGCAGAAGGAAGAAAATCTGGACAAGAAACTCGAATCGATTGAAAAGCGTGAGGCAAGTTTCGCGTGCCAAAGAAGAAGATTTAAAAGAAGCAGAAAGTTGAGATAGCAAAGCTCAACGAACAGCGCGTACAGGAACTGGAAAGAATTTCAGGATTAACCTCTGAACAGGCAAAAAGAATACCTCTTAAAGACCGTGGAAGAAGATGTGAAGATTGACACTGCAAAGATGATCAAGGAAATGGAAGCGCAGGCGAAGGAAGAAGTCAACAAGAAGGCAAAGGATTACGTAGTAAAGGCGATCCAGAAGTGTGCAGTAGACCATGTTTCTGAAACTACAATTTCCGTTGTACAGTTACCGAATGACGAAATGAAAGGACGTATCATCGGTAGAGAAGGACGAAATATCCGTACTCTTGAAACCATGACAGGTGTAGACCTGATCATTGATGATACACCGGAAGCAGTTATCCTTTCCAGCTTTGATCCGATTCGAAGAGAAGTTGCGAGAATTGCACTTTGAAAAGTTGATCGTGGATGGACGAATTCATCCGGCACGTATCGAGGAGATGGTTGAAAAAGCGCAAAAAGAAAGTAGAGACAATGATTCGTGAAGAAGGCGAGGCTGCTGTATTAGAAGTCGGCATCCACGGCATTCATCCGGAGCTTGTCCGGCTTTTTTGGGCAAAATGAAGTATCGTACCAGTTATGGACAGAATGCATTGAAGCATTCGATTGAGGTCGCACAATTGACAGGTTTACTCGCCGCAGAAATCGGTGAGGATGTCCGTATGGCAAAACGTGCCGGATTACTTCATGATATCGGTAAAGCTGTAGATCATGATATGGAAGGTTCCCATATTCAGCTGGGTGTGGAACTGTGTAGAAAGTACAAGGAATCACCTCTTGTCATCAATGCAGTGGAAGCACATCACGGTGATGTGAAGCCGGAGAGTCTGATTGCATGTCTGGTGCAGGCAGCCGATACCATCAGCGCTGCACGTCCGGGTGCGAGAAAAAGAAACTTTGGAAACATACTCAAACCGCTTACAGCAGCTTGAGGATATTACAAATAGCTATAAGGGTGTAGAAAAATCTTTTGCAGTTCAGGCAGGTAGAGAGGTTCGTATCTTAGTTGTTCCTGAGCAGATCAGCGATGCGGATATGGTTCTTTTAGCCAGAGATATTTCAAAACAGATTGAGACTGAGTTGGAATATCCGGGTCAGATCAAAAGGTAAATGTGATCAGGAATCGCGTGTTGTTGACTACGCTAAGTAATTGTGAAAATGAACTTAAAAAAGGCTTAAGACCGCGGAAAGCGGATTAAGCCTTTTTTATATCATAAATGTGTTGTAAAATAAATACATTGGGATTTCATGGGACGTATAGAATAAAAAGGAGGAATGGTACAGCACGGCTGCACTGGCCAGATTATGAAAAAAAAATGATCGAAAGGTTTTTGGTTCCTTTTGATGATTTCACTATACCGGAAAAAGTGTGAAATGGATATGTTACAAATTTTGAAGAAACTGTGAACGATGAAAAAAATATCCGGGGATGATGTTCGGACAGGAAAGAGAGGTTTGAAATATGGTAGAACATGTAAAACGATTGAAGAGAGAACTGGTATACAAAGGGAGCAATTCTGGATATCTACAAAGATACGATGGAACTTCCGGATGGAAACAAAGCAGAGTGGGATTTTGTATCCCATCGTATGGGCGCAGCCGCCATTCTTCCGGTTATGAAGGATGGAAGAATTGTGATGGTGCGTCAGTACCGCAATGCGCTGGAGAGAGAAACACTTGAAATTCCGGCCGGCTGTCGGGACAGTAAGATGGAAGATACGGCGTATTGTGCGGCACGGGAGATGGAAGAGGAAACGGGATACCGCAGCACGAATGTGAAACATTTATTATCCCTGCGTACGACGGTGGCATTTTGTGATGAGGCGGTTGATATTTTTGTAGCTACCGATCTGGAAGTGGGAACCCGGCATCTGGATGAAGCGGAATCTATTGATGTGGAAATTTACACACTGGAAGAGTTGTGCGATATGATCTATGAAGGGAAAATTCAGGATGGAAAAACCATTGCTGCAATTATGGCATATGCGGCAGCAAAAAAAAAAAGGCGGAATGGGAAAACATCTGGATTTATAAAAATGGAATAAAGGAAAAACGGACAGGGCATAGGCTGAAAAAAGAAAAGAGTTTTAGGAATTTTTATGAAAAAGGAACTGGCGATTGGAATCTGTTTTGGCCTGGCGGGAATTTTATGTACCTGTCTGTTTGGATATGAATATTTTACGACTTATGGATTTTTAAATGCGTATCATATGAAAGCATTTGCGGCATCGGATACCGGGTATTTGCCGCTTCTGGCAAATATTCTATGGGAAAGGGGAACAGTGTTTGTGATTATTGCAATCCTTTCCATTACTGCTTTAAAAGCAATTCTGCCATTATTATTGCGCTGCCTGATTTATTTTACCGGCGGGGTATTTTTTGCTGCCTGTGTGATGAATATGGGGATTCTTGGAATTGTTTTTTCTGGTATCGTGGCTGCCACATGGAATTTTTGTATCTTGCAGCGCTTGCGCTTTTACTGCTGGTAGAACCGCACAGGTTTTATAACCGGAAAAAATCCATGGCTGCTGCGGCTGGCATGGGGGATGGGAGTTGCGGTACTGGTACTTCTTGGATGTGTATTGAGGCATCTGTTGGAATCCGGCTGTTACGTTTTGTTGTAGAAAAATTATAAAAAAATGGAGTGCAAAAGGAACACTTTTTACACTCCATTTTGTTTTCAGACAAAAACTGTTTACTTTGCGTTCATCTCCGCAATGTCATAGATCAGCTGTTTGGAATCTTCCCATCCGAGACAAGGATCGGTAATGGATTTTCCGTAAATATGATCTCCGATAGGCTGATTTCCCTCTTCGATGTAACTTTCAATCATCAGACCCTTTACCAGAGAACGGATATCGGAAGAAAGCTGGCGGTTATGCATCACTTCTTTTTGCGATACGGATCTGTTCCTTAAACTTCTTTCCGGAGTTGGAATGGTTGGTATCAATGATGGCTGCCGGATGGATGACATCCATTTTTTTCGTACATCTCATGAAGACGGATCAGATCTTCATAGTGATAATTCTGGGTGGTATTGCCGTGTTTGCTGACTGCACCGCGAAGAACCACGTGAGTCAGAGGATTTCCGGTTGTCTCCACCTCGTATCCGCGATAAACGAAATGATGCGGATGCTGTGCCGCGTATACAGAATTGAGCATAACAGAAAAAAATCACCACTGGTAGGATTTTTCATTCCGGAAGCGACATCAAAACCACTGACGGTCAGACGATGCTGCTGATCCTCTACCGAACGGGCACCGATGGCCACATAGGAGAGAAGATCCTCGACATATCCCCAGTTTTCCGGGTAAAGCATTTCATCGGCACAGGTAAGACCGCTTTCTTCGATTGCACGGATGTGCATTTTACGCATGGCGATCAGACCCTCGATCATATCCGGAGCTTTTTCCGGATCTGGCTGGGAAGCAATCCCTTTGTAGCCTTCGCCGGTTGTACGTGGTTTGTTGGTGTAAATACGCGGAACTAAGATGACCTGATCCTTGACATCTTCCTGGATTTTGGTCAGACGGCTCACATAATCACATACGGAATCTTCGTTATCTGCAGAACACGGTGGAAATGATTACGAGGACACGTGAATCTTTACCTGTAATTACATCAGAGATCATGAGGTCTCTGTGTTTTTTTTTAATTCACGAAGCTCCGGGGAAAGCGGATAATCGCGCTTAATGTCTGCCGGAGTCGGTAATTGGTTTAAAAATTCAAAACTCATTTTTTTCTCCTATCTCTTAAGTTCGGATATCACATACCGTGACTATCTTAATGGAAAACGGGAAAAATGTCAAATAACAGGAACCGGTTGTTTCTTTCGGGCTTTTAGAATATAATAACAGAGAATTACAACACAGCAGGAGGTGCAGAGATGGAAAAATCTGCTTTGTATAAAAAAGGAAAGATTATAGGAAAAGGAAAACCGCTCGTGTGTGTGCCGGTCATGGAGTCTTCGAAAGAAGAAATTTTAAGAGAAACCAGAAGGCTGGAAGGAGCACACACGGAAATGATTGAGTGGCGCGTGGATGCGTTTGAAAACGTGGAAAGTCCGAATGCGATTCGTGAAATATTAAATGAAATGAAACATATCATAAAGGAAAGTATTCTGGTGTATACCTTCCGTTCTAAAAATCAGGGAGGGTGTAAAAGCACTTTCCGCGGCGGATATTTATGATATTCATCAGGTGGCGGCAGAATCAGATGTCGTGGATTTTATTGATGTGGAATATTTTGAAGCAAAAAAATCCGCAGAAAGAAATAGCGAGGTTGCAGGAGATGGGAGTATATGTGATTGCTTCCCATCATGATTTTGAACAGACGCCGGACCGGAGGTGATCCGCATGCTGTTGGAACAGATCCGTGAGAGTGGCGCAGATGTCGTGAAACTGGCAGTTATGCCGCAGAATATGTGGGATGTATTGCATTTGCTGGAGGAGACCAACCGCTTTCATGAAAACCATCCGGATCATCCGCTGATTACCATGTCCATGGGTGCAAAGGGGGATTTCCCGCGTGGCCGGAGAGTTTTTCGGATCGTGTGTGACATTTGGCGCAGGCGGGCAGGCGAGCGCACCGGGGCAGCTTCCGGTAAAAGCAGCTGGAAGAAATACTTCATATTTTTACATCAAAGTGTGGATTGACTCTAAATTTGAAGTGTGATATAGTAAAAAGGCACTTGTGAAATAAGAGTGCTATGCAGCCGTAGTATAATGGATAGAACGCAGGACTCCGACTCCTGAGATGCGGGTTCGATTCCCGCCGGGTGCAGTTTATGCTATGTGGCAAGGAAACAACTTACCCATAGAACGACAGGAAAAAGCGGTGCGTCATGCACCGCTTTTTACTGGACGAATAGTATGAGGTGTGGTATCATAAATGGAAAGATGCATTTTTATGGAGGGTTCATATGCAGAATGAAAAATTAAAAAAAAGTTTACAGACTTTTTGTGAAATATAGACGATATTTTTTGCGCAGCTGTTTTATTTGTGATTCTTGTTGTGATTCTGGTAAAGTGTACCGGCCGCAGAAAGATCAGAAAGAGACACAAAAACGGTACACAGGGGTGACACAGACTACAGAATATCAGGAAATTGGTAAGCTGCAGAAAGATGCAGATCCGGAACTTGTGACACTGATGGAAAATTATTATGCGGCATATGCCGGTGGAGATACGGATTCGCTGGAGATGATTGCACAGCCGCTCAGTGACAATGAAAAGAGTTATATCACGACGTTTTCTGAGTATTATGAGGATTATCAGAACATCACCTGTTATTCCACAAAGGGGGCAACCGATGATTCTTATCTGGTATCTGTATGCTATGATCTGAAATTCAAAGGTGTGGATACTCCGGCACCGGGAATGGATTTCTTCTCATGTGGAGAGAGACGGAAAGGGAAATCTGATCATCAATAACATATACTCTGCATACAATTTCAATTTCCTGGATCAGGATCTGGATGCAAATCTGTATTCCCCTGATTCTGGCATATGAGAAGAAAGTGATGAAGTGGTTGCTCTGCAGAAAGAGGTGCAGACAAGCTATAATGAAGCTGTAAAGAGTGATGAAAAAAACTTGCCAATATGGTGGGTGGAACCCTTCGAAATGCCATCGCAAAATGGAGAGAAACGATTGTAAGCAATACCGAAACCCAGACGACAGAGACGGAAAAAGCCAGACGCAGGAAACCCAGACCACAGAGACAAAGCAACAGGAAGAAACTCAAAAGAAAGAAGAAACACAAAAGACCGAGGAAACCCAGACAACGGAGTCTACGGAAAAGAAGGAAGATACCCAAAAGAGCGATTCCAAGAAATCTACCGGTACGGTCAAGACAAAAGATATCTGTAATGTCAGAAAGAGCCCGAGTACGGATGGTGAGCTCCTCGGAAAAGTGGATATTGGTGTGGAACTGAAGAAACTTGGAACGGAAGGTGACTGGACCAAGGTAAACTTCCAGGGAGAAACCGGATATGTAAAGAGCGAATTTGTAAAGGAAGTGTCTTCCAAGTCAGGTTCCGGCAAGGGAACCGTAAAAACGAAGGATATCTGCAATGTGCGTAAAACCGCAAGTACAGATGGAGAACTTCTTGGAAAAAGTGGATGCGGGCGTAAAATTAAAAGAAACTTGGCACCAAGGGAGAATGGACGAAAGTGAAGTTCCAGGGCAAAACCGGATACATCAAGAGCGATTTATTAAAAACGGTAAAAATAATAAAGACATCATAAAGAAGCGGAGGCTGTGAGGTCTCCGCGATTTTTTGTCAGACAGGGAAGAAACGTGGAAGTCAGAATTAATAAATTTTTTAAGTGAAGCAGGGGTATGCTCCAGAAGAGAAGCAGATCGCCAGATTGAAGCAGGAAATGTAACCATCGGCGGAAAAACCGCGCGGATGGGGGATCAGGTATCGGATGGACAGGAGGTCTGTTTCTGTGGAAGACCGGTACAAAAAGAAAAAAGAAATGATACTGATCGCGCTTAATAAGCCGGCGGGTATTGTCTGCACGGCGGAAAAAAAGGGAAAAAAATAATGTGATTGATTTCCTGCATTATCCGAAACGGATCTATCCGGTCGGGCGTCTGGATAAAGAGTCAGAAGGACTGTTGCTGTTGACGAATAACGGTGAGATTGTCAACAAAATTATGCGGTCGGGAAATATGCATGAAAAAAAAAGAATATCTTGTTACCGTGAACCGTCCGGTGACGGATGCATTTCTGCATGGTATGGCAAACGGTGTTCCGCTTGTGGAACTTGGCACGACAACGCGCAAATGCAGGGTAGAACGGACAGGAAAAAAACAGTTCCGGATCATTCTGACACAGGGATTAAACCGACAGATCCGACGCATGTGTGAATATTTTGGGTACCGTGTACAGAAACTGGTACGTGTACGGATCATGAATATTGAACTGGGGGATCTCGAATCAGGAAAGTACCGGGATGTTACACCGGAGGAATTTAAAAAGTTAAAACAGTTGATCGCACATTCGAGCAATCAGCCCGTGCGACCAATGGAAAAACCACAAAAATCAAAACGAAAACCACGCAATTCTGCCATACATGGCACGTATACGGTGGTAAATCATCATATAGATAGAGAGAACAAAAAATGGAAACAGAAAAGCAACGGATTGAAGAACTGGTAAAACAGTTGAATGCAGCATCAGCTGCGTATTATAACGGACAGGATGAAATCATGCCAAATTATGAGTGGGATGCTTTGTTTGATGAGCTTACCACGCTGGAAGAAAAAACCGGATATATTATAAAGGACAGCCCGACGCAGAATGCCGGATATGAAGAATCCGGAAGCGGACAAAAAGAACCGCATGAGTATCCGGCACTTTCTCTGGCGAAGACCAAACAGGTGGAAGCTGAACTGCAGCAATGGGCGGGAGCTTATCCGATCTGGCTGTCATGGAAACTGGACGGACTTACGCTGGTTCTGACGTATGATAACGGAAATCTTGTAAAAATTCTTACCAGAGGAAATGGAAACCTGGGTACCAACATTACATTTTTAAAGGGGTGCGATCGGAGGATTCCCGCAGAAGATTTCGTATCAGGGGCATCTGGTTGTGCGAGGAGAAGCTGCCATATCCTATACAGATTTTGCACAGATCAACGACATGATTGAGGATGACGATGAAAAATATGCAAATCCGCGAAATCTGGCATCCGGAACGCTGAATCTGGAAGATCCGGCAGAAGTGAAGAGCCCGCCATGTCAGGTTTCATGCATTTACACTGGTGCATCTGGATGAGCCGATGGTATCGTGGGGAGAGCGGATGCACTTTCTGGAAGAACTGGGATTTGATGTGGTAGACAGGGAAGCGACAACCGCCCAAAAACTTCCGGAAGCCATTGACCGATGGACGAAACTTGTAGAGAGCGGAAAAATGGATATTCCGGTAGATGGTCTGGTGATCTGTTATGATGATACGGATTATGCGGCATCGGGAAGCGTGACCGGGCATCATGCGACACGCGCCGGTTTTGCGTTCAAATGGCAGGATGAGGCCGTGGATACAAAACTAAAATATATCGAATGGTCGTGTGCGGTGTCTACGATTTCCCGGTTGCCGTGTTTGAACCGGTGCAGATCGAGGGAACAACGGTATCGAGAGCATCTCTATGCAATATCAGCGAGATCGAGCGTCTGGGAATCGGAAAAGAGTGTACACTTTCCGTGATCAAAGCCAATAAGATCATTCCGAAATGTATTGCGGTAAAAGATGCTGTAGGTGCTCCAGAGATTCCATCCCAGTGTCCGGTGTGCCATGCACCGACAAAAGTTCATGTGAGTGAAAACAGTGGCACAAAGACCCTGCATTGTACCAATCCGGACTGTACAGCCAAAAATGTCAAGAAATTTACCCGTTTTGTCAGCAAGTGGGGGATGGATATCGACGGACCTTTCCATTCAGACGATGCTCCGTTTTATGAATGCGGGATTTATCCATGAATTTGCGGATATTTTCCGTTTGAAAGAGCATTTCGGGGAGATCAGCCAGATGGAGGGCTTTGGTGAAAAAAAATCTGTGGCAAATATGGAACAGTCCATTGAAAAAAAAGCCGGCAGGTACATCCGGTGAACTTTATATTTGCCCTGTGCATACCGCTGATCGGTGGATGCCGGGAAAAAAATTGTTGCCGCCATTGGTTTTGAAGGCTTTTTGCAACGTCTGCATCAGGGGACGGGTTTGAGGATATTGAGGGGATCGGAGCGGAACGTTCCCGATCAATTGTAACCTGGTATCAGAATGAAAAAAAACCACAGTGGGTTTGAGGATCTGCTTCATGAACTTTCGATAGAACATGTAGAAGTGCAGGATACTTCTTCCGGAAGCTGTGCGGGACTGAGCTTTGTGATCTACCGGAGATGTGCATCACTATAAAAACAGGGATGAATTTAAGGCCTATGTAGAAAGCCAGGGCGGAAAAAAGTGACAGGAAGCGTCTCAAAAAGACGGCATATCTTGTCAACAATGACGTGGAATCCGCATCATCTAAGAATCGTAAGGCAAAAGAACTGGGAATTCCGATTATTTCCGAAGATACATTTATAGAACAATTTGGTGGGAGGTAGAAAAAGTTATGCCAATCAGAACACAAAAAGTGATCTGCCTGCAAAGGAGATCCTCGAACAGGAAGATATTTTCGTGATGGATGAGTCCCGTGCGATGCATCAGGATATTCGTCCGATCAATATCGTGATTCTGAACCTGATGCCACTGAAAGAAGAGACGGAATTGCAGATTTTCCGGTCATTGTCAAACACCCCGTTACAGGTAGACGTATCGCTGCTTGCACCGGCATCCCATGCATCCACCCATACTTCAAAGAGCCACCTGAACAAGTTTTATCAGACGTTTCAGGAAATTAAGAACCAGTATTTTGACGGGCTGATCATTACCGGTGCACCGGTGGAACAGATGAAATATGAAGAAGTCGATTACTGGGATGAAGTGTGTGAGATTATGGAGTGGTCAAAAAGCATGTGACATCCACCCTGCATTTGTGCTGGGGGCGCAGGCTGCACTTTATTATCATTACGGAATCCAAAAATATGATCTAAAGCAGAAAATGTTCGGGGGTATTCCGGCACCATGTAATGAATCGCAAGATTCCGATGGTACGCGGATTTGATGATTATTTTTATGCTCCACATTCCCGGCATACCGAGATCCGGGAGGAAGATATTTTAAAGCATGAAGAACTGACCATTCTTGCAAAATCAAAAGAGGCAGGGGTTTTTCTGGTAATCAATCAGGATGGCAGCCAGATTTTTGTGATGGGACACCCGGAATATGACCGGATGACATTAGACAGTGAATATAAGCGTGACAGAGAAGGGACTTGCGATCACGCTTCCGTGTAATTATTATCCGGATGATGATCCAACGCAGCGGCCGATGCTGCAGTGGCGGTCACATGGAAATATCCTTTATGCAAACTGGCTGAATTATTACGTTTACCAGCAGACACCGTATGAGTTTATCAATACCGATGAAATCATTGGGAAATAGGGCAGCCGTTATGGGTTGCAGTTTTTACAAGGGGAATATCCGTCTTTGATCAATTTCTTGCGGAGCCCCTTGTATTTTTTTTTTTCGGTTTTTACTGCTCATCTGCTTTTACCGAATAACAGTCCGGTTTGTGGAATTTTTGGTGTTGGTATTTAAAATATAGACCGCGGATGCGTGTTCCTTTGCAGAACTATTATGGGAATTCTGGTTATTTTTTCCATTCAGATGACTGTCACCGGTGGCATAATCTATGGCAACACCCGGCTGTACATTGTAGCAGTAGGTACAAAAACAAATGCCCTTTCCCTGATCCTCCACAGAATAAGCTTCCATCAGGACACCGGAAGCGACCAGGTTACTGCCCTCAAAAACCGGTGTCACGCGGTATAAGACATGGTTATTGGTTTTGTCTATATATCGTGCGGTTTTTTCCTCAAAAGGAAGCATACCTTCATTGTTCATGTAGCGGGTGCCGGTGATCAGGTTCTTTTTTTATTGGCATTTTCCGCAGTAAGGCAGTAGGCGATGAGGTGGCAGCGGTTATACAGATAGTTGCCGTCCACGACACCGGTGTGATTTGACGGTGTGCCAGCCGGATGGCCGGATCTGACCGATTTCCCGCGCGCTTCGGTCGGCATGGTGTCTTTGCTCACATTGGCATAGGCCACACCGCATCGTCCGAGCTTGTCGAGTTTATGGTAGATTCAAAAGTGTTGGTGTTTTGCTTTTCCCGGCTGTTGAAATATGGTTTATTTCCATGTACAGCCACAGAAGATTTTCCATTGTATTTTGGAACTTCTTTGATGGAAAAACGGTCTTTTGTGTTCTTTTGGGCAGCCTGTGCAGTCGTGATAAGCGCAGCAGAATCGGAACTTGTATCAGAAATGGGTGGTACAGGTACGAAAGCTACGGAAAAAGGCAAGTAAAACAGCAAAAAGCAAAGAAGTCCTGCATTTTGTGAAGTGTAATCGTTTCATGGGATTTCCTCCTTATTCCGTTATGATTTGTTTTCTATAGTATAACATAAAAGTAAAGAATTTTTGGAAAAAAAGGAAAAAAAAAATCCAATAGATTGGAAACGTCAGTTTCGTATATTCTGATGTTGTAAGCGGAACTGTTTCGGTGTCATCTGATAGCGTTTTTTAAAAGTACGGATCAGATGGCTGCAATCGGCAAAGCCTGTTTCTCCCGCAATATAACTTAAATCATGCCCGGTAAATAAAAGGAGATTTTCCACTTTGCTCAGCCGCACAAATTCGATATACTGCTTGCAGCTTTGTCCATAGTATTTACGGAACTGCCGGGCAAAGTAAGAATAACTCATATGATACGTGCGTGCCAGAGATTCAATGTTGATATTTTCCTGGGAATGATCATCGATATACATCAAAACATTCTGCATCGCTTCTTCCTCCACTTCCGGGATCTGATCCGTATCAAAAAGAAATTCCCTGTTCCAGCCAGAAACGTAGCAGCTGTACGATCAGCCGGGCGAACTGGGCATAAACACAGGCATCATATCCGTAGCGTTTTTCCTGAACCTCTTTTTAAGATATCCGTGAAAAACAGTTCAGCAGGAAAAAATCGGGCAGGTTGTCCGAATCAAAAAAAACCAGCGGAGGGTTTGTGCTGTTTAAAAATCTGGTGAAAGGCAAAGTTTAAATTTGGAAGATAATTCTCGGAAAGTTTTATGCGGTTGAGATTGAATTTACAGCAGATGTAAACATAGGGCTTATCATCGGTATGATAGATGGAGTGCATTGCCTGCGGAGGAAATACAATAAAGGCTCCTTTTTTCAGGGAGACAGGTATTGTCATTACAGCTGACCGTTACAGATCCTTCCTGCACATAGACAAGTTCCAGAAAATAGTGCCAGTGGGAGGAAACGGGACGGCTTCCCAGTATCCGGTGCCACAGCAAAAGCTTCAATAGGAGAGCGCAGCATATCACTGTATTCAAATAAATTTTCGTTCATATGACCTCCTGGTATTAAAACAAAAATCATAAAAATAGAATAGATTTGTTCTATTTTTATGTGATTGTATTATATCATAATTCAAAAAATAATTGATACAATAACGGAAATTTGACAAGAAAGACAGTGGAGGCTTGTGATGAAAGTGAAAAAAGAAACATTGTTTCCAAAGACAAAAATACAGTGGCTGTGGGAAAATATGAAAGGCAGACGTGTATTATATGTGATCGGCATGCTGGGAACCGTTGTCTATAATATATTGCAGCTGACGGTTCCGTATTATTCTGGAAGAATTGTGGATCTGTTTTTTTAAGTGGGGCAGATGCGTGGAAAAAATATGAGAACGAATAGTGGTTTGTTCTATCATCTGCTCATCCTGATGATTGTATTTACCGTACTTCGCGGTGTGATTGTCTATGGAGACTGCATGATTTACGAGCATGTGTCACAGACGGTACTGTACCGTGTGCGCAATTTTTTGTATGACAAAAAATCCAGAGGCAGGATATGACCTTTTTACAGCACATATCGTACCGGCGATCTGATGACGCGTGTTACGGGCGATCTGGATGCGGTGCGCCACATGGTTGCATGGGTGATCCGCATGGTGATCGAATCATTTTCCCTGTTTGGTGTGGTGGCAATATACTTCTTTTATATGAACTGGAAAATGGCTCTGAGCCTGTTAATTATTTCGCCGTTTGTGTTTTTTATCATTTATCTGTTCAAAAACAAGGTGGCACCGATGCATGCGAAACTGCGTGAAAAACTGGCACAGATGAATACCTATGCGCAGGAGAATATTTCCGGAAACCGTGTGGTAAAAAAGCGTTTGCCAGGGAAGCATATGAAATTGAAAAATTTGACCGGGCAAACAAAGATTATGCAGAGACGAACAAAGAAACCAGCATGGTATGGCTGAAATTTTTCCCATATGTGGAAAGCATTGCAAACCTTATGCCGGTAGTGATGCTGGCCGTGGGCGGTGTCTTTTTAATCCGAGGCGAACTGACGATGGGAGATTATGTGGCATTTTCCGGACTGATCTGGGCAATTGCCAACCCGATGCGCCAGATGGGGAATATCATGAATGAATTTCAGCGATTCTCAGCCGCATCCAAAAAGTGATGGAGATTTATTATTCCGAGCCAAAGATCAAAGATGCTTTGGATGCAGCTGCGCACACGGATCACTTTAAAGGAAAAATCGAATTCCGGGAGGTATCTTTTCAATATGAAGATGGGGAACTTCCGGTGCTGCATGATATCTCTTTTTACCGTAAAACCGGGGGAGACCATTGCAATCATGGGAGAAACCGGCTGCGGAAAGACTTCCCCTGATCAACCTGATCCCGCGGTTTTATGAGCCGACGAAAGGGGAAGTGCGGATCGATGATATACCGGTGCAGAATTTCAGACTGTCCGACCTGCGCAAACAGATCGGACTTGCCACGCAGGATGTTCTGCTGTATTCTGACACGATCGAGGGAAACATTGCCTACGGAGACAGCAGCATTGATCTCGAAGAAGTGGAAAAATTTGCAAAATATTCTGCGGCATCTGATTTTATCTCAAAGATGCCGGAAGGATATGATACGGTGGTCGGAGAGCGTGGCGTAGGCCTTTCCGGTGGACAGAAACAGCGAATTTCCTGGCAAGGGGCACTGGCGGTGCGGCCTTCGATTCTGATTCTGGACGATACGACCTCTGCGGTGGATATGGAAACGGAAAACAGATTCAGGAAGCACTGCGGCATCTGGATTTTTTCGTGTACGAAGGTAATTATCGCACAGCGGATTTCCACTACGATGATGGCGGATAAGATTCTGGTGATGCAGCATGGACGGATCACGGAGATGGGAAATCATGAGGAACTTATGGCAAAAAAAAAGGATATTATTACGAACTGGTACAGCTGCAGACCGGCGAAGACCTGGTATAGGGGGGGGAGACAATGGCAAAAAATACATACAAGCAGGATGAAATCCTGGAAGAACCGTTTGATATCCGGCATCTGCTCCGGGCGTCATCCTATATCAAAAAAATATCGCAGGGGTATGATCCTTGCAATCGTCCTCAGCGGAATCGGAGGAGCGTTCGGGTACGTGGCACCGATGATTATTCAGCGGGCACTTGATATTGCGGTGCCTGATAAAAAAATATGAGACTGTTATTTTCCCTAGTGGCGGCGCTGATTGCCATCTATGTGGTCAGCGTGATTTTTACCACGATCCGCAGCCGCATCATGGTGGATGTCAGTCAGAATATTATTTATGATATCCGCAAGGATCTGTTTGAACATCTGCAGGAACTTCCGTTTCAGTATTACGACGACAGACCGCATGGAAAGATTCTGATCCGGTGGGTGGTCAATTATGTCAATTCGGTATCGGATATGTTGTCAAACGGACTGATCAATATCGTGCTGGAAGCATTTAATCTGCTGTTTATTATTATTTTTATGTTTATGGTAGATGTGCAGATGGCACTGGTTGTGTTGTGTGGAGTTCCCGTGCTTGCCGTCTTTATGTTCTGGATCAAAAAATAAGCAGAGAAAGGCGTGGCAGGCCGTATCCAACAAGAACTCAAACTTAAATGCGTATCTGCAGGAAAATATTGTAGGTGCCCGGATTACACAGATTTTTTGCACGTGAGGATGAAAATGCAAAAAATCTTTAACGGACTTTCCAAAGAATGCAGACAGGACCTGGAATACCGCTGTGCGCTACTCAAACCTTGTATGGCCGGGCATTGATACCATTTCGGTGTTTGTCCGTGCTGCCATCTTTTGTTTGGCCTTGTCATTTTCGGGCAGGGAAATAAGTCGGTTGGTACGATTGTAGCGATTTCGAGCTATGCATCGTATTTCTGGCAGCCGATCATGAACCTTGGAAATATATTCAACAATTTTATCAATAATATCGCGTATCTGGAACGTATCTTTGAAACCATCGATGAGCCGGTTACCGTAAAGGATGCAGAGCATGCGATCAAGATGCCAAAGATCCGGGGGAAAGTTACGTTTGACCATGTGACCTTTGCATATGATGAGACAAAAACGATATTAAAAGACGTATCCTTTACGGTAAATCCCGGGGAGAGTGTTGCACTTGTAGGACCGACCGGGGCCGGAAAGAGTACCATCGTCAATCTGATCTCACGGTTCTACAATGTCAATGACGGAAAGGTACTGATCGATGATCAGGATATCGCAGATGTGACCATTCATTCTCTCCGTGCGCAGATGGGGATTATGATGCAGGACAGTTTTATTTTTTCGGGAACAATTGCAGATAATATCCGGTACGGAAAATTGGATGCCACACAGGAGGAAATTGAAAAAGCGGGAAAAATTGTCTGTGCCCGATCCGTTTATCCGGGAAATGCCGAAAGGATATGAAACACAGGTGCGGGAGCGCGGGTCCATGCTTTCCCCAGGGACAGAAACAGCTGATTTCTTTTGCGAGAACACTGCTTTGTGACCCGGCAATTCGGATTTTGGATGAGGCAACTTCCAGCATTGATGTGCAGACAGAAAAAGCATTGCAGACCGGATTAAACCGTATGCTTAAGGGCAGGACGTCCTTCATTATTGCGCACCGGCTCTCCACGATCCGTGGCTGTGACAAGATCATGTATATTGATGACGGAGGAATCGCAGAGGCGGGAACGCATGAAGAACTGATGAAAAAAGAAAGGCAGATATTACAAACTGTATACGGCACAGAAATCTTTTGCACTAAAAATAAACGAAAAAGAGCCAAAGTACTAGAATTATCCCCTTTTATGTTACCATAATAAGTGCAATTATTATGAACAGAAGGGGGATACTTATATGGCAAAAAGAACTAGTTGCGATGTTGCTTGCCGGAGGCCAGGGATCCAGATTATATGCACTGACACAGAAGCTTGCAAAAGCCTGCAGTTCCGTTTGGGGAAAGTACCGTATCATTGATTTTCCACTGTCGAACTGCGTAAATTCAGGAATTGATACGGTAGGCGTACTGACCCAGTATCAGCCGTTTGTATTAAACGAGTATATTGGAAATGGCCAGCCGTGGGATCTGGATCGTCTTTACGGAGGCGTGCATGTACTTCCACCGTACCAGAAAGCATCGGGGTCTGACTGGTACAAGGGGTACTGCAAATGCAATCTATCAGAATATCGCTTTTATAGAACGTTATAATCCGCAGTATGTGATTATTCTTTCCGGAGACCAGATCTGTAAACAGGACTACAGTGATTTCCTTGAGTTCCACAAGCAGAAAGGGGCAGAATTTTCTGTCGCAGTCATGGAAGTGCCGTGGGAGGAGGCATCCCGTTTCGGACTTATGGTAGCAGACGAGGATGATAAGATTACGGAAATTCCAGGAGAAGCCTAAGGATCCAAAGTCTAATCTGGCTTCTATGGGTATTTATATCTTTAACTGGGATATTTTTAAAAAATATCTGATCGAGGATGAGGCTGACCCGACTTCCGAGAATGATTTTGGAAACAATATCATTCCAAATCTTCTGCGTGACGGAAGAAAAAGATGTATGCCTATCATTTTAACGGATACTGGAAGGATGTAGGAACGATTCCGTCTCTGTGGGAAGCAAACATGGAAGTGCTTGATCCGGAGCATAGTGGAATCAATCTGTTTGATGAAAACTGGAAGATTTACAGCCGAAACAGTGGTATGACCGGTCACCGAATCGGAGAGAATGCTGTGCTGGATAACTGTCTGATTACCGATGGATGTAATATCAAGGGAACGGTCAGACATTCGATTCTGTTTTCGGGTGTTACCGTGGAGGAAGGTGCTATCGTAGAGGATGCGGTTGTGATGGGACATTCCACCATTAAGGCAGGTGCAGTTGTCAGACACTGTATCATCGCAGAAAATGCAACCATAGAAGAAGATGCTGTTGTGGGAGCTAAGCCAGAAGGAGAAGGTGTCGGAGAAGTTGCCACAATTGCAGCGGATGTGACGATCAGAAAAAGGCGCCAAAATTGGTCCGAGCGCTATGATTTATGAAGATGTGAAGGAGGGTGAGGAGCAATGTTAAATTCAAAGACAGAGGCATTGGGAATTATTTTCCCGAACAGCTATGATGCAATGGTGCCGGATCTGGTTTCGGAGCGCCTCATGGCATCCATTCCATTTGCCAGCAGATACCGCATGTGCGATTTTTATTCTTTCCAGCATGGTACATAGCGGAATTGACAATATTTCCATTATCGTAAGAAAAAAATTACCATTCCCTGCTGGATCATCTCGGCGCCGGCCGTGAGTGGGATCTGGTCCGCAAAAAACGGAGGCCTGAATATTGTTCCTCCGTTCGCACAGCAATACGTAACCGGAACGCAGCGGCCACTGA
>VOFK01000658.1_pt1 | contig 23206 bp, 37 predicted proteins | sample 5384121 | NCBI WGS metagenome assembly VOFK01 (sample SAMN12384730, study PRJNA508395) | human gut metagenome | isolation source: healthy gut J | host: Homo sapiens | reverse complement strand
TCAATGTGCGTTCTATTACACAATATTGCTTAATACTGACAGCCCCACCCAACAACTTCAACTCTTCTGCGTCTCAAATTTGATTTGACCAATGATCTAGTTACTAGTGCTAAATGATAATCTTTTTCGGCTTTTCATAGACTTTCAGGTGAAATAGCTTTTCATAGAATTACGGTTAATTACATTTCAAAATCTTTTTGATCATATTTGAAATGCATGGAAGAATAATTAAGCTTATAAAGGTATATGAAGTAATAGAAAGCTTACAATATATGGTTTCAAAACCCCACATACTTTCCGCTTTTTTATTACAGTTCAATTCTACTGCTTTGATCACTTATTATCTCTTTTTCTTTTATAGAATTACAGTTGGTATCACTTATTGTTTCGTTGCAGCTTCCTGCAGAGGAACACAAACTTAATGAATGTTTATAATAAGGGGATGGCTGACGGTTTCATTCACGGATGTGAAAATCCTAATGGCAATATGTCATACCAACTACTTCCCTTATTATAATAAAATAAGTGTAGATGTTAGAGTTAATTCCTCTCTAACAACTACACTTTTATGGTACTAAATGGCAATTGCGTAACCGTAGTGGTCTCCACCGGGTTAGACTTCCGGGCATTTTATTTATTAACATTCGCTGCCAGTCACGACTTGAAGGAAACAATAGATAAGGATTATTGTGAATGTGGAATGCCATTAGAAACACTAAGAGAGTCAGAAGCACCGTTAAAGGAACGAAGCGAACGTGTTTGAGGCGAACGCCGAGTTTGAGCGTAGTTCCTTTGCTTTTTAGGTGGTTCTGACTCTCTTAGTGTTTCTTATGGTATGGAACCTGAACAAGAAGCCTTATCTATTGTTTCCTTCAAGGACTGAGAGGCCGCTTCCCAGTTAATAAATTAAATCCCAACAACATTTCTTCCAGATCCTTCCAGGTGAATTCGCCGCCCTCGCAGATCATATATCCATGAGCAGAACCTTCCTTTAGGAATTGATACAGAACCTGGATTCATATAGATAAAATCCCCCATATCTTCATTTGCAGGAATGTGTGTATGACCATTCAGAAGAATATCTCCTTTTTTTCAACATCGGAGGATTCTTTGGATTGTGATGATGTCCGTGAGAAGCGAAGATGGTGCGCCCGTCAATTTCAAGGAAGCAGTAGTCGGCAAGAATCGGGAATTCCAGTACCATCTGGTCTACTTCCGTGTCGCAGTTACCACGGACACAGAGCAGCTCCTGTTTCATAGATTTAACATGGCAATGACTTCCTTTGGATTGTAATCCTTTGGCAGGTCATTACGCGGACCGTGATAAAGGATGTCTCCGAGAAGAAGAAGGCGGTCAGCACCTTCACGTTTGTAAGCGTCAAGCATTTTACGGCAGTAGTGAGCAGAGCCGTGGATATCGGATGCAATCATTAATTTCATATGTATATACCTCACTTTGATATTATATAAGTATCTGTTGTCAGAGCATCTAATATCAGAATGAATATCAGGAGATCTGATATCAGAGCACCTAAAAAGAATTTTAACATAAATCCCCGGGAAAAATATAACAAAATTAAGAACATTAAATTGTCGACATTCACCATTATACATTTATAAAAAGAATGATTTACAATAAAGTTAAGAAATGCAGAAAGCGAGGAAGTAAGATGAAAAGCTTACGAAAGATTTTTTAAAGTATGTGTCTGTATGGACGACAAGTGATGAGACGAGCGAGACGGTTCCATCGGCAGACAGGGAACTGGTACTTGCAGAGTTACTGGTGGAAGAGATGAAAGAACTGGGAATTGAAGATGCAAGAGTGGATGAGAAAGGATATGTATACGGATCTGTTCCTGCAACACTGGGATGTGAAAATGCACCTGCACTGGGACTGATCGCGCATATGGATACAGCACCGGATGCGTCGGGAGACAATATTCATCCGCAGATCATCGAGAATTATGATGGCAAAGACGTAGTACTTGGAACAAGCGGAAAGACGATCAAAGTAGAAGAATTTCCATATCTGGCAGATTTAAAGGGACGGACATTGATCACGACAGACGGAACAACACTTCTGGGCGCGGATGACAAAGCCGGAATTGCAGAAGTACTGACTGTTGTAGAAGAGATTCTGACAGACGGACTTCCACATGGAAAAATTTGTATCGGGATTCACACCGGATGAAGAGATTGCAAGGGGAGCAAAGCATTTCGATGTAGAAGGATTCGAGCAGATTACGGATATACTTTTTAGATGGAAGCGCCGAAGGTGAGATCCAGTATGAGAATTTCAATGCATCTACAGCATTTATCACGATCCATGGTGTCAGTGTACATACAGGAACTGCAAAAGATGTATTGGTGAATTCACAGACGATTGGAACAGAATTCCACCAGATGCTGCCGATATCAGAAAGGCCGGAGACAACGGAAGGGTACGAAGGATTCTATCATCTGGTAAGCTTTCATGGAAATGTTACAGAGACAAAGATGAAGTACTTTATCCGTGACTTTGATACAGACGGATTCCATGCAAGAGCATCAAAAAATGCAGGAGATCGCAGGCAGTCTGAATGAAAAGTATGGGGCAGGAACGGTTGAAATTGAGATCGTAGAATCCTATTACAATATGCGTGAGAAGATTAAACCATGTATGCAGCTCATTGAATATGCAAAGAAGGCCGCAGAAAATGCGGATATCGTTCCAGATGTTGCGCCGATCCGCGGGGGAACGGATGGTGCAAGATTAAGCTTCAAAGGGCTTCCTTGTCCGAATCTTGGAACCGGCGGATATGCATTCCACGGGGTATATGAGCACATTACAGTAGAAGGAATGGATAAAGCTGTTGTGATGGTAAAAGATATCGTTGGTATGTTTGCAAAATAAAACAGGGATTTCTTTGGCGGTTGGTGCTTGTTTGTAATGACGATCTGCTGTATTATGGGGAAGTACAGTAAAGAACCGTTTACATTTGTCAGACAGGAACGGAACAAAACGGAAGATGAAGAGGAATATAATGGAAACAAATATCATATCAGAACTGACAACATTTATAGAACATGCACCGACAGCATTTCATGCGGTTGCAGAATTAAAAGAGATCCTGAAGCAGGAAGGATTCGAAGAATTAAAAGAGTCAGAAAAGTGGAAGATCAAACCTGGGAAAAGATACTATGTAACAAGAAATAATTCCAGTATCATTGCAGTAAAAGCCGGAAAAGAACTGGACAACTACAGTTTCCATGTGACAGCATCACACAGTGATTCGCCGGCATTTAAACTGAAAGAAAATGCGGAGATTGAGGTCGCAAAGAAATATACGGTACTGAATACAGAAGGTTACGGCGGTATGATCTGCCAGACATGGTTCGACAGACCATTGTCACTGGCCGGAAGAGTTATGGTTAAGAATGGGGAAAGAATCGAAACCAGACTTGTGAAGGTGGACAGAGATCTTCTGATGATTCCTGAGTCTTGCAATTCATATGGACCGGAAAGTGAATGAAGGAAGAGCTGTTAATAAACAGATTGATATGTTACCGATATTATCGGGAAGCGTGAAAGAACAAGGAGAGGTAAGATCCTTAGTTGCAGAAGAATTGGGATTAAAAGATACGGATATCTATGGCATGGATCTGTTCTTGTATAACCGTATGGGAGCGGTCAGATGGGGAAGCAACCGTGAATTTATCGGGGTGTCCGAGACTGGATGATCTGCAGTGTGCATTTACATCCATGAAAAAGGATTCCTGGCGCGGAAAATGAACAGAATATCAATGTCTATGCCTGCTTTGATAATGAAGAAGTAGGCTCAGGGAACAAAACAGGGGCCGCATCTACATTTCTTTATGATGTATTGTGGCGGATGAACAAAAAGCACTTGGAAAGAACGAAGAGGAATTCCACCGTGCAGTAGCAGGAAGCTTTATGCTGAGCTGTGACAATGCCCATGCGGTACACCCGAATTACAGGCAGAAGACGGATGCGACAAACTGCGTCTATAGAATGACGGCATTGTGATCAAATCACATGCCGGACAGAAATATACGAGTGATGCGGTCAGTGGCAGTATTCAGATGATTCGCGGAAAGCAGGCGTACCATTACAGTATTTTTGCTAATCGTTCGGATGAAGCCGGGGGAAGTACATTGGGGAATATTGCGATGACGCAGGTGTCCATGAATACAGTGGATATTGGATTACCGCAACGCCATGCACTCGGCCTATGAGACGGCCGGTGTAAAAGGACACGGAGTATAAAATGAAAGCAGTAGAGACATTTTTATGCATCGCATATCCAGGCTGATTCGGATGGAAATTATCAGATTAACCAGTAGTTAGAAAAATAAGACAGGATAACAGAAGTTATGACAGAATTAGATACAAGACATTACGTGAAAGTATTGTAGATATTATAAGAAAACGGATCATTAACAGGGAATTGCAGCCGGGGCAGAAGATTGTCGAACAGGAACTCGCAAAGGAATTCAAGACCAGCCGTGCGCCGATCAGAGAGGCACTGCGCGAACTGGAGAACGAAGGTCTGGTAGAATATGTAAGAAATGCCGGATGTTCCGTGAAAGAGATCACATTCGAAGAATCATTTGAAATCTATCTGATGCGTGCGAATTATGAGATTATGGCAGTGCGTCTTCTGGGAGGAAAGATACCGGAAGAAACCCTGCAGGAGATGGAAGAAAATCCTGAACGCATGAAGAATCTGGATGTGGACGAATATGATCAGCTGTTTTCATATGATAATAAGTTCCACAGCTGTCTGATCAGAATGACCGGAATGAAAAGTCTGTATAAGGCATGGAAAAGTCTGAATTATGGGAATATCGTAACGGGGTATAATCTGGCATCGGACAAAAAAAAGCAGTAATCACACGACAATATCCGATACATAAAGAACTGCTGGAAGCATGCAAGAGCAGGAAGAAAGAAGAAATCTGCAGGGTATTGTCGGATCATTATATGAGTACGATCCACAGACTTTTTAAAAGAACAGGGAATGACGGAAGCAGACACGAAGTTTTCACTGGACTTTCTGATTTCATAAAGAAGTCGTAGAGGGATCTTGAGAAAGCATGATTCCGGGAAAATGAATGATGGATGAAAAAGAGAAATGTTGGTGTAATGACACAGGCATTTCTTTTTTATTGTCATGTGTTGTAAGGAGATGCCTGTAACGATCTTTTTTAACATACGGCAGGTTTTAAATGACAGATGTTGTGCATAAAATACAAAAAGAGATATAAAATACAAATAATATGTTGAAAAACATACAAAAATATGATATATTACATTCAACCTAATTGACGATTGTCGACAAAAAGATATAAAAGAAAAATATATCATCTGAAGCAGTCATCGGAAGGAAGTATGCGAAAATGAGTCTTTGGAAATATAAATATTTTTTGGATGTAGTGGAACTCAAGAGTTTTACAAAGGCCGGAGCAAGAAATTATGTAACACAGACGGCAGTAAGTCAGCAGATCGCCTCTTTGGAAAAAAATGGCGGAGGGACTCTGCTGGAGAGAGGCAATGGTGAGATCTGCCTGACAGAATTAGGGGAGATTGTCTATGAGTATGCCAGGGAGATGGTGCAGACGCACGAACGGATGCTTTGCGTGAGATAGAAAGATATAAAGAAAGCAGCGTAGTCCGTATCGGAATCGATAGTTCTATAAACAAAATTGTTCTGGGCAAAGATGCAGAAGATGATTAATGATAAGCATTCCGAAGCAGACTTCCACTTCAGTAAACTGGATTCCTACATAGGCGAGCCGGATGCTGAGAGAAAATACATTGGATATTTATATTGGATACGGACTAAATGAGTTGGAGCAGCCGGATGAAATAGGAGAAAAGCCGCTGATATCCAGCCGGATCGGAGCATATATCGGACTGGAATCATCGATAAATGAGCAGCCGGAGTTTAAAAGCAAAGGATCTTGAGCGTTATACCAGATATGGAACAAAAAGTCATATTTATGCAGTATGATGAATGGACAAAAGAATGATCCGCAGTTGCTTTACACAAGGAATAGAGTTGGTTGACAATGTGGATACCATGAAATTAAAGGTAGAATTTAACGACGGATATGCACTGGCAGACAGTCAGTATTTCTCCTATAGTGATGGAGATATGCTGCTGCTTCCGGGATATGAAGGAGAGTGCGTGATCAAAAAGCATTCTACAGAAAAAAAAGAAACAAAAAGAAAGTAAAAGAGATTTTGGAAGAAATTAAAAATGTAGTGAACTCTAATAAAAAAATTATCGATTGTGAAAAACGATCGATAATTTTTATGATTTTTATAATGGGAAAAATACATATTTTATATTTGACAGAACAATGAAAAAAAAATAAGATTTTCTTATAGTACATGCGCTTTTCTTGTTGGATATATTCTGTGAACGGAGATACTATTTTTATAAAAAAGACTGCAAAGTAAAAAGGAGGAGCGAAAAAGATGCAGCGAAAAAATATGTGGAAAGAATACACAGAAATTCAGCAGAAAGAATTAGAAGAGCTGAGTGTCCGCTATAAAGAATGTCTAGATATCGGAAAGACAGAGCGTGAATGTGTAAAGCTTGGAAAGAAGATGGCAGATGCATGGGGATATAAGAATCTGGAAGATTGTATTTCTGAGGGAACCACTTTAAAAGCCGGGGATAAGGTGTATGCAGACTGCATGGGGAAAGCGTTTGTAATGTTCCAGCTCGGTAAGAAACCGTTAGAAGAAGGTATGAATATTCTTGGAGCACACATTGATTCACCAAGAATAGATGTAAAAGCAGAATCCATTATATGAAGACAGTGATATGGCTTATCTGGACACCCATTATTATGGTGGAATCAAAAAATACCAGTGGGTTACAATTCCGCTTGCAATCCATGGAACGATTGCAAAAAAAAGACGGAACAGTGCAGGACATTATTATTGGGGAAAAGGAAGATGAGCCGGTACTTGTGATTTCAGATCTTCTGATCCATCTGTCACAGCAGCAGATTGAGAAAAAAAGGCGGGCGTGGTAGTCGAAGGAGAAGGATTGGATATCCTCGTTGCAACAAAGCCGCTTTTAGGCAATGATGAGTTAGAAAAAGAAGAAAAAAAGAGCTGGTAAAGGCAGCCGTAGTACAGTTCTTAAAGGAGAATCTTGATATGGAAGAGGAAGATTTTCTCTCAGCAGAACTGGAGATCGTGCCGGCAGGAAAGGGCAAGAGACTGCGGACTGGACAGAAGTATGGTGATCGGATATGGACAGGATGACAGGGTCTGTGCTTTTTACTTCATTATTTGCAATGCTGGAAACAGAGAATCCGGAAAGAACAAGCTGTGGTATTCTGGTAGATAAAGAAGAGATCGGCAGCGTAGGAGCAACCGGTATGCATTCCAGATTCTTTGAAGATTATGTGGCAGAACTGATGGCACTTACCGAAGATGGCAATCCGTTAAAAGTCAGAAGAGCTCTGAGAAATTCTTATATGCTTTCTTCTGATGTAAGTGCAAAGATTTGATCCATTGTATGCAGATGCATTTGAGAAAAAGAATACAGCATACTTTGGAAGAGGTCTGGTATTTAATAAATTTACCGGAAGCCGCGGAAAAAATAACAGTAACGATGCCAATGCGGAATATATCGCAAAAAGTGCGTCAGGTATTAGACAATAACGAAGTCGGATTCCAGACAGCGGAGATGGGAAGAGTCGATCTTGGGGCGGCGGAACAATTGCATATATCATGGCAAATTATGGTATGGAAGTCATCGACAGCGGAGTTGCTGTACTTTCTATGCATGCACCGTATGAGGTGACAAGTAAGGCTAATATTTATGAAGCTTACAGAGGATATAAAAGCATTCTTGAAAGATATAAAATAAGACAGAGAAGGATATATGTACGAAACAAGGAAGAGAAAATAAAAGTACATAAAAAGTAAGGACTGAATTTAGAAAAAGTGGGGAAAAAGAATATGGAGACAAAAAAGAAAGGCTTTCCGGCGCGTTTTGGGTATGTGCCTGTACAGAGATTTTTGAACGTCTGGCATATTATCTGGGACGTTCGCTGATTTTGATTTTTGTAACTGCTTCGGTTGCAACCGGAGGACTCGGACTTTCGGATACAGTGGCTCGCCAATATGCAGTCAAACCTGACCGCATTTTTCTTATCTGCTTCCACTGTTTGGGGCAGTGATCGTAGATAAGTATATCGGTGCGAGATATACGACACCGGTTGGTATGTTTATTGCGCGGCAGGATATTTCACCGGAGGAATCGCAAAGAAAAGTTCTGCCGGAGTATATGCGATGATCTTCCTGGTAAGCCTGGGACTTGCATTATTCAAAAACGGTGCGATCATCGGACGTGTTATCACGGACAAATCACAGATGGATCCGGCATTTTCGATGCGTTATACACTGGTAAATGGGGTGCATTCATCGGAACATTCCTGGTGGGAACTCCTGTATAAGGATGTATTTGCAAAAGATGGTGGCTTGGATTTGCACCATGCTTTAAGATGGCAGCATTGATGATGGTTCTCGGAGGACTCTGGTATATCTTTGTGTGCTGGAGATTCTTAGGTGATCTTGGAAAGCTTCCATTCAAGAAGACTCTGACAGAAGAGGAAAAGCAGCAGAGGCAAAGAAAAAAAGAAGAGAAAGGAACAAAGCAGTTGCCACAACGATCGAGAAAGAAACGTATCGGTGCAATCTTTGTAGCTTCGTTATTCTCCATCGTATTCTGGATATTCTGGTATCTGGGATATATGCCGGTATATTTCTACTGGGCAGAGAATATGGACTGGGTAGTAGCAGGTTATCAGGTACCGTCTACATGGTTTGATGCGGCCAACTCACTGTTCTGTGTTATCCTGGGACCTGTAACAGCGGCATTATGGAAGAAACTGGCGGCAAGACCGCAGGGGGATATGAGTCTGTTCAGAAAGACCGGACTTGGAATTGCGATCATCGGTGTCGGATATCTCTTCTACGCAGCAATTGATATCATGCGTGGTGGGGAAAAAAGGCAAAGTGTGTTATGGCTGATCGTATTTGCCTTCCTTCTGACAATGGGAGAGATGTTCTTCTCACCACTGGGGCATTCATTTATCAGTAAATATTCACCGAGCCGTTATCTGGCTGTTATGATGTCGGTATGGGGATTTGCAACATTTATTGCAGCAAAAAGAGTTATGGTCCGGTATATGGACTGCTGTTTGGCGGAAAAGATTGAATTCAAAGTAGCATGTATCGGAGTTGCGGTTGTATCGTTTGCAGCGGCGCTGATCATGATAGCTCTGGACAAGACATTATCGGCATTGGTGGACTAACCGCCGGGTGCTGGATAAAAACAATGATAATTGTATAGATATGCCTGAAACAGATTTGGCATAGACACCCTTCAGAAAAGATGTACCCCCTCTTTGCACAAAAAAGAGGAGTACATCTTTGTGCAGAAATATTGAATTAAGGAAGAATGAAATGAAGATAACAAAAAAAGAATTTATTATGATGCTGGGCGGCATGTTCTTAATGTCGGCAGCTGTATATTATGAAATGATGCCAAATAATCTGGTGCTTGAAGTCTGTCAGGACTGGTTCTTGTTCTGGTAAAGATCATTCCGTTACCGGTATCGACAATTACATTTGTCTTAAATATGATACTGTTGGTCATAGGGTATATTTTTATCGGCAGGGAATTCGGTGTGAAGACCGTTCTTGCATCACTTATGCTTCCGATGTATCTGAGGATTTTTGGAGATACTGACTCCGCATGTGGAATCCTTGTCCGGGAATATCGTGATCGATCTGGTATGCTTCATGATCGTGGTTGGCGCAGGACAGGCCGTCTTATTTAACATGAATGCATCCAGCGGGGAATTGATATTGTTGCGAAGTTGATCAATAAGTATCTTGGATTTAAAAATAGGACAGAGTATTACGATCATAGGTGTGCTCATATCGATGGCAGCGATCTTTGTATATGATCGGGAGACAATGGTAATAAGTCTTGTTGGTACGTTGATCTACGGTCAGGTATTAGACCGGTTCTGTGATGGATTCCATGTGCGTAAGAAAGTATCCATTCTTTCAAAGGAGCATGAAAAAATTCAGAATTATATTGTAAGGGAATTACGCAGAGGTGCGACGATTTATCCGGCATATGGAGGCCTGGATCCATGCAGAGCATGTAGAAGTTGTAACGATATTAGAAAAAGAATGAATATGGAAAATTATTATCTTTCATCCACGAAACAGATGAACATGCATTTGTGACCGTCAGTACCGTAAATGAAGTAGTCGGAGCCTGGAATACAGTGAAAAGCAGATAAAAATACATTCCCGGATAACTGAAACATCGACGAAAAAGAGAGATTGATTTTTATCGGGAATGTATTTTATCTATGTACTATTTAAGGATGGCTGCTGCTCATATTATTTCTGCTTATATCCGTCAAGGAATGTTCCCATCCGGCGAATCGCATCACTTAAGATATCTGCCTGCGGAAGCATGACGATACGGAAATGATCCGGATCTTTCCAGTCGAATCCACTGCCGGGAACGAGCAGGATATTGGTGGCATCCAGCAGATCATGAGCAAATTTAGCTTGTCATTGGTGATGTTGAATTTCTTCACGTCCAGTTTCGGAAAGACATAGAATGCAGCGTCATTTTTTTGACAAATGACAGACCGTCGATCTTCTCAAGTTCACGAACGGTTGCTTCACGCTGCTCATAGATTCTGCCGCCCGGCCGAACCATAGAAGCAGGTGTCTCCATATCATCAAGAGCTTTTGCAGGGATGACGATCTGTGCCATGGTATTGGCGCACAGACGCAGAGATGTTAACTGGATGATGCCCTGTCTGTAATCTTCGGTCAGTTCTCTTGGACCGCTGATGACCATCCATCCGCAGCGGTATCCGCACAGACAGTGTGATTTGGACAGACCGTTTAACGTAATGACCGGAACATCCTCTGTCAGTGAAGCAAAGAGATGTGCTGTTTGCCATCCATAACGAGACGGTCATAGATTTCATCTGCGAAGATCAGAAGTCCGGATTCTCTTGCAATCTGGATGATCTCAAGAAGGAGTTCCTTTGGATAGAGTACACCGGTCGGGTTATTCGGATTGATGATAACGATTGCTTTAGTTTTATCTGTGATCTTGGAACGGATATCCTGAATGTCCGGATACCAGTTGGCCTGTTCATCACAGGTATAGAAGACCGGTTTACCGTCTTCGAGATATATGGAATTTCCCCAGAGGGAGTAGCTTGGAGAAGGAACTAAGACCTCATCTCCATCATTTAACAAAGGTGTTAAGGCGAAAGATACCACTTCGCTGACACCGTTACCGATAAATACGTCATCCGGCGTGATACCTTTGATCCCTTTACTGGTCTCATAATCACAGATTGCCTGTCTTGCCTGAGGCATTCCTCTGAAGTCACAGTAGCCAACACCGTCCTGCATGTGTTCCATCAGAGCGTTTTGATGCTGTCAGGCAGACCAAAGCCAAAGGTTGCAGGATTCCCGGTATTTAATTTTAAGATATCGATCCCCTGTTTCTGGCGTTTCATAGCTTCTACGAATAATGGACCACGGATATCAGAGTGTACTGGTTTCATGCGCCCGGCGCGTACGATTGGTTTCATAATGTTATTCCCCGCTTTTTATTATTTTTTATTTTTATTCCAATAAACCCCAAATTCATATTGGAATAATTGTTTCATTAATATAATGATACGTCCGTGTGGACAGAGAATCTAATACTTATAGTGTTATAACAATTATAAGAGTCTGACTATAGCTGTCATGTGAAAAGAGGAAACAGATGATAGCAGGATATGAGAGGTTACGTGTATGTTTGTATGGAAAAAAATATGTTTATGAAGTGTATAAAGAAAGAAGTTTTACCAAAAATATGCGGCACAGAATCTGTACATCAGTCAGCCGTCTTTGAGTGCAAGGATTAAAAAGATTGAAGAGATTATCGGGGAACCGTTATTTGACAGAAGTACAACACCGCTCCAGCTTACAGAGGTCGGAAAAGTATATATTGAGGCAGCGGAGGAAATCACCCAGATCGAACAGCGGGTAGAGAATTACATCAATGACCTGGCGGGTCTGAAGACGGGGAATCTTGCAGTAGGAGCAAGTACGCTGTTTGCCGCATATGTGTGGTACCGTCTCTGATCACCCAATTTAATCAGAAATTTCCGGATGTACATATTCAGCTGATAGAGGGGAATACAGCCGAACTGGAAGAAATGCTGGGCAGTAATGCGCTGGATTTTGTCATTGATAATTATCACTATGACAGTATTCTATATAATAAAGAATTATATTGCGAAGAAAATATATTACTTGCGGTTCCAAAACATTTTTTGCCGTAAATGAAGAACTGGGAATGTATCAGCTTTCTTATAAGAATATCAAAAATAAAAATTATCTGAACCAGAAATATCCGGCAGTTCCGTTAGGGGAGATTTGCGGATCTTCCGTTTATTATGCTGACACAGGGAAATGATACCAGAACCAGAGGAGACAGGCTGTGCCGAAACGTCGGATTTAAGCCCAATATCGTGCTGGAATTCAATCAGCAGTCGACAGCATATATGGCCTCGTCTACGCAGCTTGGAGCAACATTCATCAGCGATATCCTGGTAAGCCAGCTCCCGAACATTTGAAAACCTGGTGTACTACAAATTAGATGGGGAAGAAGCAAAGAGAAAAGTATTCTTCTATTACAAGACACACAAATATAAAACACGTGTAATGGAAGAATTCGTTCGAATGATGCATGAACAAATCTGAGAAAAAGATAATAATTTGCAAAAATTAATCAAATTGTAACATAATTTCAGAGAATAGTAAAAAGTTTTTGTGTTATAATACTGATACATACATTGAGGTAAATCGATCATCGGAAAGTAAATTTCCTGATAGACAGTAAAAGGGAGGTTTTTGATATGACAGAGAATTTAATCAAAGATGTAAAGAAGATTCAGCAGGCACTCATTAATAAGGAATCCATCGGGGATGAATTCGAAGAGAAGATGGAGGCCGCACATAAATTAGAAGAAGTTGCAGATTATCTGAAGGATGCACTTGGAAGAGGCATAGAGTTCTAGGATGGATATAAAAAGCTTTTTATATTTGACATGGATGGTCTGTTGTTCGATTCTGAGCGTATTGTACAGCGCTCATGGGAGATTGCAGGTGATGAATTGGGAATCCCGCATATGGGGGACGTCATCTATCACACACTCGGAATGAACCGCGCAGGCCGGAATGAATATTTCAGAAAATATATCCGGGAAGACTTTCCATTTGAAGAATTTGGAAAACTGACACGGGATAACTTCTGGAAAATTGTGGATAAAGAAGGTCTTCCGCTGAAAAAAGGTGCAAAAGAACTGCTGGCTTATGGAAAATCGCAAGGATATAAGATGGCAGTAGCGACATCTTCCAGTAGAGAGTATGCCATGGGGAATCTAATCCGGGCCGGAATAGATTCGTATTTTGACAGTGTGGTCTGTGGAGATATGGTTAAGAAAGCGAAGCCGGATCCGGAGATTTATCAGAAAGCATGTGAAAGTCTGGGAATACAGCCGGAATATTGTATGGCGTTTGAAGATGCGCCGGGAGGAATCCTCGTCCGCACATCAGGCCGGGATGTGATCATGGTGCCGGATCTTGTGTGCACCGGGACACAGGAGATACGGGAACTTACGCATCGGGTTTGTGATTCGTTAGCGGATGTAATAGGAATATTAAATTGAGCCATTGGGATGGAGAAAAAAGAGTGGTATCTGTCCCAGTGGCTTGTTTTATATCGTTGTGCCTTGGGGAAAAAGTTTTTTAGAAGCAACATATTTATTCTTTACAGAATAGCAAAAAAAGGACTAAGATACTTTTGTAAAATAATTTATAAAAAGAGGTCTGATATGGCAGGGCGAAATGAAAAAAGAATATTACAAAATCTAAAATTGTAAACTATATCATCAATAATAAAATTACATCAAAGGCAGAACTGGCGCAGAATCTGAGCTTAAGTATGCCGACGGTGCTTTTCTAATGTAAACGAACTGATCGACCGGAATATGGTCATCGAGATAGGAGAATATGAATCTACCGGCGGTCGTAAAGCAAAAAACGGATAGATTAATCCGGCATATAAAATATGCAGTCGGTGTAGTGATCACAGCAAATCATCTGGGGAATCGTATTGCTGAACATGCAGTATGAAATAGAAAAAAAAACAATCCGGATGCGGTTAAAATTTTCAACAGAAACATCTTATTGCTTAAAAGTAGCTGAAATGGTGGAGGACTTCCTGAAGGATGTAGAAGACCGGAAAAGATATTAGGAATCGGAATTTCGATTCCCGGTATTATTGATCAGGCGAATAGAATGGTTGTGAAATCTCATGCACTGCAATTGGAGAATTTCAGTCTGAGTTTTCTGGAACAGGTATTTTCTTATCCGGTGTATTTTGCAAATGATGCAAATCTGCGATGATGGCAGAAGATATGCATGAATATCAGGATGCTGTGTATCTTTCGCTCAACAATACATTAGGCGGCATTCTGTATTAATGGAAAACTGGTGGCTGGTCAGAATCAGAAAGCAGGAGAATTCGGACATATGATTCTGGTGCCGGGAGGAAAGAAATGTTATTGCGGAAAAGCCGGGTGTGCAGATGCCTATTGCGCCCAGTGCATTGACTGATGAAGAGCAGGAAATGACGTTGGAACAATTTATGGAAAAAGTGGAGCAGAAAAAATACAAAGACTGTGGAAAAAATGGAATCAGTATCTGGATAATCTGGCTATTTTGATTTCAATCTGCGAATGGCGTATGACACAGATATCATACTTGGAGGAGAAGTCGGGGGGTATTTATCAGAGTATATGATACCACTGGGGGAAAAAGTGATGGCATATAATGGTTTTGAACATGATGTACGTTACTTAAAAAAAATTGCTCTATAAAAGAGAGGCATCAGCTGTCGGAGCGGCAAAACATTTCCTCTCTGAATATATACAGCATTTATAAATTTGATATGTTGTAGGAAAAATAAGAATGAAAAACTGAGGTGAAATTCAAGGCTCGTAATGATTACGGACTTTGAATATTTACCTTTTTTTTATTGTCAGATGTTCGGAAGAAGTTGCAATTGGCAGGTTTTATAGATATCTAAGTATGCAAGAGAAGTTGCCAGTGGCAAAATTCTATGCATATCCAGTTGGTAAATATGCATAAAAAAGTTGATCAAACTTGTGCAACAAGTAGAAATAGGCATTCATATATTGACAAAATAGAGTGGTTGTACAATAATGTAATTACTTTTAATAAAACATTTAATAAAAAGATAAGATAAAAAGAATGAAGGAGGAAAACAATATGTTACAGCAGGTAATGACAAAACCAGGAGATTATTTTCAGAGAGGTACCGGTTCCGGGAGGTAAAAGATGATCAGGTATTGGTCAAGATCATGAACATTGGAATCTGTGGATCTGATATTCATGTATATCATGGAAAACATCCATTTACCAAATATCCGGTTACGCAGGGACATGAAGTATCCGGTGAAGTTGTAAAACTTGGGAAAGATGTGACAGTATTTCACGAAGGTCAGAAAGTAACAATTGAGCCACAGGTTTATTGCGGAGAATGTTATCCATGCAGACACGGAAAATACAATTTGTGTGAAGAATTAAAAAGTTATGGGATTCCAGACAACCGGAACAGCATCAGAATATTTTGCAGTAGATGCATCGAAAGTAACGCCAATTCCGGAAGAAATGTCATATGAAGAAGGTGCAATGATCGAGCCACTGGCTGTTGCAGTTCACGGAGTAAAGCAGGTTGGTGATGTGAAAAGGAATGAACATTGCCGTGCTTGGTGCCGGTCCGATTGGTAATCTTGTGGCGCAGGCAGCAAAGGGAATGGGAGCAGCAAAAGTCATGATCACAGATGTCAGCGATCTCCGTCTGGATAAGGCGAAAGAATGTGGCATTGATGTTTGTGTGAATACAAAAGAAAAAAGATTTCGGTGAAGCAATGTTGGAAACATTCGGACCAGACAAAGCCGATGTGATTTATGATTGTGCCGGAAATAATATCACAATGGGACAGGCAATCAAATATGCGAGAAAAGGAAGTGTGATCGTGTTGGTTGCTGTTTTTGCAGGAATGGCAGAGCTTGATCTTGCCGTAGCAAATGATCATGAACTGGATATTAAGAGCACAATGATGTATCGTCACGATGATTATGTCGATGGAATCACACTTGTAAATGAAGAAAAGGTTCATTTAAGACCACTGATCTCAAAAAACATTTGCATTCAAAGATTATCTGAAAGCTTATCAGTATATCGATGACAACCGTGAGACAACAATGAAAGTAATCATCAACGTACAGGAATAAAGATTAGATCAGGAGAGAACAGAAGTTTTGTCAGAAACGCTGATAAGGAGGAGCCATGGGAAACGAGGGTAAGAATGGAAAAAGTGCCATTGATCAGTAAAATCGCATATGGATTTGGCGATGTAGGATGCAATTTCAGTTGGATGTTTGTAAGTAATTTTTTAATGATATTTTTTATACAGATGTGTTTGGAATCAGTATGGCGGCTGTTTCAGCATTGATGTTATTTTCAAGATTCTGGGGATGCGATTAATGATCCGATTGTCGGAGGGTTGACGGATAAGACAAAAAACAAGATGGGGACGTTACCGTCCATGGCTGCTTGTTGCAGCACCCATTACGGCAGTGCTTTTTAATGTTGACATTCTGGGCACATCCGGACTGGTCAGATACGGCAAAGGTTATCTATATGGTAATTACATACTGTCTGCTGGTACTTGGATATACTTGTGTAAATATCCCGTATGGCACCCTTTGTGGAGCAATGACACAGGATATCGATGAACGTGCAAAGATTAATACTTCGCGTTCGGTTGCGGCTATGATTGCAATCGGGATTATCAACATTATTACAGTACCTTTGATTGGAAAGCTGGGAAGCCAGAGTGCGAAGAACGGATATCTGTTTGTTGCAATTATTTACGGATGCATCTTTGCTGCATGTCATTTCTTCTGTTTTGCAAAGACAAAAGAGCAGGTGACAATTCCGGAGAAAGAAAAAAATATCAATTAAAAGTACAGTTAAAAGCCGTGATGCAGAACAGACCGTATATACTTGCATTAATCGGACAGGTGTTGTTTGGATTTACATTATATGGAAGAAATGCAGATATTTTATATTATTTCTTACTTATGTAGAGGGAAATGCTTCCTACTATACAACATATTCCATGTGCATTATCATTCCATCCATTATCGGTGCTGCATGCTTCCAGCCTGTATTCCGAAAATTGAATAATAAAGGAAGGACAGCTTCGATATTTGCCTTTTTAACAGGTATTTCAATGCTGGCAATGTATTTCTTTAATGTAAAAAGATTCAGCAGTTGTATTCTATATTTTGGCAGGCGTTACACAAAGTTCTTTTTTCAGGATTTAATACAGCAATCTATGCGATCATTCCGGACTGTGTGGAATACGGAGAATGGAAGACGGGACTTAGAAATGATGGATTCCAGTATGCTTTTGTTTCTCTTGGAAATAAGATTGGAATGGCGATCGGTACAGCGATGCTTTGCGGCATTACTTGGAAAATATGGATACGTGGCAAATCAGGCACAAAATGATACGGTTATCAGTATTATGAAATATGCATTTACAACCATTCCGGGGATTCTGTGGATTGTAACAGCTGTTGTATTATTTTTCTACCGGTTAAATAAAAAACGGTATAATGAAATTGTGGAGGATCTGAAGAATGGAAAAAAGAGGTTGATATTGTTGCGTTAGGCGAACTGCTGATTGATTTTACAGAAGCCGGGGATAGAACGTGGCCGTGAAGAGGGAAGATTAATGAGTAGAGCATGCGAAAACGTAACTGAATAAAAAATATAGAAGCGCTTTCTGTGCATATGAGTTACTCCATGATTGAATCAGCACAGAAAGCGCTTCTATATTTTTATTCAGGACCGGAAAGTCAGTTCCTATTGCGTTAAACCGCTTCCCATCTCCCAGAAGCCCCGCAAGCACCAGTCCGGAATGCGTAACAGGAAGTCCGATCTCCTGTGACTCTACATGTCCGTTTCCATTTTTGAGCTCCGTTCCAAGCATATAAGTCAGAACGGCCGGTGCAAGTCCGGTTGTGTAAGAATTGACCAAGAAGAATAATGGGTCATCCGACAGAATCTGTGTACATAACTTGATCAGCGGATGAATTGCATCCTCGATTTTCCAGATCTCACCTTTAGGTCCACGTCCGTATGACGGAGGGTCCATGATGATGGCATCATAGTGATTGCCACGGCGGATCTCACGCTCTACGAATTTTACACAGTCATCGACCAGCCAGCGGATCGGTCTGTCAGATAATCCGGAAGAGGCTGCATTTTCCTTTGCCCATGTAACCATTCCTTTAAAGCATCTACATGTGTAACACTTGCTCCGGCAGCAGCGGCTGCGGAGTAGCACCACCTGTGTAAGCAAAGAGATTCAGTACTTTGATCGGTCTTCCTGCATTTCTGATCTTCTCAGAGAACCAGTCCCAGTTCGTTGCCTGTTCCGGGAAAAGGCCGGTGTGTTTGAAGCTGAAAGGCTTCAGATTAAATGTCAGTTCTTTATAATGAATCTGCCACTGTTCCGGGAGACTGAAGAATTCCCATTCCCCGCCGCCTTTCTTGCTGCGGTGATAGTGGCCGTTCATATGTTTCCATCCACGCTCGGTTTTCGGGGGTATCCCCAGATAACTTGCGGGTCAGGACGGACCAGAGTGTACTGTCCCCAGCGCTCTAATTTTTCACCATTACTACAATCGATTACTTCATAATCTTTCCATTGATCTGCAATCCACATAGAATTATATCCTCTTTCTTCTCAAATAATAAAATTTTCTATGTTTGTATTCATTGTGTTCGAATCTGTAGAACATATCTGTCAAAGCTTTTTGTATAAAGGTTAATATCGAATATAATTTTTGAAAAAGCTTTGATCAGGAAAAAGTCCTGCAGAGGAATTATAGCATGAAAAAAAGAAATTCAATTTTACATTTCCATACATTTCCTACATACACTTTACACACATTTAACAATTCGCAGATTTTGGATTTAACATACGTCTTATAAGATAGCTATTGTCGAAAAGCGACAAAAAGAAAAAAATCAGAATAAAAAAAGATGAGAATCTAAGGAGAGTATGATTATGAAAATGAAAAAGTTTATCGCAGTTTTATCCGTAGCAACAATGGCAGCAGGACTTGCAGTTGGATGTGGAAGTTCAGATAGTGGTTCTTCTGATGATAAGAGCAGCAAGAAAGGTGACTGGGATTCTTCCAATGATATCACAATTGTTTCAAGAGAAGATGGCTCAGGAACAAGAGGAGCGTTCATCGAACTTTTTCGGATTGAAGAAAAGAAAGACGGCGAAAAAAGTTGATATGACAACTGAAGAAGCACAGATCACAAACAGCACTTCTGTTATGCTGACAACAGTAGCCGGAGATGAATATGCAATTGGTTATGTATCACTCGGATCATTAAATGATACAGTAAAAGCTTTAAAGATTGACGGAGAAGAAGCCACAGAGCAGAACATCAAAGATGGAAAATACAAGATCTGCAGACCATTTAACATTGCAACAAAGAAAGGTGCAGATAACGAAGTGGTAAAAGACTTCATCTCATATATCATGAGTAAAGAAGGACAGCAGGTAATCTCAGATAACGGATATATCGGAGATGATTCAGCAGAAGCTTATGCAGGAACAAAACCATCCGGAAAAGTTGTAGTCGGTGGATCTTCTTCTGTATCACCGGTTATGGAAAAACTGATCGAGGCTTATAAGAAAGTCAATACAGGAGCAGAGATCGAACTTCAGACAACAGACTCTACAACAGGTATGACATCAGCAATCGATGGAAGTTATGATATCGGAATGGCTTCTCGTGAATTACAGGATGATGAGAAAGACAAACTTGACAGCCAGGCAATCGCAACAGACGGTATCGCAGTTATTGTGAATAATGCAACACAACAGATGAACTGAGCAAGCGATCAGGTAAAAGAATTTACACAGGTGATGCAAACTTACATGGGATGAGGTAGTAAAATAATATGAAATCAAAAGCATGGACGGAAAAAGTTCATGCAGGTAATATTTGCAGTTGCCGCCTGCGCTTCGGTGCTGGCGGTTGCTCTCATTTGTATATTCTTATTTGCACATGGTATTCCTGCAATGAAAGATTGGATTTGGAAAATTCCTTAACGGCGAGCCATTTGGGAGACCGAAAAATGATATTTACGGAATCTTTCCGATGATCATTGGAAGTTTATATGTGACAGCAGGTGCGATCATCATCGGTGTACCGATCGGGAATTCTGACAGCTGTATTTATGGCTTTCTATTGCCCGAAACAGATTTACAAACCATTAAAGACCGCCACAGGAGCTTCTGGCCGGAATTCCGTCCGTTGTGTATATGGTTTCTTTGGATCTGGTCGTTCTGGTTCCGTTGATCCGCCAAATCGGAAGAAATTTCATATGGGAGGAAACGGAAAGCAGTATGCTGACGGCATCTATTCTTCTGGGGGAATGATGATCCTTCCAACGATCATCGGACTGACAGAATCTTCCCTTCGAGCAGTTCCGACCATTATTATGAAGGGGCAGTTGCATTGGGAGGAAAAACCCATGAAAGAGCTATTTTTTCAGTTGTTCTGCCGGCAGCAAAATCCGGTGTGGTCGCAGGAATCGTTCTTGGAATCGGACGTGCGATCGGAGAGACCATGGCAGTGATCATGGTAGCAGGAAACCAGGCCAGAATGCCGGAAGGAATCTTCAGGGAGTCAGAACGCTGACAGCCAATATCGTACTGGAGATGGGATATGCATCCGGGACTTCACCGGGAGGCGCTGATCGCAACGGGTGTGGTATTTTTGTATTTATTTTGCTGATCATCAATTTTAGTGTGGCAGTTTTTGAAGAGGAGGGTGAACATGAGTGATCATGAAAAACCTGTTTAATCAACCGGGAAAAATTTTGAAAGATAAGATAAAAAACTAAACGGACATCCGGGATCCATGATTTTGATGATGTTTCTTGGTGATGCTTTCAGCGGTGTTTCACGTTTGCAGTTCTGATCTTTCTGATTTTTATACGTACTGATCAATGGAGTGCCGTATCTGAAACCGTCCCCATTTTCATTTACTTATTCTTCGGAAAATGCATCACTGATGCCGGCATTGATCAATACGGTGATTATGACCTGTTATCACTTTTGATCGCTGTTCCATTTGGTATCTTCTCAGCAATCTTCCTTGTGGAATATGCAAAGGAAAGAGGAAACAAATTCGTAGAAGTCATCAGACTTTGACGACAGAGACCCTGCAGGGAATTCCGTCTATCGTATATGGTCTGTTTGGTATGCTGTTCTTTGTAAATACCTGAAACTGGGGATTTTCCGTTCTGGCAGGTGCATTTACTTTATTGATCATGGTATTCTTCCGTTGATCATGCGACAGAAGAAGCACTTAAAGGTCCGTTCCGGATTCATACAGAGAAGGAAGCTTTGGACTTGGTGCCGGAAAATCCGTACCGTATTCCGCATCGTTCTTCCGTCAGCGGTACCGGGAATCCTTGCAGGTGTGATCCTGGCGATCGGACGAATCGTCGGAGAGACAGCAGCGCTGAACTATACAGCGGGAACCGTTGCAAAGGTACCAAGTAGTGTATTCGGCTCCGGACGTACTCTTGCGGTTCATATGTACAATCTTATCCAGTGAAGGACTCTATATGAATCAGGCATATGCAACAGCAGTTGTGCTTCTGGTACTGGTTGTACTGATCAATACTATATCAGGTATGATTGCAAAACGAATCACGAAATCGTAAAGCAAAAAGAATAGATGAGGAACAGGAAGGAATCTTAATGAGTAAAATAAGTATCAAAACATGGAACTGCACTACGGTGATTTCCATGCTCTGAAAAATGTGAATCTTGAGATAGAAGCGAATAAGATCACAGCATTTATCGGACCATCTGGATGTGGTAAATCTACATTATTAAAAATCCATCAACCGGATGAACGATCTGGTAGAAGGCATGCAGGATCGACGGACAGATTCTTCTGGACGGTCAGGACATTTTCCATGATATTGATGTGAATCTGCTTAGAAAAAAAGAGTCGGAATGGTATTCCAGAAACCAAATCCATTCCCGATGAGCATTTATGACAATGTTGCTTACGGACCAAGAACACACGGAATCCGTTCGAAAGGGCAAGACTGGATGATATTGTAGAAAATCATCCTTAAGAGATGCAGCCATCTGGGAATGAATGTAAAGACAGATTAAAGACAAGCGCGCTTGGCATGTCCGGTGGACAGCAGCAGAGACTCTGTATCGCACGTGCATTTGCTGTACAGCCGGAAGTTCTTCTGATGGATGAGCCGACCAGCGCACTTGATCCAATCTCTACATCGAAGATCGAAGACCTTGCGGTAGAACTGAAAAAAGATTATACTATCGTCATGGTAACACATAATATGCAGCAGGCGGTCTGTCCGAGTGTCTGACAATACCGCATTCTTCCTTCTTGGAGAAAGTTGTAGAATATAATGATACTGAAAAATTATTCTCCATTCCGTCGGATAAAAGAACAGAAGATTATATTACAGGGAGGTTTGGTTAAGATATGCGTAATCGATTTGATCAACAGTTGGAGTTACTTAATAAACAGCTTATTCACATGGGTGAGTTGTGTGAAGAGGCGATCGGAAAAGCAACGACTGCATTAAAAGAAGGAAACATGGAACAGGCAGAGAAAGTAAGAATTGCAGATGAAGAGATCGATCAGGCGGAGACTGATATTGAAAGATCTTTGCTTAAGACTTCTTCTTCAGCAGCAGCCGGTAGCAAGAGATTTGAGACAGATTTCAGCGGCATTGAAAATGATCACAGATATGGAACGTATCGGCGATCAGGCTTCGGATATTGCAGAAATCATCATTACAGAGGAGAAGTCGGAGCTTTTAGGACATTCAAAGATCATCAAAAATGTCAGAAGCGGCCGGAAAGATGGTGCGTGACAGCGTCACTGCA
>VOFK01000903.1_pt1 | contig 23219 bp, 33 predicted proteins | sample 5384121 | NCBI WGS metagenome assembly VOFK01 (sample SAMN12384730, study PRJNA508395) | human gut metagenome | isolation source: healthy gut J | host: Homo sapiens | reverse complement strand
GCTGACGACATTTTTGTACTGCGTTTCCTGCAAAAAGCAGCTCCAAAATGTTCGTGAAGCGGTCGATGAAAAGCACGACCAAAACAGTGAGCAGAAGGAACAAAAAAGCGTTTTTTTCGGTTCCATGCTTTTTCCGCGTGTGAGAAAACAAACGGTAGTGCGAACAGTGCCGAGGCATGCAGTGTGGCGGCAAGTAGAATGATGAGCGTGGCTTGTCCGTATCTTTGCGCAGCAAAAGCGGACAGCAGGCGAACACGAGCGCCGCCGCCAAAAATTGCCGCATGCCGTTCATCATCCAGGAGATGTAATCCGTGGAAGCGATGAACAAAAACAGACTGATGCAGTAGCTTTCGAATAAAGCCGATAGTTTTTAACGAGCGGCCAGAGCTGAAGCGCGGCGAGAATGCAAAAACCAAACGCGCACCTGCCCGCCGCACAAAAAGCTTGATGAGTGCGGAAAGCAGGAAAAAAAGCCGTGATCTTTTCTGTAAAGACTGATGTAATCGGCAGTGCGCTGAATGTGCTCGGCATTTCGAAAACGCGTGCATGTAGTTATAGGTATCGCCGATAATCACCGCGCAGCGTACAAAGATGAGCAGCGGCAGCACGCCGAGTGTTGCCCAGAGCTTTCGTGAACCGCACTGTCTCGCACGCCGCAGACAGTTTCGCTTTGCTGTACTCAACACGGCGGAGAGCGCCGTGAAATCAAAGCCAAAGAGCATCCAAATATAACCGACATGTTTCTCCTCTATGCCGTGACGCGCGCTGCGGTGCCGCTTTTTCGGCGGTGACGATGCGCAGTCTGCAACAACGCTCGCTTTATCGAATTACGCTCCATTTTGCGGCGGCCGTTTTGCCCGCGGGCTGCTTTTTTGCTCTGCGGAAAGCGCCAAAAAACGCACGCATGGCAACATATAGGCGTCCGCGTCTTTTCGCGCGGCAAAAGGCCGGTTTTGCTGTGCTTCTACGGCTTCTGCACCCGGAATATCGGACGCGATGATGGCCTGCCGACGGCGGCAGCTTCCAGCAGCACGTTGCTCATGCCCTCATGGTAGCTTGGCAGCACTACGCAGTCGCAGTTTTGGAAAACGGCAACGGTTCTTTTTTGAAAGCCGAAAATTCTGTCATGCCGCCGGAAACCAGGCGGTCTACCTCCTGCCTGTACTGCTCCTCAAAAGCCGAGCAGCTGCAAATGCACGTGAAATCCTCTGTCCACAGCTGCGCACGGCGCAAAACAGCTCCTCTACCCCCGCGCATCAAACGGCCGACGAACAGGAATCGCGGCGGATCGTGAGCGGTGTACGGCGTGTAGATATAGCGGTTCAGGTCTACACCCGCACCATGCAGAACGACCTCTTTTTCGGGTGGCAGGATGTCTGCGGCAAAATTCTACCGCATTGACTGATTTTCAAAGAATACGTTCTGTACACGCAGAAACGAAAGCTTGTAAAGAAATGTGGCAACGCAGCTGGAGCCACGGGCGCTGAAAAGCGCTGCCGAGTCCCTGTACGGTGGCGTAAAACGGAATGCGGTAGCACGTGCAGAGAAAACCCATGTATACATTCGGCTTAATGGCGTATGTAAGTTACAAAGATCCGGCTTTTCCAGACAAAGAACACGTTTGTACGCCTGTAAAGACGCAATTCAGAAAAGCACCTGCACGCGCCGCCGCTGCATTTTCGTTCCGTGCAGCGTATGCCCATGCTTTCAAACACTTCTTCACCGGTTTGAAACGGCGCTGCCACGATTACCTCATACCGATTGCAGCTCTTCAATCAGCTCCCGTCGAAAGCGGTACAGCATATAAAAATGATTTGCCGCGATCAATAATTTTTTGCGCCTGTATTCGGAAAAATCTTCGCTTATCGCGAAATTTTCACGTTTTTTTGACACAAATTTGCTGAATAAGGTCAAATGCAGCAGATGTGCCGAAAAGCGCGGTGTTTTGCTTTTACACATTCTAAACCTCCGTATAGCAAGATGAAATGTATCTGTACTGGTGCTGATACCGTTATTGTACAATGCGAGAAAAAGAAAGTGGTCGAATTCTTTGTGAAAGCAGACATTTATTTTTGCTTTTTTCTTTGTGTCCGTCAAGCGAAGACGTTTTTTACTATTACTGCGGGGATTTGAATAAAAGCTCCCTTTACGGGAAACCGTGCGGATGCACACAGTTCCCTGTAAAGGGAGCAAAATTCTTTTTTATGCGGTTTTAAAGCGGAAGCCTGCGGAAAAGCTTACTTTTGCGAGCTTTTTCTGATGACCTCTGCAATATGCTCTGCGGAAAGGCCGAATTCCTTCAGCAGATCCACAGCCGGCCGGAGTGCTTTGCCGTATCGTTGACACCCGACGCGCGTGACAGGCGTCGGGCAATGCTCGGAAAGTGCGGTGGAGACCGCTTCGCCGAGACCGCCGATGATGTTGTTCTTCAACCGTGATGACACGGCCGGTCTTCTTTGCGGAAGCAATAACAAGCTCTTTCATCAAGCGGCTTGATGGTATGGATATTGATGACTTCAACGCTGATGCCTTCTTCTTTTCAGTGCATCGGCAGCCTTAACGGCTTCCTGTACCATGAGACCGGTCGCAACAACGGTGATGTCCGTGCCCCTCGCGCAGCGTGATGCCCTTGCCAAGTTCGAACTTGTAATCGTCATTATTGTTGATGCTTTCCACAGCCAGACGGCCGAGGCGGATATAGCACGGGCCCTTGTGCTCAACAGCAGCGCAGAACCGCGGCCTGCATTTCGTAATGATCGCAGGGGTTCAAAATGACCATGCCCGGATGGTGCGCATGAGCGCGATGTCCCCGCAGCACTGATGTGTAGCGCCGTCTTCACCGACGGAGATGCCGGCGTGGGAGCCGACGATCTTGACATTCAGCTTCGATAACCAACGGAGTTGCGGACCTGCTCAAACGCTCTGCCTGCGGAGAACATGGCAAAGGATGCCGCAAACGGAATTTTTACCGCAGGTGGCCAGACCGGCAGCAACGCCGACCATGTTGCACTCTGCGATGCCGCAGTCAAAGAAACGTTCCGGTATGCTTTTTGAAGATGCCCGTCTTGGTGGCAGCAGCAAGGTCTGCATCCAGAACGACGATCTCCGGGTATTCAGCGGCGAGCGCGGTAACGGTCTCGCCAAAGCTTTCTTGTTGCCTTTTTAACCATTTCAGCCATATCAGCAGCCCTCCAGTTCATGCAGTGCAGCGGTGAGTTCCTGCATAGCGGTCTCATACTGTTCCTTGTTCGGCGCGGTACCGTGCCAGCCGACCTGATTTTCCATATAGGAAACGCCCTTGCCCTTTACGGTCTTGGCAATGATGACGCTCGGCTTTTGCTCTTAACGGTCTTTGCATGTGCAAAAGCCGCTTCGATGGCGTCGAAATCGTGTCCGTCGATGGTCTGTACGTCAAAACCGAAAGCCTCGAACTTCTTGTCGATCGGTTCCGGGCCGGCAACTTCGCTGACCGGGCCGTCAATCTGCAGGCCGTTGAAGTCGACAATCAGGCAGAGATTATCAAGGTTGTTGTGGGATGCAAACATAGCAGCTTCCCAAACCTGACCCTCTTCAATCTCGCCATCGCCGAGCAGAGAGTAAACACGGTAATCTTTGTTATCAATCTTGCCGGCAAGCGCCATGCCTGCCGCAGCGGAAATGCCCTGACCGAGAGAGCCGGAGCTCATATCGATGCCAGGGGTACCCTTCATATCCGGGTGACCCCTGCAGCATAGCGCCGATGTGGCGGAGTTTTTTTCAACTCATCCACAGAGAAATAGCCGCGCTTTGTGCCAGTGCAGCGTAAAGACCCGTGCGCAGTGGCCTTTGGAAAGGACAAAACGGTCTCTCTGTCCGGATCCTTCGGGTTCTGCGGGTCAATGTGCAGTTCTTTGAAATAGAGATAGGTGAAAATATCCGCAGCGGAAAGGGAACCGCCCGGATGGCCGGATTTGGCGTTGTAAATGCCTTCGATGATTCCAAGTCTGACTTTGGCAGCCGTGGTCTTAAGCTGCTGCTTATCGCATGAATTCATGGAAGCCTCCTGTGTTTTTAGCGCCCGGCACGGCAATCCCGTAAAACCGCAGCGCGAGTCATTATGGTCTTATTATAGCGCATTTCGGTGGCCTTTGCAACGCTCCACGCCAAAATTTCGCCCGTTTTTTCGTGCTTTTTGCATATTCACCGTATGTGGAGAGACAATAGGCACAGCGGCGCTTATAAAAGCCTTTAATCGGTACGTACAGCTTTTGGCTGCGCGAAAAACGGAAAGGACAAAACAAAATTACAAACGGAAAGGAACATCGTTTTATGTCTCAGAGGATCGGCAACCTGCCTGCCAATATCAACATTATGAACCCTGTACCGAACAAGGATGCGAAGACCATCATGAAGCTGATCCGCACAAATGGCAAGATCTCCGGCTACCAGCTTTCGGATGGCACGGTGCTTTCCAAAGCGGACGGCGTGGCGCTTGCAAAAGCAGGGCGGCATCCGCGGCGTGGCGATTGCGAGCCGCAACGGCAGTGAATATCTGCGCAGCATACCGGACGGCAAGGAGAGCAACAATTTAGGTGACCTCCCAAGCAATCGCCCGGCCTGCGGTCTTTCCTGAAGAAAGGGAGCCTGTACGTTTTGAAACGCAGGCTCCCCTATTTTTTGTTTATTTTTGTGTTTTCGAGCGCTTCACGGTAAATTTGTACGGCGTGTTCGGCAACGGCGACGCTGTCAAACGGCTTTGCCGCAGCACGAATTTTGGCTTCATCCAGTGTGTCCGACCGTGCAGCCATGCGCAAAATTGCATCTTCCATATCTTTCGGGTCACGCACATTGCAGAACTCGGCGCAGTCATCGTTCAAAAAGCTCTCCGGGCCTTTGCACCGTGTAGAAATCACCGGCACGCCGGCCGCGAGTGCTTCCACGGCAGGAATGCCGAACGTCTCAATATCCGAAGCCATCAAAAGGGCGTCGGTCTGGCTTTAAAATCTCCGCAATTTCACTTTCGGTCTTGCGCCCGACAAAGGATACAATGTCGTTCAGCCCGAGCTCAGATGCGGTCTTTTTATAAAACGCTTCCTCCTGCCCGTCGCCGACAATCGTATATAAAAACGATTTTTCCGGGTATTGCTCCCACAAGAGCTTCAAGGCCTGCAAAGCGTCTTCCACGCATTTGCAGGGGCGCAGTGCGAAACCGTCGTCAAGCGAAAATGTGCCGGGTCTTTCGGCCTTTTTGCGCCGCAAAATGCCTTGGTGTTGACGATGTTCGGCAGAACTTCGGCAGGTATATTGTGTTTTCTTTTAAAATGTCCGTCATATAGCCACTGACGCAGGTCATCACGCTGTGCCGTGCAGCATAGAGTCCGTATTTTGCGGTGCTACCCTCAAAGAAGCGCTCAAAATATGAGGAGTGCTCCGTGATGACGACCGAATATGATATTTTTTTCGCCGAGCTTTGCGGCGGCGTATCCGGCGGGCACGGTGACATGTGCGTGCAGAATGTCCGGCTTGCCGTGCTGCTTCACGTAGGCTTTGTAAAGCTTTTCAACGGTGCGGCAGTAAGCGCTGAGCTGTGCATCTGCGCTGAATTTTGAGATGTCCAGCATACGGCGGCAGTATGTCACATAGCCGGTGTTCGATTCTTCGTAGAGCTTCTGCATCGTGGGGTACTTCGGCAGTGAAGACAACCCCTGTCGGTCTGCATAGAGCATGTTGGTTTTTACGCCGTATTCCGCAAGTGCCGTGCAGAACAGCTTGTGGTAAACGCCGATCAGTTTATCCTCACCGTTTGGGTACCATGTGGGATGACCAAAACGTGAAGCGGAGAATTTTTCTGCATGAGTCTTTTGGTTCCGATAGCGCGCGATGCGCAGTCTATCGAAAAATCCTTTCATTCGTAGTATGGAAAAAGCTATTTAATTTCTGCGCACGAATGCCTTTTTCGGCATTTTGCAGACCGGGCACACCCAGTTGTCCGGCAGTTCTTCAAAGCTGAAGTTCGGGTCACTGTACACATAGCCGCACACGGAGCAGACAAAGCTTTCACCGCTGCTCTTGTCAAACGTGCTTTCCGGCGGCACATAGGTCGGCGAGCCGACCGGCGACAGACCGTGCATTTCACTGCGGTAGAAATCATACGTCATCGGCGTGCCGATGGCGCTGTCACTGCCCGCTCTGATGATCTCGGCGGCGAAGACCATCTCCTGCCCTACGTCCATGCGACGAGATGCACCTTTGCATAAAACCAACAGCAGGTGTTCTCGCTTTACGACGGGCACGCCTTCAATGAGTACCTTTGTGGCGGATGTTTTTTTCAGCTTGTCTGCATTTTTACCGCTGACAAGACCGAGTGCGCCGATGACGCTGGCAGGCGTATCTGTGGAGAGTACAGAAATGGTAAAATGCCGTTTTCGCGGATTGCGGTGTAGCTGTGCGTATCTTTTTGTCAGCGCAATGAGCACTTTTTCGGGGTCGCTGCTGAAATTTGATGACCGAGTTTGCCACACAGGCGTTCGGGCGGCCGTTATATTTTGTGCCGATGACGTACATGCCGTATGACAAATTTTTAAGGACTGCCGGGTTCATGGCGGTGCACTTCCTTCCGTTATGTTAATAGAGTTTATGAGCTGTGCTTTCGTTTTATGTTTTCCCAATACGCTTTAAACGCCTGCTCGTTTTTGTTGTCTCCGTAGTGATAGTACGAAGCGCCGAGCAAGGCATCCGGAAGATACTGCTGGTCGAGCCAATGATCCGGGTAATCGTGCGGATAGCGGTAAACTGGCCTTTTTAGCGACATCTGAACCGTCATAATGCACGTTTTGCAGCGTGCGCGGGATCACACCGAGTTTGCCGGCCTTCACGTCGCGCATGGCGGCATCTATGGCAGATTCACCGCTGTTCGATTTCGGCGCCGTCGCCAGAAAATGACGGCATCCGCAAGCGGGATGCGCGCTTCCGCAGAGGCCGACCATCATAGCGGCGTCTACGGCCGCTTTCACGATGGGGATGATCTGCGGCCACGCAAGGCCCACGTCTTGCAGGCACACACCATCAAGCGGCGGCGGCATGCAGGCGAGGTCGCCCGCTTCCAAAAGCCGTGCGAGATAATGCAGCGCCGCGTCGGGGTCGGAGCCGCGCATGGATTTTTGAAACGCCGAAAGAATATCGTAATGCATGCGTCGCCGTCTCGGTCATACCGCATGGCACTGCGCTGGTGTAGCTCTCTGCAAGTTCCGCATGGTGATGCGCGGCTCGTCCTCGCTTCGTACGGCAGCCGTGCAAAGCTCTGCCGCGTTCATTGCTTTTGCGTACATCGCCGCCGCAGGCGGAAGCGATATACGAGGTCACGCCGTTTCGAGCCGGATTTCTTCGCCGAGGTCTTCCGACAAAATGCGGAATGCGCGGTCTACGGCGCGGGCGACCTCCTTTTTCCACGGGTTTGAACTCAAACACTGTGGAGCGGCTCAAATGGCGTTATATACGTAAAAAATAGGGGTTTTCCGTTGTGGAAGCGATCAGCGTGATGCTGCCGTTTTCGATGAACTCCAAGAGCGTTTGCTGCTGCTTTTGTTGAAATACCGGATCTCATCAAGGCGGGGCAGCAAAACGCCGTTTACCGCTTGCAACGTAACGTACCTGCGCCACCACGTCGCGAATATCGGCGGTGGAGGCCGTGGTGCCGTTTAACTTGCACAGGTGCATGTGGCTTTGCTTTGCAATGATGGACGCCACGGTGGTTTTCCCTACGCCGGACGGCCCGTAAAACACCATATTCGGGATAGTGCCGGATTCGATGATGCGCCGCAGTACCTTATTGGGGCCGAGAATATGCTGTTGTCCCACCACATCATCGAGCGTTTTCGGGCGAATGCGGTCTGCAAGCGGTGCGTTCATCGTGTTCTCCTTTAGTCGTTATAAAGCGGATACTTGCTCAAAAGTTCTGTGACCTTTGCGCGGATGGCATCGGCTTTGTTGTCGAAATCGGTCGCACACAGGTGGATGCACTCCGCGATGACGTCCATATCGACTTCCTTCAGGCCGCGCGTGGTAACGGCCGGTGTGCCGAGACGCACGCCGCTTGACGAACGGGCTTCTCTGCTCGTTCGGAATCGTGTTCTTGTTTGCGGTGATATACACTTCGTCGAGACGGCACTCCAGCTCTTTGCCGGTCAGCTCGCCGTCGGAAAGATCGAGCAGCATCAGATGGTTATCCGTGCCGCCGGAAACGAGCCTTCATGCCGCCGCGTTTTGTAAGGCCTTCGGCAAAAGCGCTTTAGCGTTTTTTACGGTCTGCTCAGCGTAGGTCTTAAACTCCGGCTTCAGCGCTTCGCCGAGGCACACGGCTTTTGCGGCGATAATGTGCATCAGCGGGCCGCCCTGCGTGCCCGGGAAAATGGCTTTGTCGATTTTTTTCGCGTACTCCTCACGGCAGAGGATCATGCCACCGCGCGGGCCGCGGAGCGTTTTATGCGTTGTTGTGGTGACGACATCGGCATACGGCACCGGGTTCATGGCAGCCGCCCGCAACGAGACCCGCAATGTGCGCCATATCGACCATGAGGTACGCGCCGCATGCATCGGCAATCTCGCGGAATTTCAAAATCGATCGCGCGCGGGTATGCACTTTGCGCCGCGACGATGAGCTTCGGTTTAAGTTCGCACGCCTGCTCCATGAGCTTATCGTAATCGATGCGGTGCGTAACGGGGTCAACGCCGTAAGCCGCAAAATTATAGTAGGCGCCGGACATGTTGACAGGGAGAAACCGTGGGGTCAGATGGCCGCCCTCTGCAAGGTTCATGCCGAGTACGGTATCGCCCGCTGAAGCAGCGCGGAAATATACGGCAGGTTCGCCTGTGCGCCGGAGTGGCTGCACTATTGGCATGCCTGCGCCGAACAGACGGCAAGCACGCTCACGGGCGATGTTTTCCACAATGTCTACATCTGCACAGCCGCCGTAATAGTGACCCGGTAGCCCTCAGCATATTTGTTTGTGAGTACCGTGCCCATCGCAGCCATAACGGCAGGAGACACAATTCGGAAGCAATTGCCAGATTGCTGGCGTCGTTTGAGTTCCAGCTCCATCGCTTCGCCGACCCGTCTGCGGTTTCAACAAACCGATCGTAAGTTCAGAAGATCACCGTACATACTTTATCTTTCCCTTCTAAAATAATATGTTCTGCGATTTATGCCGCAGTAATTTCACTAAATTATACCCTATTCCATTTAAAATGGCATTAGATGATTTGCAAGCACATACAGTGGATGGCGTAAAAAGCAATAACATATGTGCCGGATAACTGATGTAGAAAAATATTTGAGCGAAAGCGCGCCGCGCTTGCCGTTATAGAGCAGCACGGGGATCGCGGCGGCGATGGCATTACAGGTTAAAGTCGTGTTGCCGTCCTGCGTATATTGCCCGTAGGTCAGCGCCGCAAACGCCACGGCATCAATACCGCGGTACTTGGAACAAATAAAAACAAAGTACCGTTAAAACACCGTAAACAAATTATAGCTGAAATGCAGGAAATACGGCAGGATTGTCAAGATCACTGCGCCGATGAACATGAAAATATTGCGGCTTTTCGCGGAAGCATCTAAAAAGTTTCATCAAAAAGCGCCGTTAAAAACGTGAACAGGATATTTTGCCGCTGAAACTCAAGCCATGTACCCTGAAAATAAAAGGTCATACGGCACTTCGGAGAGCAAAGCAAAAATACCCATGCGCAGTGCGTAGCGGTTAAATTGCGTGTGTGCATGTAGCCCTGCACGAGCAAAAACGCGTAGATCGGCATGGAAAGCCGCCCGATATAGCGCAGCCAGATAAACTGCGGAAGAAAATCGCCCCGACATGGTCGATGATCATGGTGACGAGCGCGAGGGAGCTTTAAAGGTAAACGCAGACATTCTTTTTCCCCTTTGCGGTTATTTGATCAGTCTTTCAATAAAAATAAATTTACCACCCTTTTCGGTATTGTCAACCGAATGAAAAGTTGTAGAATAAACGTAAAGCATTCAACCGACGGGTTTGCCCGCCGCTTTCGGAGGTCTGTATGACAAAAAAAGGAACGTGCGCTTCTTGCTGTGGAAGCGCTGAAAAAGAATATCCGGCGCGGTATGTTCGCTTGAATATCAGGATCCGCTGCAATTACTTATTGCAACGCGACTTTCGCACAGTGTACGGATGCCCGTGTGAACCTCGTTACACCGGCGCTTTTCCCGCTTCCCTACGCTGGAAGCCTTCTGCGCGGGCAGCGAGGAAAGAAATTGCGGAACTCATCCGCTCCCCCTGCGGGTTATATAAAAACAAAGGCTCGTGATATTTTTGCTATGTGCCATGTGCTGCGCGATTCGTATAACGGCGTGATTCGGACACGGTGGATGAGCTGACAAAGCTGCCGATTAATGGGACGCAAAACCGCAAATCTCGTTGTGGGCGACATTTACAAAAAACCTGCCGTTGTGACGGATACGCACTGCATCCGTATCACGGGACGACTCGGTCTGACCGAAAGCAACGTACCGCTCAAAGTTGAAAAAAGACCTGCGCGCAGTCTTGCCGCCGGAGGAAAGCAACGACTTTTGTCACCGTACCGTTTTTTACACGGCAGAGCGGTCTGTACAGCTCGTACTCCGAAAATGTGCTTTTGTGCTGCATGAATTCGTTCTGCAAAAAATCCGTGAACCCGATAGAGTAAATAAAGCTAAAAAACGCAGCGCTTTTCCGTTGTTGTTCTTGATAAAAAGAAAGGAAGCTACTTTTATGTTCAAGTTTTGTAAGACCCAGCTTTGGGAGTGCTCCCGCACGCTTTCCGATGTTGCAATGGGCAGAAAGCCCGCAGAGACGGTCATTCGCAATGCGCGTCTCGTAAACGTCTGCACGCATGAAAGCCTCGACAACACCGATGTTGCAATTTCCTGCGGCCGTATCGCACTTGTCGGCGATGCCGCACACTGCATCGGTGAAAGCACAAAAGGTCATCGATGCCGAGGGTCAGCTTATCGCCCCGGTTTCCTTGACGGTCATATCCACATTGAGTCTTCCATGATGACGCCGATTGAATATGCAAAGGCCGTTATCCCCATGGCACCGTCGGGTTTATTATGACCCGCACGAAGGGTCTGCAATGCTTGGCCTCAAAGGCGTTGACCTGATGGCGGAAGAGGCGGAAAAAGACTCCGCTGAAGGCTATGCTGACGACCCCCTCCTGCGTTCCGGCTGTTCCGGGATTTGAGGATTCCGGCGCGGAGATCACCGCCGCGGATATTGCCTCGGAAATGAAGCACGATTATACCGTTGGTCTCGGCGAAATGATGAACTTCCGGGCATCACCGCTTCCGCGGAGCCGACGCACAACATTACCGGCGAAACGTTGAAAGCCGGCAAAATCATCACAGGTCACTATTCCATCCCGGAGACGGGTCGCGGCCTCAATGCATACATTGCAAGCGGCGTGCGCTGCTGTCATGAATCCACCCGTGCGGAGGACGCACTCGCAAAAATGCGCCTCGGCATGTATGCCATGCTGCGCGAGGGCTCCGCTTGGCACGATTGCAGGTGAGGTCTCCAAGGCCATCACGGAGCACAAAGTAGACAGCCGATTTGCGACCATGATTTCTGATGATACCCACCCGCATACGCTGGTTGCAAACGGTCATCTCGATCATCGTGCGTCGTGCCGTCTCCCTTCGGTATCGATTTTGTCACGGCCATTCAGATGGTCACGCTCAACTGCGCACAATGCTTCCAGATGGATCACGAGCTCGGCTCCATCACTCCGGCAAGTGCGCGGACATCGTTATTGATAACGAAAAAAGACATCCGTGTCACCCGCGTGCTCATCGACGGCGACGTTGTTGCAGAAAACGGCAAGCTGACGATTGACCTGCCGAAAGTCTGAGCTTCCCGCATGGGCGCTCGACACGATGCACGTCGGCGAGACGATCACCCCGAAACCTTTAGAGGTGCATACCGATAAGGTTGGGCACGGCAACCGTCCGTGCGGATCGAGATTATCCCGGTACATGTCGGCGACTATGAGCGTCACGTTGAACTCAAAGGTTGAAACGGCGAATTAAAGAGCGATGTGGAGCAGGATGTTTTGAAGCATTATTCGTCTTCGAGCGCCACAATAAGACCGGCAAGCACGGCGTTGGCTTTGTCAAGGGATTCCACGTCAAGTGCGGCGCAATGGCTCGTTGCACACGATGCACACAACCCTGCTCGTTGTTCGGCACGAATGACGAAGATATGGCACCTTTGCTGCAAACACACTCATTCAATGCGGCGGCGGTGAGTGTATTGTGCAGAACGGCAAGGTGCTCGGCTGTGTTCCTCTGCCGTTTGCGGGTCTCATGAACACAAAGTCCGCTGAAGAAATGGACGAACCTTTCGTCGAGAACCCGGCAAAGCTTGGGAAACGATCGGCTGCGATTCAGTCTCCGTTTATGACGATGGCTTTAATCCCCTCGCCTGCCTGCCGGAGCTGCGCCTGACCGATCGCGGTCTTGTAGACTGCACCACCTTCTTTTTGCAGACCTTGAGGTTGAATAAGACCGTTTGAAAGTAGATTACCTTATTTTAGAAATAGGAGGAATTACCAATGATCTATGATTTTGAAACGCTGGTTTCCAGAAAAACACTGGCTCCGGCAAATGGGACGAGATGACGAAAGAGCATCGAACCTGCCGGAAAAACGTTCACCGCTTTCCGTTGCGGATATGGGCTGAAAAACCCGCCGGAGATTGTAGGGTCTGAAAAAGTACATCGATACGCATATCCTCGGCTATACCGCCCCACAGAGGAATACTTCAATGCGGTATGCGGCTGGATGAAGCGTCGCAACGACTGGGATATTAAGAAAGAAGAAATTGTTTCTACACACGGCGTCGTAACGGCTCTGGCTGTTTCGGTTCTGGCCTATACCGATCCGGCGACGGAGTTATCACTATGCCGCCGGTTTATTATCCGTTCAGAATGACCATTGAGCACAATAACAGAAAAAAACGTGGAGTGCCCGCTCATCAACACGAACGAAACATACACGATTGACTTTTGACCTCTTTGAGAAGCTGTGCGCAGAAGAAAAAAAAACAAGATGTTTATCTTCTGCAATCCGCACAACCCGGTTGGCCGCGTTTGGACGGAAAACGAAATCGCAAAGCTCGGCGCCATCTGCGCAAAAGCACAATGTGATTGTTGTCAGCGACGATCCATTCCGACACCTCATCATGCCGGGTCATAAGCACGTGGCATTTGCAAACGCCTGCAAGGATGCACTGCCGAAGTATCTTGTTTGCACCGCGCCGAGCAAGACGTTTAACCTTGCGACGCTCCAGACCTCGAATATTGTTATTCCCGATGAAGAACTGAGAACAAAAAATTCCAGAGTATTTTACAGCAACACTTCACGCCGTCCGCCGGGTGCGCTCGGCCTTGAGGCCTGCCGTCTCGGCTACACGGAGTGCGAAGGTTGGCTTGCAGAAGTCATCGACCTTATCTACAAAAACTACAAGAACTTCTGCAAGTTTATCGACGTAAACTGCCCGGGTGTTACATACAGCGATTTGCAGGGCACGTACCTCATGTGGATCGACTGCACGACGTTCGGTCTCGATGATGAAGCGCTCGATAAGCTCCTGCGCAAGCATGATCTTTTCTGCGACGCCGGCACGCTGTTCTCGCAAGGCGGCACCATGCATACGCGTGTAAACCTCGCAGGTCCCGAAAGATGCTCAACGCCGCGATGCAGCGCTTTTAAGGACGCGTACGACGAAGCGAAATACGCGTAAGCTTGCGCCTGAAATTCCGTAATGTATAACAAAAGGCGAACTGCACAACCCGTGCAGCTCGCCTTTTTGCTATGCTGTTTTACTGAATGCCGAGCGCGTCTTTCGCGCTAAACGGTCAGCGAGGTCGTTGTATTTGTCGCCGAGTGCCCCTTGACTTTCACAAAGCGGAAACGGATGTGCTTTGCGGCTGCGGCGCAGAATTCCGCGATACGCGATGGTGCCGGGCTTTTTGCTTTCCATTCTCCCGTTGCCCATTTTGCTACACCCCCTCGTAATCATGGTAGATTGTCACGGAGGGCACATCATGCTCGATGCAGTAGCGCAGAACAGTTTCGAGCCCTTGATCTCCCCTGCCACGTTGCGCATTTCGGCAAGGTCTGGGTCAGTGAATCTTTCGGAAAATGCAGCTCTTCGCCGTTTAAAACAGCACAGCACCGCAGGAAAACTCCTTTGTGCCGATGTGGTAGCTGCCGTCTACGTAAGCCACGGCGCCGTCTTCTTCAGGCGCTGCGGTCGAGCTTCCCCGGAGTGGCTTTCGTCAGATCGTTTTCACCGCGCATATAGGCTTCGGCTTCTGCAAGCGTTGGAAAGCTTTTGAACGACGCGCCTTTAAAGCCGGTCGTCTGCGCACGGCATTCATCCCACGTTTCAAAAATGCCGGTTTTTCGCCCGGCGCGGACGGCGTAGTATTTTTTTGCCATAAAATGAAATTTTTTCGTTTATTCAAAGATTGGGGTGGAAAAATAACGGTCGCCGCTGTCGGGCAGAAGCGCCACGAGCGTTTTTTCTGCATTTTCGGCATGCGCAGCAGGCGCACGGCTGCGGCAAGCGCCGCGCCGGACGTGATGCCGACGAGGATGCCCTCAGTGCGTGCCAATAATTTTTGCCATTTTGTACGCTTCTTCATCCGTGACGGTCAGCACTTCGTCCACCAACGGAAGCATCGTAGTTTTTCGGGATGAAGTTTGCGCCGATGCCCTGTAAGCCGTGCGCACCGCTTTTGCCCTGTGTGATGAGCGGTGAAGTCGCCGGTTCCAAACCGACGGTGTACCTGTGGCAGATGCTTTTTTAAATAGCGCGCCGTGCCGGTGATGGTGCCGCCGGTGCCGATGCCCGCAACGAAAATGTCGAGTTTGCCGTCTGTTTGCTGTACAAGCTCCGGGCCGGTCGTTTCATAATGTGCGGCAGGGTTTGAGGATTCTCAAACTGTGCCGGATGAAGCTGCCGGTGTACTTTTTCGCGATCTCATCCGCCTTTTCAATCGCACCGCGCATGCCGTCTTTGCCCGATGTGAGTACGATTTCCGCGCCGTATACGGAAAGCAGCTTGCGGCGCTCGGCGCTCATGGTTTCCGGCATGGTGAACACCACGCGGTAGCCGCGCGCCGCTGCAATAGATGCGAGGCCGATGCCCGTGTTGCCGGAGGTTGGCTCTACAATGACCGCGCCGGGCTTTAATTTGCCGGCTTTTTCGGCGTCTTCAATCATTTTCAGTGCCGCACGGTCTTTTTTACGCTGCCGGCGGGGTTTAAATACTCAAGCTTCAAAAAAGCGGCGCGTTGAAATGCCCGCAGCTGCCGCAAAGCGGGACGCACGCAAAAGTGGTGTTTTGCCGATGAGTTCGGTTACAGATGAAGCGATGTGTTCGTTTTCATAAGACAGATCCTCCTCCCTTTCTATATCGATACCATTTTACCCCCGATTTTACGCGCGGTCAAAGCGCGATTTTTGCAAATCTTTGCGTTTGTAAGAGTTTCTTAAGTTGTTTATTTTTGTCTTACCTGTATAATAGAACCATCAGAGAGTCCGCGCCGGTGTTTTGCGCGGAGGAAAGGACTGACTTTATGACTAAGAAAAGATTTTCACAATCGCCGGTATTGCCGTCGGCGCTGTGATCGTGATCGGTATTGTAATCTGGCTCATTTTTCTTCCGCGGCGGCAGCGTTGCGCCGAGCGACCCAAATGAGATGGTGTATGTGACGAGCGTTGCGGACATCACCGGCACGGGTTCACTTGTATGACGGCGAAATACTCCGGCGTTGTGGAACCGGAAAAAGACGCTCTCCGTGCAGAAGGACGATACAAAGAAAATCGCAGAGCTGTATGTGACGGTCGGCCAGGAAGTGAAAGTTGGCGATAAGTTGTTCAGCTACGATACGGACGACCTGCAAATGCAGCGAAGAGGCGCAGTTACAGCTGGAAAGCCTTAAAAACCGCATTTCCACGCTGAACCAGCAGATTGATTCTCTGCAGAAGGAAAAGAACAAAAGCGTCTTCCGACGAACAGCTTTCCTATACCCTACAGATTCAGTCTGCGCAGCTTGAAGTGAAATCGACGGAATACGATCAGTCTACGAAGGCGAAAGATCGAAAACCTTAAAAAATCGCTTGAAAATACGGATGTCATGGCAGAAATGGCCGGCGTTGTGAAGCAGATCAATGACGGTTCCAATACCAACACAAGCGGCAGCAATTCTACGAACGCGTATATTACGATTCTCGCGACGGGTTCTTACCGTGTAAAAGGCACGGCAACGGAGTTGAATGTCTATTCCTTGCAGAAGGGCATGAAAAATGAAGGTCGTCTCCCGCGTAGACCGGAGCAGACTTGGACGGGCACCGTGGAGAGCATTGAACGCGAAGCCGCAAACGATAATAATAACAGCGGCGTTTCCTTCGGTTCCGAAAGCTCGTTTACAAAGGCGACAAAGTATAACTTCTACCTTGTGCTCGATGATTTCAAAGGTCTCATGCTCGGTCAGCACGTTTACGTGGAGCCGGATGAGGCCGAAGACGTGAAGACCGGAATTTGGCTGCCAAGCTACTATATTTCAACGAAGGCAAGCAAAAAAACTACGTTTGGGCTGTAAACGATAAGAATCGCATCGAAAAGCGTGAAGTGCAGCTCGGCAAGTTTGACGATACCCTTTCCGAATATGAGATTACGTCCGGCGTGACGGCAGACGATCGCTTGGCCGTTGTGGAAGACCGTGTGCACAGCGGCATGTATGCTACGGACGATATTTCCTACAAGAACCAGGGTGACGATTCCAAAGATATGGATGCCGCAAACGGTGACAGGAACGATGCCAAAACGGACGACGCAAACGGTGGTATGCCCGCGGAAGACGGCAGCGATATGGACGGCGACCCGAACGGCTACAGCGCCATGCCCGCAAAGGTGCTGTAACGGAGTCCGAGGGCGAAACGGACACGGCGGATGGCGCGACGTCGAGCTTTGAAACCGTTATCGGGGGTGCTACGGCATGATCTTAGAGCTGCACAACATTTATAAAACGTATATCCAAGGCAAAATGGAAGTGCCGGTTCTAAAAGACATCTCTCTCTTTCTGTGGATGAGGGAATATGTCGCCATCATGGGTCCGTCTGCTCCGGAAACGACGCTGATGAACATCATCGGCTGCCTTGATCTGCCGACTTCAGGCACGTATGCACTTGCGGGTGAGAATATCATCGGCAGCAGCGAATCGAAGCTTTCGGAAATTCGCCTCAACTCCATCGGCTTCGTGTTCCAGAGCTTTCACCTCTTGCTCGCCAGAGCGCGGCGGAAAACGTGGCGCTTCCCTTTTATACGCAGGTGTGCCGAAAAAAAGCGACGCGCGTGCCGTGCGTGCTTTAGAGCGTGTAGGTCTCGGCGACCGTGTGGATTTTAAGCCGAACCAACTTTTCTTCCGGCGGCCAGTGCCAGCGCGCGTCGCGATCGCCCGCGCCATCGTCAACGCAATCCGAAAATTCTTTTTTAGCCGATGAACCGACCGGCGCACCGACAGCCAGTCCGGCGCGCAGATCATGGAGCTGTTCCAGAAGCTCAACGAGGAGGGCGTCACCATTGTGATGATCACGCATGATCTCGATGTGGCAAACCATGCAAAGCGTGTGCTGCATATTCGCGACGGTCAGTTTGCGGAACAACATATCCCCGAGGAAAAGGAGGCGGAAGCACATTGAATCTGCCGGCAAATTTCCCACTTAAAAGTCATGATCACGGTGGTCTCCGTAGTGATCGTGATCGCGCTGATCATCACCGCGTGACGGTCGCGGTGAACGGCAAGGCGGCAAATGCCACGGTGGATGGAGCAGGTTTCAAATATCTCCACACACAGTATTGGGCGACCAGTCCAGCACCTACGGTAATGCTACAAGTGACTTTGTGCAGGAACTTTACCCCGATAAAGAAAAAGCTATTTCTAAGATTTTCGTCAAAGAGGGCGATACTGTCAAGATTGGCGATACGCTTTTGCAGTATGATACGACAAAGCTCCAGCTGAAGGTAGAGAGCAAGGAGCTTGAAGAAAAAAAGAAGAAATACGAACTGGAAAGCAGGCCGAAAAAGAACTTACGAAGCTCCAGAATACGGCGCGTATGTGGAGCCGGTTATCCCGAGCCCGAGCCGGAACCCACTCCCACGCCGGTGCCGGAATCGCAGGCGGAACTGTATACGGAGATTACAGAGCACTCGAAGCCGTTTAAAGGTGCCGGTCAGAGGAAGACCCGTATGTCTTTCTTTTGCACGGAAGATGCTGTGCTGACGAAGGGCTTTCTTTGAAGCTGCTCGGCGTGACAGACCCGCGTGCGACCCCTACCCCTACCCCTACTCCGACCCCCACACCGAGCGCAGAGCCTACGGCACAGCCTAGTGAAGTGCCCACGGCGGCGCCGCAGCCGACGGTTACCCCCGAACCGACTGCGAAGCCTACCACAGCGCCGACGGAAGCCCCTTACTCCCGCGCCCATAGAACCCACGGAAGCGCCAACGGTTTCCGGTATGGCGTGGTTCAAACAGATGACATTCACAAAAACGAATGAGACCGGCGGCGAAAGCGTACCCACGCCGGGAGCCTGATTTCACATTGCCGGACGGCCCGTTTGTCGCACGCTTTGAAGTGCATGAACAGGATAACGAAAATCTGCCGCTTGTAAAGGGCTGGCAGATGGACGGCGATAAGATTTCCGCGGGCTTCTTTAATGAAGTTATCAGCGAGCCGATGATATTCAAATGCCGGATCTCTCCGACGCCGATCCGGCATCAGCTACGATACCGAGGCCCATGTATACGGCAGAAGAATTGCAGCAGATGATCGCCGATAAAAAGCAGCAGATTCAAGATTTAAAAGCTGAATGTGAAACAGGCGGCGCATGACCTTGAAAAAAGCGAAGCTGGATCTTGAAAAACGCTTGCAATAAAATCGACCGTGAACGGCGTTGTGAAGTCGCTCACAGACCTCGATACGGCGATGTCCACAAGCTCCCCGTTCCTCGTGGTTTCGGGCGGCGACGGTTTCTATATAACGGCATCCTTAAACGAGTCGCTGCTCGGCAAGGTGCATGTCGGCGACACGGTCATGGCGAGCTCTTGGGAGAACGGACAAATGTATGAGGCAGAGATTGTACAGATCTCCGATTTTCCCGAATGACAATTCCAATTATTACTATGACGGCTCCTCAAACCCAAACAGCTCCACGTACCAGTTTACAGCGCGCATTGCCGATGCGGACGGCCTGAAAACGGTATGGGCCTTGATATTACTTTTTTGAAGGCGGCCTCGGATAACGCATGCAAGCAATGCAATATATCTTTTAAAGCGTATATCCGCAGCGATGACGGCGGCAAGTATGTTTTGAAGGTCGGCGACGATAATCGTGTGCATAAAACGTATATCAAAACCGGCAAGACGATCTACAACCAGTATCTGGAAATCAAGAGCGATACTTTGACGGAAGAAGATTATGTGGCTTTCCCCTACGGCACTTCGGCAATTGATGGCGCCAAGGCGAACGGCACGGAAGAAAACACAGACGAAAATGGCGGCATCGACGCAAGGGGGCTTGACGCATGATTGAAAATATCAGACTTTCATTTCAGGGGAATCTGGTCGCACAAAAATGCGCTCGTTCCTGACGATGCTCTCGGCATCATCATCGGTATCGCCTCTATCATCTCCATCGTGTCCACCATCAAGGGCACGAATGAGCAAATCAAAAGAACCTCATCGGCTCCGGCACAAACACGGTGCAGATTCAGCTGTATCAGGGCGATTATCAGTACGAAATGCTGTATAACGGCTTACCGGACGGCATCCCTGTGCGTGACGAGACCACGATGGAAAAAAAAATCAAGTCCGTAAAAAACGTGGAAGATGCGGCATTCTATACCAGCCGCAGCGACTACAACAACTCCGTTTACTACGGCAACAACGGCATTTCCGGCTCGCAGGTCTTCGGCGTGGATAACAGTTATTTCACGACGAATGGGCTGGTGCTGAAAAGCGGTCGCACCTTTGTGGACAGTGATTTTACGGATTTCCACGCGGCAGCCATCATCGATGCCGATACGGCGGATTCGCTGTTTGACGGCGAAAACCCCATCGGAAAAACGATCGAGATCAGCGGCATTCCGTTTACGGTGGTTGGCATTGTGGATGAAGACAGCAAGTTTGAGCCTGTCATCAACTCCATCGATGAGTATTATACGTATTACTCGAATAGCTCTGCATCCCGTATTTTCGTGCCAAGCTCCATGTGGCCGGCGCTCTATTCGTTCGATGAGCCGCAGAACGTGGCCATTCGCGTTTCCAATACGGAAGCCATGACGGATGCCGGCAAGGCTGTGGCGGAGATCATGAACACGAAACGTGACGAACAGCGAGATCAAGTATCAGGCACAGGATCTTTTAAAAGCAGGCGCAGGGACTTGCAGGATCTCAGCAGCTCCACAAATTCGCAGCTCATCTGGATTGCGAGCATCTCCCTGCTCGTCGGCGGTATCGGCGTTATGAACATCATGCTCGTTTCCGTTACGGAACGTACGCGAGAGATCGGTCTGAAAAAAAAAGCCATCGGCGCGAAAAAAAGAGCCGCATTCTGTGGCAGTTCTTAACGGAAGCCGCTGTGCTGACAAGCCTTGGCGGCATTGTGGGCGTGGGTGCGGTATCGGTCTTGCGGCAATCATATCGCGTGTGACGTCTGCTCCGGTTGCCATCAGCGTGCCTTCTATCATTATTGCCGTGGTGTTTTCCATGGTCATCGGCATCATCTTCGGGCTTCTCCCCCTCCTTCAAGGCGGCAAACCTGAACCCGATCGATGCTTTTGCGACATGAATAAAAACTAAGATTTATAAAAATGCCCGCCGGGCTTTCCGATCACATCGGTCAGCCCCGGCGGGCATTTTTTTGTTTTTAATACTCTGCTTTGTCCTGCTCTGCGGCCTGAAGAAATACTTCGTGCCATGCGGGGAAAAATGCTTCTGCATACGGATCGGCTTTAACGCGGGTGTTGTGAAAGCAGTGCTGCGAAGTGCCAGTGCAACTCAAAAGCCCGGTCTCCTTTGCTGTGCCCCTCATACGCCATTTCAAAGCGTACACCGTTGTAGTTTTGAATGCGCAGTGTACTTTACAAGCGTCTCATCAAAGCGAATTGGGTGCTTGTAGCTGCACGAAACACCCAGCACGGGGATCAGAATGCCGTTATCTTCCATTTTTTTGTACGGCAGTCCCATAGCGCGCAGCATCTCCAAGCGGGCTTCCTCAAACCAACGAATGTAATTCGAGTGGTGCACGATGCCCATTTGGTCGGTCTCGTAGTAATTCGCTTTGCGTTCAAAGGTGAACATGGCGCGGCCTCACAGGTGCATTTCGATGAGGTTTGCGTAAAAAGCCTTATCGTGTGCGCCGACTTCGGTGTGTGGATGGGTGCGCCGTCTTTAAAGAGGATGACGGTCGGGATGCTGGAGATGCCGTATTCGGCGGCGATTTCCTGCGCTTCGTCAACGTCGATCTTCGCAACGACGGCCTTGCCCTCGTATTCTTCTGCAACTTCCTCAATGAACGGTGCGATCATTTTGCATCGGGCCGCACCATGTTGCAAAAAAGTCTACAAGAACAAGCTTGTTATCGCGGATCAATGCGTCGAAAATTTTCAGCTGTGGGATGTACGATTGCCATGGAAACTTCCTCCTTAAAAATGATTTGGAATTATACTGAATTTGTTTAAGAAATTTATTCGTAGGGTACGATTTCTGCGGAAGAATGGTGACGTCTTCAAGCGGCTTATCGTTCGAGTCGGTCTCAACGCCCATGATGCTGCGCACCATCCATGCCGTCAAATACCTGTGCGAACACGGTGTGTCCGGTGCCTGCGGTGGAATATGCACCGTCAAGGTGTGTGTTGCCGCCGTTTTTTATCGTAAAGTTCTTTGTAGGCATCCGTTACTTTGTCCATATCGAGCGTGCCGCCGTACATGGAGGTGAACTTTTCCGGTGCAGATTTATAGACCTGATAATACTGGTCGTAGGTATCCCAGTCTATTTTGCCCGGTTCCGTGCAGTTTATAAAAAAACTGGCTACCGTTTGTGTTGGCACCGCTGTTTGCACAAGAGACCGCGCCGGTGATGTTGACGAGGTTTTCGTGAAATTTCGTCGTCATAATTCTCGCCCCAAAATGCTCTCCGCCGCGGTTCCGTTGCCAAGCGGGTCACCGCCCTGAATCATGAAATCATCGATGACGCGGTGGAAAGTGACGCCGTCATAGTAGCCGGAAAGCGCCAGAGATTTAAAGCTGTACACGGCTTTCGGTGCGGCATCCGGGGAAAAAGCGCATGCGAATGGTGCCGTAGTTCGTTGTCAGCACACAAATCTCCTCGCCTTTTCTCCGGCATATCGAGCTGATAGCCGAGCTTTTTCTTTGTCGGCCTTTTGCCAAGGGCTTTTTAGGGTATCTGCCGCAACAACTTTTATCCGTAGTGCCGATGACCTTTTCTGCGGCAGAAGAGGTGCTGCCGGAGCAAGCTGTGAGCAGCATGATTACGGTCAACGCCGCACACAGTTTCATTTTTCTTCATTTTTTCTGTTTCCTTTCTTTTGCAAAGCACATACTTTGCATCTGTATATCTATTTTTAATATACACGGTAAAAACATGCAAGCCCTTTGTTTATCTTCATGAAAAGTTCAGAAACGCATAAATGAAAGTTTAGGTTCATATACTTCGGCGTAAGTTAAGGCGCAGCCGAAAGCGTTTTTATGGCACGGCCTTGTGCGAAAGGGAAAGTGAAGTGAAATTTTACCCGGAAGGTCATTTGATCGACAAAGCGGAAAAAAAGCCAGTATGCAGAGACGCCACCGCCCTCTCCGACGCAATGCGCGACGGAAAGATCTTAGAGGCGCGCAGTATCATCTGCGACAACGAGCACAACCTCATTGTAGATCTCAAATGTATGTGCATTATCCCGCGCGAAGAGGGCGCGCTCGGCATACGCGAGGGCACCGTGCGGGACATCGCATCATTTCACGTGTGAATAAGCCCGTGCTTTATCATCACGGATTTTGCTCGGTGATGCGTTCGGCAGGATCACAGCGGTGTTGTCGCGCGCCGAAAAAGCACAGGAGCGCTGCATGGCAAATGGCACCAGCCACATCAAA
>VOFK01002466.1_pt1 | contig 23224 bp, 42 predicted proteins | sample 5384121 | NCBI WGS metagenome assembly VOFK01 (sample SAMN12384730, study PRJNA508395) | human gut metagenome | isolation source: healthy gut J | host: Homo sapiens | reverse complement strand
TCCGTTCGGTTACGTATTGCTGCGCCGCGTACACGCGGTGTGGCGCCGCTTCGCGCTTGAGGCGGTGGTAGCCCAGCAGGAACGCCTGCGTCTTGCTGCCCGGCGTGGTCAGGTCGATGTCGGCGTAGTCGAAGCACTCGCGGTTGTAGTGGTCGGTAACGCAGATGGCATCATAGCCGCACGCGGAGTAGTATTTCATAATGGCCTGAGCGCCCAGCCAGCCGCAGTGGGAGATATAGGTGGTGTGCAGATGGGTTTCGATGCGGTGTACATAAGCTCCTCCTTTTTGTGTAGAGAAATGCCGCAGGATTCTGCGGCATTCTCGATCAGCAGCGCTGCGGTTGACCTGTTGGTGTATTGTGTGTGATGTGAAAAAGGGCTAAGAGAAAAGGCGGTCGGTGCGCAGTGCTGTGGATTTATTTTTTGTGCGCGGCATGAGCTGCGCGAAACCAGTGTCGGACGGATCATGCGGTGCGTGAACTCGTCCCTGCGCATCCGAATCAATGATGCGCGTGAACAGATCAACGGTGGCTTCTGCAAGAAGCTGCTTGCGCTGATCGATGGTGGAAAGCTCAATCTTTTGGCAGTGCGGAATAAATGATGTTGTCAAAGCCGAGCAGGGAAATATCCTCGGGGGATAGAGATGCCGTATTCGTCTGCTGCCTGCAATACGCCGAGCGCCATGGAATCGGTCGAGGCGAAGATCGCAGTGGCGGAACAGCCGTTTGCGAACAGCTTCCGGCTGAGTGCATAGCCGATGTCGATCGAGGAGCAACCATGCGGATTGTCGATGACCGGCGGGTGATACCTGCTTTTTCCAGTATTTCGGTAAAGCCGCGCAGACGAAGCTGGTGCGTCAGGGCTGTTGGGGCGGTGGCCCCAGATAGACAATGTCACGGTGGCCGAGCTCCAGCAGATGCTCTGCCGCTGCCAGACGGCCGCCTGCCAGATTATCAATGCAGACCGAGTTGACCTCATCGCCGCTGACGAGCGCCGGCGTTCCGGAGCAGAACGGTGGGCAAACGGGGGAACAAATTTCTGGATCATGGTTCCTGCATCCTGCTGTGAGCTGGCAAGGATGATGCCGTCCACCTGATGACTGATCAGAAACCGAACAGCTCTTCGGTCACTTTGGCATCATTCTGCCCATTGCACAGGATCACGTTGTAGCCGAGGCTGCGTGCGTGCGTTTCGATGCCGAGAGAAGTTCGGCATAGAAAAGGATTGGTCACCTCGGGAACGATCAGGCCGATGACGTTGGTTTTGTTGCAGATCAGACTGGGTGCGAGTGCATTGACACGGTAGCCCTCCCGTTGGCAGATTTCCGATCCGCTGGCGGGTTTGCTCGCTTAGCTCAGGCGAATTGCTGAGTGCGCGGGAGACGGTAGAAGTCGAAACACCGGCAATGCGGGCGATATCTTTTGATGGTAATGCTGTCGCATAGATGCCGCTTCCTTCCCATAGTAAATTTAATAAGAATATAATACCGTATTTGCCGGGAAAGACAAGAATAACGGCAGAAGGCGCGAAAAATATCAGATGTGTTTCAGGTGCCGAAGTGGTTCCGGATGGGCTCAGGCGTAAAATTCCTTGATATAGTCGAGGACAGCCTGTTCGGGACCCCCTGCAGCGGACCGGGGGTTTCCATTTGAGCGAAACGGCTGCGGTAGCGAACAGCAGCGCATCCGGGATAGAAACGCCCATCATGCGTTTGGCAAGATAAGCGCCGAAGGTGGTGTCGCCGCGTCCGGTGCGGCCGGAGAGGTTGCGCGCCTTGACCGGGCAGGTGAAGAAGTCCTTGCCGTCATAGACGAGCATTTCGCTGTTGTGGGAGATGAGGATTTCCTTTGCGCCCCACGCATACAGCTGCTTTGCAGCCTCGCGGCGGTCGGTCAGGCCGGTGAGGATCTCGGCCTCTGCGGCGTCGGTCTTGAGAAAAAAATCGAAGTATTTCAGATATTCGAGCTTGTCCGACCAGTCGTGGAAGTTCATCAGGCCGCCCCTCGTTATGACGGAGGAAGCCCTGAATATCCGCAGAGACCTTGCCGCGCTTTTTCAGCTCGACGATCAGCTCGTTCGGGAAATCGCCGTACAGCAGACCTGCCAGATGATACAGGCCGCAGTCGACATCGGGGATCTGATCGGGAGTGATGGCATCCGACTGGGCCAGGCATTCGGCCTTGCGGCGCTCGCGGTCAGCGGTGAAGTAGGTGTTCTGCATCAGGGTGGTGCATTGGGCGGGCAGCACGGCGACGTGGTCGCTGTCCAGCTGAACGCATCGATGATATCGGTGTCGTCCGGATGAATCTTAACCGAAGCGAAAAGGTTTGCGCCAGCCGCCTTGGCTGCTGCGGATGCAGAAAGAAAACGGCGCCGCCGATTTCGTGGACTTCCTTGCCGGTATAGTCAATATTAACGTCCCTTGTTGCGGGTCCAATCAACATAAGATCGTATTTCATAGCAATCACTCTTTTCGAATTACTACGGAAACGTTTGCGTTGATTACAGTATACGGGAATACGGAAAAGAGAAAACAACTGTGCATAATTAACGAAAACACCTGGATTGAAATTTTATCATGAAAAATTTGAAAAGAAGAATGTGATTTTTTATTGACATAGCCGGGAGATAGTGGTACGGTTGAATCAAGGAAATGAAAAAACGTTTGCGTAAAAATTTTGCAAATGAAAATGCAAGACCGAAAGTACAAAGAGTAGAGAAAAAAGAAAGCGAGGGAGTTGTTATGATAAAGCTGTTTTCTTCGATATTGGAGGCACCGTACATACACAGGACGCTACCCCGGAGAGTGACCGCGATTATATCCGCCGACTGTGGTGCTTCCTTCATATGAATCATATTTACACAGCAGAAACGCCGGAGCAGCTTCTGGAGCACATCAATGCAGGCGCCAAAGCATACAAGTCCTATACCGAACAGGAACTGATCGAGCTGCCGCCGATATGATCTGGCAGAAGTTCTTCCTGAAGGACTTTGACATTCCGGCAGAAAAACTTTGCGGGACTGGGCGAAGAGCTCTGCTACATGTTCGACCGATACCGCAAGCACATCGTCAAACGCGAGGGGCTGAAGGAAACGCTGGAGGCTCTCAGGCAGCGCGGATATCGGCTGGGTGTAATCTCCAACATTATGAGCACGACCTTCGTACCGCGTATTCTAAAGGAACACGGCGTCGATCAGTATTTCGAAACGCTCACCATGAGCAGCGTCTGCGGCATCCGCAAACCGCGGCCGGAGATTTTTCGAGATCGCGCTGAACGAAATGAGAATCGGGAAAGAGGAGGCCGCTTATGTGGGAGATACCATCTCCCGCGATGTTCGCGGCGTGCGGAACGCCGGATGGCCGCTGATGATCCAGATCGATAACCCCCGCATTTATCACAAAGACGAAAAATACCGCGGCATGGGATACAAGGCCGACGTCGAGATCAAGACGCTCGCCGAGATCCTCCCGGCTGTGGAAGAATTTAATCGTAAGCTGAAGGAGGGAACTTGATAGAATGAAACCAAAGGATCAGAACTATTCCAAGTCCAGACGTCTGAAAAACCAGATTAAGGCGGTTGTTACCAACCCGTATAACCTGATCGTGCTGATCGCGATCGTGATGCTGACTTACCTGATCGTGCTCCCGCTGCTGGACATGATCTCCACCTCGTTCACCCTCGCTCAGAAGGATGCCCGCCTCGCAGGCGGCCGCTGGCGACGTTTACATTGTACTACTGGCGCAGCGCCTGCTCGGCAGCTCACTGACCAAGCAGATGCTGCTCCAGCCGCTGCTCAACTCGCTGCTGATCGGCGTTTGCGTATCGTTCTTCGCTATTATGATCGGCTCGGTCCCTCGCGTGGCTGATGGTTCGTACCGATCTTCCGTTCAAGCCGTTCTTCTCGCTGGCAGTTATCATTCCTTATATGATCCCGAGCTGGTGTAAGTCGCAGGCTTGGCTGACCATGTTCAAGACCGAACGCATCGGCGGTGCCAGGCTTCCTGATGAGTCTTGGCATCAATGTTCCCGACTGGCTGGCATACGGTCCGGTCGCGATCATCACCGTGCTTTCGCTCCACTATTACGCATATGCGTACCTGCTCGTATCCGCAGCGCTCAACTCGATCAACTCCGAGCTTGAGGAAATGGGCGAGATTCAGGGCGCCGGCAAGGCGACCATCCTGCGCAAGATCACCCTTCCGCTCGTACTTCCGTCCATGCTGTCGGCGATCATCCTGACCTTCTCCAAGGCCATCGGCACCTTCGGCGTTATCAACTACTTAGGCTCCAAGGTAAACTTCGTGACCCTGTCCAGCCAGCTGTACATGAACAGCAAGTCCCAGAATACCCAGACCGCGTTCTGCAATGGCACTCATCATGATCTGCATCGCTTCGATCTCGGTATTTGTTAACCAGAAGCTGATCGGCTCGCGCAAGTCCTACGCCACCATCGGCGGCAAGGGCGGCCGTTCCACTCCGCTTCGTCTGGGCAAGCATAAGCCGCTGATCACCGCGTGCTGTTCCTGTTCTTCGTTTTCGGCATCATCATGCCGATCGCACTGCTGATCCTCGAGTCCTTTATGCTCCGGCAGGGCGACTACTCGCTGTCCAACCTGACGCTGCACTACTGGATCGGCGATCCGATCGCAACGGTAATGGAAGGTCAGCCGGGTATCTTCAAGAATGCTAACTTCATCAATTCGCTGATCAATTCCCTCAAGCTGACGTTTGTAAACGGTGTATTCGGGCACCATCTTCGGCCAGATCATCGGTTATATCTGCGCGAAGGGCCGCGGCAAGCTGCACGGCAAGGTCGTAGAGCAGCTGGTATTCATCCGTATCTGATCCCGTCCATCGCATTCGGCGGTATCTTCCTCTCCATGTTCTCCACCCCGCAGCAGATCGGCGGCGTTACTCTGGTTCCGTCCCTGTACGGCACCTTCGCACTGCTGACCATCACCTCTGTTGTCAAGCATCTGCCGTTTGCATCCCGTGCAGGGTACTGCAAACATGCTGCAGATCGGCGGCGAGCTCGAGGAGGCAGCTGAAATTGCAGGCGCAGGCTTCTTCAAGCGCTTTATCCGCATTGTATTCCCGCTTTCCAAGGGCGGCTTCATTTCGGGCTTCATGCTGATCTTCGTTTCCATTATGAAGGAACTCGATCTGATCATCCTGCTGATGACCCCGAACCTCCACGCTGCCGTATTTGGCATTCCAGTATCAGAACAGTAACTCTCCGCAGGCTTTCTGACTGCGTAGCGATCGTCATGTTCTCCATCGTATTCCTGGTATACGCACTGGCGAATATCTTTGGCGACGCAGATCTCGCGAAGAGCATGGGCGGCTGATACCGCATCGGAACAAGAGAACCCCCCCGGATGAAATGAAAAAGGAGTTTGGAAAATGAGCAAAATTGAACTGAAGCATATTGATAAATTCTACGGTAAGAATCACATTCTGAAGGATGTAAACCTCACGATTGAAGACGGTGACTTTATGACGCTGCTCGGCCCGTCCGGCTGCGGCAAAACCACCACGCTGCGTGTAGTATCCGGCTTGGAGAAGCCGCAGAACGGCACCATTCTCATGGACGGCAAGGAAATCGTAAACGCTGCGGAGGCTCACTTCGCTCCCCCGAGCGAGCGCGAGAGCTCAACCTGGTTTTCCAGTCCTACGCTCTGTGGCCGCACATGACCGTGCGCGAGAACATCGCCTTCGGCCTGAACCTTCAGAAGCTGCCCAAGGACGAGGTCAACCGCCGCATCGAGGACGCACTCGCCCGCATGCAGATCGGCCAGTACGTCGACCGCTATCCGTCCGAGCTGTCCGGCGGCCAGCAGCAGCGCGTTGCAATCGCTCGTGCAATCGCTTCCGAGCCGCATCTGCTGCTGATGGATGAGCCGCTGTCCAACCTGGATGCAAAGCTCCGCGTGGATATGCGCAGCGAGCTCAAGCGTCTGCACACCGAAACCGGCACGACCATGATCTATGTAACCCATGACCAGGTCGAGGCGCTGACCATGTCCACCAAGATCGCCATCTTCAAGGAAGGCGTCATCGTTCAGGTCGACCATCCGCTCGAGCTGTACAACAACCCGGTCAACCTGTATGTCGCAGACTTCATCGGCAACCCGTCCATCAACTTCGCAGACGGCAAGGCTGAGGTCGGCCCGGACGGCATGACCATTACCAGCCCGCTCGGCAAGATGGTATTCCCGAAGAAGGACTCACCGACCGACATGCTGCCGAAGGAAAGAGCTTCGACGCAGTCCTCGGCATCCGTCCCGAGCAGCTCTCCATCAACACCACCCCGTCGTCTCCCTCGGACATCGAGGCGCACATCTACCACCTCCATGCCGGCAGGCTCCGAGACCCCTCGTCACCGTCAAGGTCGGCGGCGTATCCCTCGTCATCAAGGCTCTCGGCATCACGCACTACAATCCGGACCAGGTCGTTTATCTGTCCATCGACCTGAACAAGATCAACGTATTCGACAAGAAGTCCACGAACCTCATTAAGTATTCGGTATAAGCGGAAGAGAAACGCTTATCGGATAAAAGGGGCGAAAACTCTGATCCGCCCCCAAAAAGAGTAAAGAAGGAATAAAGAGGAGGAAAACACTATGTTAAAGCACAAGCGCACACTGGCAGGTATGGCTGCAACGATGATGCTTTCGATGGCAGCATGCGGAGGCGGCGGTTCTTCGAGCGGCGGCGACAGCAATGCAGCTGAGGCCCGCAGGGACCCGAATGAACGCAGCGGCAGCAGCAGGCACCCTGGAGCTGACCGACTGGGAGCAGTCCTCCGGTATCTTCAACACGGATGAGACCGATGAGGAACTGTACTGAGAAGGCGAAGGAAGAGGGCAAGGTAACCATCTACTCGATTTCCTCCCGTATCACCAAGGTCGCCAATGCCTTTATGGAGAAGTATCCCGGCATTGAAGTAGAGCCGTTCGATATTTCCACCAACGAGCTGCTGGAAAAGGTCACCCGTGAGTATGATGCCGGTCAGCACGTTGCCGATGTGGTGCATATCAAGGATCAGGACGGTACGCTGTACAACGAGTATATTCTGGCGCCCGCAAGTTCTATAACTACAAGCCGGCAGACATCCTGTCGCATATTGATGAAAAGTACACCAAGACGCAGACCCCGATGTATGTCGAGCTGACCCAGCTGTTCTACAATGGTGAAGCAAATCCGGACGGCTCCCCGATCACCAACATCTGGCAGCTGACCGAGCCCGAGTGGAAGGGGCCGCGTGCTGATGCAGAATCCTCTGGATAACCTGTCCTGGGGCTCCTGGATCACCGGCTTCTGTGTAGGCGATGTTCCGGATCAGCTGGCTGCTTCCTACAAGGAGCTGTACGGTAAGGAGCTTGACGCTGTCCGACGGCTGCGAGAACGCAGGCTATGAGTTCCTCAAGCGTCTGCACGACAACGAGCCGATCTTCACCTCCTCCTCTGACGAGAATCGCTGAATCCGTCGGCACCAAGGGTCAGACCAACCCGCCGGTAGGCTTCTGCGCTTCCTCCAAGCTCCGCAAGAACGAGGACAACGGCTGGTGCCTGGCTCCGGTAAACCTTGAGCCGACCACCGGTATCCCGGCAATCAACACCCTGTATGTAGTAGGCGAGTGCGAGCATCCGAACGCAGCCAAGCTGTTCATCCGCTTCATGATGGGCGGCGTTGACGGCGACGTGTCCGGCTACAAGTACTTCAACACGCTCGGCGGCTGGCCGGTACGCGACGACATCGAGCCGGCAGAGGGTTCCACCCCGTACTCCGAGCTGCACGTATCCAACTTTGACGTTACCGATATTTACGAAAACATCAACCCTGTCCGCGATTTCTGGACTCTTCTGGGCTGATAAACGCATCTGAAATTTTTCATCGCATGTTTTGATCTCTGACGCGGCGGGGGGCTTGAAAACCCCGCCGCAACGAGATAAGAGGGGAGAATACCTGTTATGTCGCTGTTTTCTGACGAAGGAAGGAAAACGCAAAAGCCCGATGGCAGTGACTGTTTTCTTTGTTGACCTGCTGTTCTGTCTCGTGTTCGGCGGCGCATATGCGCTTCTGACCGAGCCGCTTTCACAGCCTGCTTCCGCTTGGCGGCGGAATGCCGGAGACCGTGCTGCACTGCCTGATCATCGCAGTCATCGGCACCGCAGTCTGCTGCGTGCTGTTCCTGCTGCCTGATAAGCGCATCGTGCCGTACAGCTTCGCAGGCCTGCCGGTTATCACGATCATGTGCCTGGTCGCATCGACGCAGCTCGAGGCGGATCTTCGCGGCATGATGGTCTATGTCACCCTTCTTTATACGCTGCTGCCGATCCTCATCGGCAATCTCGCAGCATGGACGATCTACTTCAAGCTGCGCAGCAAAGACGGCCTGCGCCGCTGATGGTGCGGGAGGAATTGAATGATTAAACTGGAAAAAGAACAGACGGCCCGTTTTGCGGCCCGTCTGGAGCAGGAAACGCAGGAGAGCGTCATGCGCGACATCGCGCAGTTCTCCGAGGCCGACATCGTCGATACCTGGCTTCGGAACCGCCCGCGTGTGCAGAGGTGCACGCGATGGTGTTCAACATGGAGCGCGGCGTGCATATCGACGAGGCGATCGAGTTTCTGAAAGATAATCCGTCGCTTCAGCCCTTTGACCTCATTCTCGCCAACGAGCTTGATTTCGGCACTGCACGGTCCGGCGAAAAGAATACCGCAGAGGAAGTCGCGAAGGCACTTTGGTCTGAGCTATGTGTTCGGGCTGGAGTTCATCGAGCTCAAAGATGCCGCGCTCGGCTTCCATGGAAACGCCGTGTTCTCGCGCTGGCCCGTCAAGTGGGCGGAGGTGCTCCGCCTGCCCGAGCAGTACAACTGGTACAATGACCGCCAGAAACGCATCGGCGGCCGCTGCGCCATCCTTGCTAAGCTCGATGTGCACGGCAGAGAGGTCGGCGTCGCGTCCATCCATCTGGAGAACCGGACGGACGGCGAGGGACGCAGGGTGCAGATGCAGGCGGTGCTGGACGAGGTACAGCGGGTGTTTGCCGGTCTGCCGGTCATTCTGGGCGGCGACCTGAATACCAACACATTCGACGGACGAGACAAAGACTATATCCGTCATCTGGCGGATCATCCGGCAGAGCTTGCCGACAATATTGTAAAAATCGATTCTTTTTGAGCCGCTCCTGACGGCCTGCGGCGACGCAGGATACGCATGGAGGACGGCCTCCGGCGACGGCCGGCCTGACGCGCCGCAAGCCGGTCGGCGAGGGAATTTCCTCGCGATGCGTCTGGACTGGATCATTCCGCGCGGCTTTACCGCAAAGGACAGCCGTGTGATCTCGACCGTAACGGCGGACATCGATTTCGCGAAGGAGGGCGGCGCGCTGGCACGTTTCGCCGAGCCCGAGCTGAGCGACCATAATGTTGTATGGGCATCTCTGCAATTACACAAATAAGGAGGAGCTGCTTTGATTAACACCGTATTATTTGATATGGGAGGCACTCTCGAGGATATCTGGTACAATGACCAGACCATTCAGGACGTAACACGCAAGCTGCTGACCTTCCTGCAGGAGCACGACATGGTCACCGGCAGCAACGAAATCTGCTTCTGGAACAAGATCAACAACGGTATCCGCAGGTATAAACAGTGGAGCGAGGGCAACGCGCTCGAACTCAAGCCTGAGGAGATCTGGCCGCAGTATTACCTGTCCGAGTTCGATCTGGACAAGGAAAAAGTCGCACGCTACGCCGAGGATATGGCTGGCCTGTGGAGGTCACCTATTACCATCGCGAGCTGCGCCCGGGCGTCAAGGAGGCGCTCGAGGAACTGAAAAACAAGGGATACCGCTTGGGCGTCATCTCGAACACCGCTTCGCTGTATTCGGTATTCGATGTGCTGGAGGCCTACGGCATCCGCGACTACTTTGAGGACGTCACGCTCTCGAGCGTCACCGGCTACCGCAAGCCGCATCCGGGCATCTTTCCAGATCGCGCTGCGCGAGATGAAGGCGAAGGCTGAGGAATGCGCCTATGTCGGAGACACGCTCTCCCGCGATGTCATCGGCGCGAAGCGCATGCACTTCGGCGCCGCCATCCAGATCCGCTCCTTCCTCTCCTCGCAGAAGGACGAGGGCGTGGACAGCGTATGGCAGCCCGATCATGTGGTCGAAAAGATCGCAGACATTGTGCCGTATCTCGAAAAGCTCAACGGAAGAGCTTAAGGCACATATTGTATCACTTTTGATTTGAATTTATCACCTTTTTCTCTGTGGAATAAAACCTTAAATCCGAAAAAACTCTCTCTCTTCTTTTACCAGACCGCACCCGAAAGGGTGCGGTTTTGGTCTGCAGACTGTCGCGAAACTGACGTTTCGCCGACAATCTGTGTTCTGACTACGCAGAACGTGAGTCGTCCGAAAGTTCCCATTCGGAAACTTTCTCCCTCTTAAAGTGAAAAAACCGAGGCACATGTCCCCGGTTTTTTCGCGTTTGCCATGCAAACGCTTTTTAACGCGCGCTGCCGCGCGGCTGCTGTTTTTCCACGAAAACAGACTTCTTAACAGACTGAAAAAACGCTGCACAGATAACATTCTGTGCAGCGTTCTGCGGTTTCGCGACAGCTTATTTTACCGGCTTTTCTGCATCGCCGGCAGGCATGAGGTTGGTCATGCTGCGCAGGCTGATGGCAACGGTGGAAAGATTGTGCAGCATCGCGGAGGTCGCCGGCATGAGGATGCCCGCAACGCCCAGACCGATGAGCGAGCCGTTGAAGCCGATCACGAAGCGGTAGTTTGCGTGGATGCGGCGCATAAGGTGCTGTGCGATGCGGCGCAGCGCGACCAGCTCGAACAGGCTTTCCGCCGCGATGGTGACGTCCGCAATCTCGCGTGCGATGGCGGCACCGTCGCTGATGGCGATGCCGACGTTCGCCGCCGACAGCGCAGGAGAGTCGTTGATGCCGTCGCCGATCATGATGACCGTGCGGCCGGCTCTGCGCTCGGCCTCGACGAAGCTGGCCTTGTCCTCCGGCAGGACCTCCGCGCGGTAATCGTCCACACCGACCTGCTCGGCGATCGCCTTTGCGGTGCGTTCGCTGTCGCCGGTGAGCATGACCGTGCGCTTGATGCCGAGGGCGCGCAGCGATCTCATGACCGCGCAGGCCTCCTCGCGCAGCGGATCGGAGATGCAGATAACGGCCGCGAGCTCGCCGCCGACGGCGAGGTACAGGTGAGAATATGCCGGGTCGAGGGCGTCAAAGCGCTCCTTTTTCGCCCTCGGGGATGGTGCAGGACTCGTCCTCAAAGACGAAATGCGCCGAGCCGATGACGACCTTTTCGCCGTTCACCGTGCTCGAAATGCCGTGCGCGACGATGTACTGCACCTCGGAGTGCATTTCCTCGTGCGCCAGACTGTGGGTCCTTCGCGGCGCGGACGACGGCGTTCGCCATAGAGTGCGGGAAGTGCTCCTCGAGGCAGGCAGCGACGCGCAGCATTTCGTTCGCCTCGTGGCCGCCGAACGGGATGACGTCCGCAACGACCGGGCAGGCGTGGGTCAGGGTGCCGGTCTTGTCGAAGACGATGGTGTCCGCCTCGGACAGCGCCTCGAGGAACTTGCCGCCCTTGACGGTGACATGATAGGTGCTTGCCTCGCGCATCGCGGACAGGACTGCGAGCGGCATGGCGAGCTTGAGCGCGCAGGAGAAGTCAACCATCAGCACGGACAGCGCGCGCGGGTGACGTTGCGCGTGAGCGCGTAGCTCAGCACGCTGCCGGCGAGCGTGTAGGGGACCAGCTTGTCCGCCAGATTGGCGGCATGGCTCTCCGCAGCACTCTTCAGCTGCTCGGACTGCTCGATCATGGAAACGATCTTGTCGTAGCGGCTCTCGCCGGAGGACTGTGTGACCTCGATCACGCAGTCGCCCTCTTCGATGACCGTGCCGGCAAAGACCTTCGCGCCGGGGCGCTTGATGACCGGAACCGACTCGCCGGTGAGCGAAGCCTGATTGACAGCGACCTCGCCGGAAACGATCTCGCCGTCGAACGGGATCACACTGCCCGTGCGGACGACGATGCGGTCGCCGGAGGCGATCTGCGACAGCGGGACCGAGACCTCGGTGCCGTCCTTCTGGAGCCATACGCGGCTCACGCCGAGCGACATGGTGCGCGCGAGGTCGTCGACCGACTTCTTGTGCGTCCACTCCTCGAGCAGTTCGCCGAGCTGGAGCAGGAACATGACCGAACCGGCGGTGCCGAAGTCGCGGCGCGCCATGGATACGCCGATGGACAGGGCGTCGAGCACCTCGACGCGCAGCTGACGACGCGCAGTAGGCGGCGCAGGCCGCGACACAGGAACGGAGCCGCCATGCAGACCGTGCGGACGATCTGGAGCGGCGTGGGCAGAAACAGCGTGCAGGCAGCCTTGACGGCGACCATGGTCACGAGCTTTTTCCTGATATTCGCGGTTGAGTGCGCGGCCGCTGTGCTGCGGCGCGAGCGCGGTAACGGCCGGGGAGCGGTAGTCAAAGCGGCCGATGGCGTGCAGCAGCTGCGCGGGAGCCGGTGCACACAGTCGCGCAGCAGGTGCGCTCGTGGACGGCGGCGGACTTGACGCCCGGCTGATCGAGCAGGTAGGCTTCGAGCAGGTCGGCCTGGTCGAGCGACATGCGGTACTGGTGCATCCGGACACGCAGCCGGCCGCGGCTCGTGCTGAATGAATGCTTTCATGATGAGTTACCTCCATTTAACTAGGGGAAGATGGAAAAAGAGGGACATTTCGTCCCCCTTTTTGATTGCTTTTGGTGCAGATTATGCCTCGGCCGGTGCAGCGTCAGCAGCCATCTCGTCTGCGATCTCCTCTGCGCAGTCCTCGATCTCCGCTGCGGCAGCCTCTGCCTCAGCAGCGCGCTGCTCGTTGATGTCCTTTGCAGCGTGCAGGATGTCGTCTGCGTTCTCGCGGACGGTGTCAACGGTGTTCATAACGCAGTCCTTCATGCGCAGGACAGCTGCGGCTGCGTGGGTGTAAGCGTTCTTTGCGTCATTGCTGCCGAGCAGCTTGATGCCAGCCGAGCCAAACAGGGAGCCGCCGACAAACAGTGCGATATTCTTGTAAAGAGTTTTCATGATGCAATTCCTCCTGAATGAAATTAAGCAGAGGCAACGGGATAAGACGCCGCAGCTCTGTATTTTTACATGGTTTTTGTTTGTTTTAAAGATTATCACAAAATAAAAACGATGTCTACTGGAAACGGACGTAAAAATATCTAAAACAGACAAAGGTTGCTTAAAAACCTCGATTTTATGCAGGAAAAGCGGTTGTTTCAGGCTAGCTTGTTACGTATCCTGACGAAGCTCTCTCTGCGAATGCGCCATGCGGCGGAACTGCGAGGGCGTGAGCTGGTAGCGCCGCTTGAAGGCGACGCCGAACTGGCTCGCGCTGTTGTAGCCGACGGCGGAGGCGATTTCGACGATGGAAAGCCCGGATTCGCTCAGCAGCTCGGCGGCACGGCGCACGCGGTGCTCGAGCAGATACTGATGCAGCGGACGGCCGTAGGCCTGCCGGAAGCAGTCCTTGAGCGCGGTAGGGGAGATGTGGAAGCGTGCGGCGAGCTGGCTGATGGTGAGCGGGTCAGCGAGATGCGCGAGCATGTGGTCGCGCACCTGACGCATGAGCTCGATCTGATAGCGTTCGCGGCCGGGCGCCTCGGGCGGCAGAGGCAGCAGCGGAACTGTCCGTGCTGAGCAGGTAGAGCAGCTCGGCGGTCTTGAACGCGCAATAGCGGCCGCGTTCCTCGGCCTGGAAGCGGCTGGAGCGCGGAGAAAAAACCGTCTCCGGTCCAGGGCGTGCCGCGCAGGATCGCACAGCCGCTTCGTGCGTGCAGGCGCTCCTCGCCGTGCGGTGTCGAGCGACAGGCCGCCGAGCAGTGAGCCGAGGATGCACGGCAGACGGTCGCGTTCAGATACTTCAACGATGACAAGTGCACCGGCGAGCCGTCCGTCAGGAACGGAAGCGCGCACGAGCGCCGTGCCGGGGCGAGCAGGAGCACCTCGCGCTCATGCAGGAAAAGCTGCTTGCCGACCGCTGAGCTCCAGCCGCAGCCGCTGCGGCAGAACAGGATCTGATATCGGTTTTCTATCGCCGCGGGCAGCGACGAGGGGAGACTCAGCGCGCAGTCAAAGTCCCATGCACGCACGCCGTCGCGCACGGGGATGCGGCGCAGCCGGCCGGACAGAGAACCTCCGGCGGCGGAGTCCAGCAGTGTTTCCAGCAAGGGTAGGACCTCCAGACAGGGGCATATGCCCAGAATTCACAAAACAGGTTGTATTTCGCTAACTTGGTTAGTTAAAACTAACCAACACCCGAAAAACAGGCCGTGCAGGCGGAGAGTTTGCACGACCTAACTGAAATTATTTTAGTCTTTTTACCGTTCGTTGTCAAGAGAAAAGACGAAAAACACCGAAAAAACGAAGCGCAGGCAAACCTGCGGCCGGGCATGATCTTAGCGGCGAAGGAAGGAAAACAGACCCTTTTTCTCGTGCGGAACGCACTGGAACGAGGTTACGGTGTAGCCGGTCGCGTTGATGGCGCTGCGCACCGCCTGTTCGTCAAGCGCCTGCTCGGAGAGGATGACGGTCTGACCCCTGCCATGGGAGTGAGGAGGTGACCTTCTTCACCGGAAAAGCCTTGCGACCGCGTCGTTGACATGCGCCTCGCACATGCCGCACATCATGCCGTCTACGCCGACAGTCGTCTGATACATATATGATACACCTTTGGTTAGCTATATCTAACTCAATAATATACCATCATTCCGCTCGGATTGCAAGAGCAGTTGACAGCATATGCGGCGAAGGACTACAATAGAGACAGGATATGCACTGCTCTGCCATCCGGCAGGCAGAAAACCCGTCTGTGAACCGGATTTTGTAAAAAAGAGGAAGCTATGAGAAAATCTTATGAAATGGATATGACGCGCGGTCCGCTGCTGCGCAGCATACTGATCTTCACGCTGCCGCTGCTGCTGTCGGGCGTACTCCAGCTGCTGTTCAATGCGACGGATATTGTCGTTGTCGGCCAGTTCGCCGGCGCGAATGCGATGGCGTCGGTCGGCTCGACGACCTCGCTGTTCAATCTGCTCATCAATGCCTTTATCGGCATTTCGGTGGGCGCGAACGTGCTCGTGGCGCGCTACTGCGGCGAGAAAAACTACGACGGCGTGCAGCAGACCGTCTGCAGACCTCGCTGCTCACCGGTCTGGTCGGCGGCGTTATCCTGGTCGTGCTCGGCGTCGTGCTCGCGCGGCCCATGCTGACGCTGATGAAAACACCGGACGAGGTCATCGAGGGCGCTGTGCTGTACATGCACGTGTATTTATCGGCATGCCTGCGACCATGATCTACAACTTCGGTGCCGCCGTGCTGCGTGCGGTGGGTGACACGCGGCGGCCGCTGTACTTCCTGATGGCGGCAGGCGTGATGAATGTGCTGGGCGACCTGCTGTTTGTGTGCGTGCTCGGCATGGGCGTTGCCGGAACTGCGATCGCCACCGTGCTCAGCCAGTGTGTCTCTGCGGCGCTGACCGTGCTGTGCCTTGTAAAATCGGACGGCATGTGCCATCTCGACTTGCGCCGTCTGCACTTCCACATGGATAAGTTCCTGAGAATCATGCAGGTCGGTCTGCCCGCCGGTATGCAGAGCGTCATCTTCAACATCTCGAACGTGCTCATTCCAGTCGTCCATCAACAGCTTCGGCGCGGTCGCGGTCGCAGGCAACACGGCGGCGGCGAACGTGGAGGGCTTCGTGTACATCTCGATGAACGCGCTCTATCAGACCTCCATCAGCTTCACCAGCCAGAATCTCGGTGCAAAGAATTATCACCGCATCGACCAGACACTCGTGCGCTGCATGTGCATCGTCACACTGATCGGTCTGGTGCTCGGCAACGGCGCACATCTGCTCGGCAATCCGCTGCTGCACATCTATTCGCAGGACCCGGAGGTCATCGCCTACGGCATGCAGCGCTTCAGCGTGGTCAGCGTGACGTATTTCCTGTGCGGCATGATGGATGTCGGCTCGGGCGTGGTGCGCGGCCTCGGCTATTCGATCATGCCGATGCTCGTGTCCATGGTCGGCGCGTGCGTGTTCCGCGTCATCTGGATCTTCACCGTGTTCCGTATGTATCACACGCTGTTCACGCTGTACGTTTCCTACCCGATCTCGTGGGTCCCTGACCGTTATCGCACATATGATATGCTATCTTATCGTCCGGCGCCGGATGTTCCCGGAAAAGGCGGCATAGAAAGGACCTTCGCGCCGCCGCAGCATACAGAAAAAGAGTGCAGAAACACTGAAAATGTGTCTCTGCACTCTTTTTTTATCTTTACGAATGCTGATTGACCAGCTTTGCGTAGAACATATTGCCGTAGGCATAGCGCCAGCCGTCGTTGCGCTTGACGGCGATTGGGTTGTCATAGGGGACGGTCGCACCGCCCGACTGCTGCTGTGCGAACTTTTCGGACAGTTCGAGCGTATATTTCCCACCGTGTTCGGCGACATAATCAATAAAGCCGCTGCCGTAGTTGTAGGCCTGAATGACGGTGTCGAGATCGCAGCTCTCGCTCTCCGCGCGGTGCAGCAGATGCGCAAAAATAGCTGCATCCCTGCCGGATGGAGGCCTCCTGCTGGAGCGAATCCGAGGGCAGCTCGAGCGAGCCGGAGGACTGCATGAGGTCGTCGAGCTCGCCGCCCGACTCGACCTGCATGATGGCGAGCAGGACGTCGGTATACTCCGAAATATCGTTCTGCTCGGCGTAGTCCGCCACCACGTCGCGATAGGCCACGACGGCGTCCGAGATCAGGCCGTGGGTGATGTTGGTCTCGAGCGGGCGGTCGTCGGACGAAGCATCCGTCCCGGACGTACTGCCCGAGGTGGACGGCTGATGCACGAGCGCCGCGATGAGCGCGAGGAGAACGGCCGCGATGAGCAGCACGAGCAGCTGACGGCGGCGTGCTCTGCTCTGGCGGCGCTTGCGCTTGCGCACAGTCGGGCCGGGCCGCGGCTTGATATGCGCGGGTGCGGCCGTGCGGCGCGGGGACGCACGATGTGCGTGATTTCTATGCTGTTTTTTTGAACTTCTTACGCTTTTTGACATAAAACTGCATTCCTTGATGGTGTCTGCCTTTGCATAACATCCATTCTAACACAAGGGGGCCGTCTGTTTCAAGTCGCGTCCGGCTTTTTTGGTGAAATTGCAGAGACCAGCCAGCCGTTTTCGGCGGCCTCTGCGATGAGCAGGCGGTTGCCCTCATTCATCGGGCCGAAGGTACGGAGCGGCGCGTAAACGCAGCGGCAGGCGTGCATGAGCGCCCGCGCACGGCTCTGCGCCGCATCCCCGATGGGCTGATAGGGCTGTTCGGAGACGATCTCATACGCGAGTGCGCGCGCGACCGGGAAATCCATGTCGTTCTCGTGCAGCACGCCTGCGGCGAAGGGGATGCCGTGCCGCTGAAGGGCGCGGTAGAGCGCAATGCCGCTGCCGCCGCCGCCGATCACAAGAGACCTGCGGCGCGCCGCGCACCGGCTCAAGCTCCAGACTGCCGAAGCGCTCGTCATAGCTGCCGGCGGTCAGGCCGTCAGCCGCTGCACGCTGCCGTCGGTAAAGACCTCCTCGGGCGTGCCGATCCGGGCGATTTCGCCGTTCGCCACGCAGATGACGCGGTCGGAAATCTTCTGCGCGAGGTCGAGCTCGTGCAGCGACAGCACGACGGCGACACTGCGCTCATGCACCAGATTTTTTCAGAATGGTCAGCAGCTCGAGCTTGTAGCGGATGTCGAGAAAGGAGGTCGGCTCGTCGAGGATGAGCACGCGCGGCTGCTGGCAGATGGCGCGCGCGCAGAGCAGCACGCGCTGCCGCTGTCCGTCGCTGATGCAGGTGAAATCGCGGTCCGCAAGCTCCTCTGCATGGACGAGCGCGAGCGCCTCGCACACACCTTTTCGCGGTCCTCCGCACCGAGAATGCCGAGCCGCCCGGTATAGGGATAGCGGCCTGCCGCCGCCATCCCAGCAGGTCATGCGCTCGGGCGCGATGCGGCCGGTCATCATGACGGCGAGCGTGCGCGCGGTCTCTGCGGCGGACGAGACGGCTGCTGTCGCGGCCGTCCAGATATGGACCGTGCCGCCGAGCAGGGGGGCAAGCTCGCGGATCAGGCTTTTGAGGATAGTGGACTTGCCCGAGCCGTTCGGCCGACAAAGGGTCAAAATTTCGCCGCCGGATACGCTCAGCGCGATGTCGCGGATGAGCGGCACGCCGCCGTAGCCGACGGTCATGTTCTCCGCGCGGGAGAAGCTTGTCTGCCATTGCGTTTTCCCCCCTTTACAACGTGCGCGTGCGGCGGCGCACCATGATGAAGATCACGATGGGCGCGCCGAGGATGGCCGTGACCGAGCTGATGCTGAGCTCGGTGGGGGGCAAAGACCGTGCGCGCGGCCAGATCGCAGAACAGACAGAATACCGCGCCGCCGGCAAAGCACGCCGGTACCTGCACGAGCGGCTTTTGCCGTGCCGAACAGCCCCTTTCATCAGCTGCGGGACCGCAATGCCGACGAATGAAATCGGCCCGGCGAACGCAGCCACGCAGGCGGAGAGCACGCTCGAGAGCAGGATGAGCGCGGCGCGGAAGGCGCGGATATTGACGCCCATGCTGCGCGCGCAGCCCTCGCGCCGAGCTGATAGGCGCTCATCGGCTTGGACAGCAGCACGGCGAGCGCGAACGAGATCAGCACGACCGGCGCTATGACGCAGATATTGTCCCACGAAATGCCGGAAAAAGCTGCCCTGCGACCAGTTGTGCAGGTTGACGATGTTGCTGTCCTCGGCGAAGGTCACGACGAAATCCGTGACCGCCGAGCAGATGTAGCCGACCATCACACCGGCAATGATGAGCAGGGACATCTGGCGCACGCGCTGCGCGAGCGCGAGGACGAAACCCATCGACAGCATCGCGCCGCAGAAGGCAGCGAGGATCATGCCGGTCGAGCCGATCACGCGGCCGCGCGAGAGCAGACCGATCATCGCGAGCGAAACGGTCAGCTTCGCGCCCGAGGAGATGCCGAGCACGAACGGACCTGCGATGGGGTTGGCGAAAAAGGTCTGGAGCAGAAAGCCCGAAATCGACAGTGCACCGCCGAGCAGCATGGCGGCGATCAGCCGCGGCAGGCGCATCTCCCATACGATGGCGGCGTTTTCGCCCGTGCGCGTGAGCAGGATGTCCATGACCTCGGCCGGGGACAGATGCAGACTGCCCGTGTTGAGGTTCCAGAGAATGAGCGCCGCGAGCAGCGCCGCGAGCAGGGCAAAGCCGAAGGTATAGCGCGCGCGCGGTGGTCAGGCTGCATGGTTTTCCCCTCCTTTTCAGGTCAGCTGATGCAGATAGTGCAGATCGTCGGTGTTTTCGCCGGTGAAAACGGCGTGGAAGTCCTGTATCATGCCGCCGAGTCCCATCGCGGACTGGAACAGGCTCTGCTCGGTGCACCAGACATTTCCGTTTTTCACGGCCTTGAAATCCGCGAGCAGCGGACTTTTGGCGAGCAGCTCGTCGAGCGTTTGCAGTTCGCCGTCGATGGTCGAGTTGTAGATGAGCACATCCGCGTCCTTCGCGCCGGCGTAAAAGCTCTCCATCTGCATATTCATGGTCGAGCGGGCGTCGTCGTCGGTGAGGTCGTCAAAGATATACTTTCCTCCGGCGAGCTCGAGCATTTTTGCGACATAATCGGTGGATTTGCGCACATTTGCTGCGCCGTTCGCCGTGATATAGAAGAATGCGGCGGTCTTGCCGGTGGACGGCTGGTCAGGATGGGGAGCGAGGGCGTCGAGCTGCTCGTCAGAGCGCCTCCGCCTGCTTCTCCTTGTCCTGTGAGCACGCCGTACAGCTTGATCCACTCCATGCGGCCGAGGGGATTGCTTTCGTAGCTCGAGCGCTCGACGAGCACGGGGATGCCGAGCCGTTCGAGCTGTTCCTTGACCTTGGGCGTGTGGTAGATCATCGTGGACTCGAGCGCGAGGTCGCAGTCCGCGTCGCAGATGGCTTCATAGTCCGGGGCGCTGTATTTGCCGGCGTATTCCGATATCGCCGTCTGTCATGGCCTCGCGCGCCGCATCGAGATACCAGCCGTCGGCACGGGTGCCGGAGAGCGAGATGGTGTCGAGCGCGTCGAGCGAAACGAAGAAATCCATTGCGCTCGTGGCGACGAGATAGATGCTGTCGAGCGGCTGCTGGAGCACGGTAATGTCCAGCGCCGGTCTGCGGTGCCTGCTGTCCCTCGGGCACAACGAGATAGCGGTCCTCACCGCCGACGTGATGAGCGACAGACCGCCCTCGAAGGTGATCGACCGTGAACTGCTCGGCGTAGGAAATCCATCGCTGTCGGTCGGCTGCATGTTTTTCTCCACAAGACCGCCGCCTGCGTCTGTGCGGTCGATTGCCGGGCAGTTCCGGCCGGACAGACCGCCGACGCGGCAGCAGTGAGGCACCATGCTGTAATTCTTCTCATTTTGCTGCCGGAGCGATGGACGCAGAGTCAAAACGCAGCGTGTACTGATCTCGTGCGCTTCGCTCATCGCGGTGGTGTCGGCCTTGACCGCCATCGCCCAGTCAAAGCAGGAGACCGGGATCTCGGAACGTGGAGTGCTCATTTTCCTCGATGACGGCGTCGTATTTCGTGTCGCCGACCTTCATGTAATCGTAGTTTTTGCTGCTCCAGATGATCTTAGCCGTCACCTTGCCGTCCTTGACGGTCAGCTCGGCCGGAGACTGGACGGAGGCGCGGCCGGGCCGCCTGCAAGCGCGACGTCGGCAGTGTAGGCGCCGTCCGCGAGAGACAGGCTGTCGGGCGTCGTGACAACGCCGTCGGCAAAGGCATCCATCGGCAGGGAGTCCGCGCGGAACAGGATGGTGCGGTCGTACCACTTTTCCTTCTTCTTGCTGAATGCAGCGCAGTCGATGCCCTCATCGAGCGCGTCGACCGGGACGGTGAAGCTGTGGGTGCCGTCGGCCTCCTCGGTAAACGGGATGTAATCCGCCTCGTCAGCCGCGGCAGCCTCGCTCGCCGGTGCCCATGTAGACATAGAGATAGCCCTTGCCGCCCATGTGCATGGTCGCGGTCATTTTGCCGCCCTCGACAGTCAGCTCGCACGCAGTGATGTCGAACATTTTGAACTGGACTTGACGGCAACGCTGTAGGTGCCGTCCTTGACCTTGTCGCCGGAAATGGGGGTCATGCCCTCCTCGACGACCTCCTCGACCTCGGTCATGTCGGACGCAGAAGCAACGTTCGAGGTGCCGGTCTCGCCGGTCTGCGCGGCGGTGTCGGTCTGCTGCTGAGAGGCGGAGCTGCCGCAGCCGGAGGTGAGCATGAGCGCCGCCAGGAGAGCGGCCAGAAGTGTTTTTTGCTGTTCATGGATTGTTTTCTCCTTGTGTTTGACTGATAAAGGTCCGGCCGCTTTCGCAGTCCGGACCTGTATCTGGTATGGAAAAGATTACTTGAGCGAGTCAACAGCCGCCTGTGCGTGTGCAACGAACAGGTTCTGAATGTCGGTCAGACCGCCCAGACCCTCTACAACAGTCGTTACCTCGAAGCCGGCCTTCTCGAACTCGGTCTTCCAGGAGCCGTCCTCATCGCCTGCCATGTCGTTGTTGGCATGGTCGCCGGCGACGATCATGAGCGGACGCAGCACAACCTTCTTGAAGCCGCTTTCCTGACAGCCGCGATCACATCGTCGAGGGACGGGGTCGCCTCAACCGTGCCGACGAAGTAGTTGGTGTGGCCTGCCGCGGTCAGGGTCTCCTGCATCTTGGTGTAGATACTGTTGGAATCCGCCTCGGTGCCGTGACCCATGAAGCAGATTGCGGTCTCGCCGTCGTCGTACTCCTTGGTTGCGTCTACGATGGCATTCATAACCTTCTGGAAATCGTCGTCCGAGGTCAGGAGCGGCTCGCCGAGCGCGATCTTCTCGAAGGAGTCGGGTAGCCGGCCAGCTCGTTCTTGAGGTCGGTGTACTCCAGACCGTTCATCAGATGCGTCGGCTGAACAACCAGAGTCTTAACGCCGTTGTCTACGGCGCGGTCCAGTGCCTCGGTTACGTTGTCGATCTTCTCGCCGTCACGCTTGTTTACATGGTCGATGATGATCTGGCTGGTGAAGCCGCGGCGGACCGGAGTAGTCCGGGAACGCCTTCTGCATCGCGTTCTCGATGGCGCCGATGGTCTCACGGCGGCTGTCGTTATAGCTGGTGCCGAAGCTGACTACGAGCAGCTCGTTTTTCGCCGATTTCGTCCTGATTGAGCGGATTATCCAAGCTTGCGTCACCGTTTCGTAGTTTTTCTTCGTCGTCTGCCGCGGTATCGGTTGCAGCGGCGTCCGCGCCCTGGTGTCCTCGGCGGTGTCGTTTGCAGCCGGCTTGCTGCCGCAGGCGGTCAGCGCTGCGAGCATCAGACTCGCGGAGAGCAGCAGTGCTTATTCTTGGTCCGCCAGAGTTTCACTCAAACCGTGATAGACCAGAAAAGGTTCTCCAGCCGCTTGCTCCATCTATCTTTGCCGCCTCAATGAAGTAGAATACTCCACGTATTCTGGAGACCTGCTAAAAAGAACACCATATTATATCCTGTCCATCTCAGATAAGAGCTACTATGATAATAATCTTAGCACTCCAGCCTGTACCAAGGAGATGAATCTCTTGAAAACCACGTCTGAAACATTCTTGTGTAATTGTAGGCAAATGGATTAGCCCACTGCATATTTGCACTTGAACCGGTTTTAAATGATGTAATAACAGCCTGGATAATAGGCCAGAAGCTCATTATGAAAATGAGTATTGTTGCCGGAGCCAGATACATCCAGCCGGCTGCCCTTTGTTTACCGGTTATGCTCATTCCTTTTTTTCTTATTTTTTTTTCACTGTAAAAGGCCTCCTAACTATAAGTCTTTGAGAAAAAAAGGGGAGCCATTTAATGGCTCCCCTGTACATTTGCCATCAAGCTAACAGATTAAAGTCCCATTGTGAATTTAAGGTCATCCTCTGCTGTCTTTATCTCTGAATCGATATCTGCACCATTCTGAGTAATATTGATAAGTGCTGTAGCAAAGCTTCTTACGTGCATCGTAGTGGAAATCGCTCTGCTCGATTATCTTAACATTTGCACCAGCAATACGT